>POVV01000181.1_pt1 | contig 51206 bp, 44 predicted proteins | sample 1560271 | NCBI WGS metagenome assembly POVV01 (sample SAMN08337232, study PRJNA429181) | Bioreactor metagenome, whole genome shotgun sequencing project. | biome: cows' rumen and soil; feature: anaerobic; isolation source: anaerobic chemostat enrichment culture, galacturonate as sole carbon... | reverse complement strand
ACAACTCCTCCTCCCGTGCTTTGTAGTGTAGCTTCTTGAAGTTATTATTTCACGGAAGTAAAGGTTTGTGAATACTTTCATTACTATTTGTGCCGCCGCTTGGCGGCGGAATGGAGATTACAATGAATCAAAAAGAAAGAATGTTAGCTGGATTACCATATAAAGCATGGTTAGATGGACTAAGTGAGGAAAGAACAAGCAATAAAATAAAACTATTAGAGTATAATTCATGCATCCAAGTGACAATGAAAAACGAGATAAGTTAATTCGAAGTATATTAGGAAAGGCAGGTCCAAATGTTTATCTAGAAGCACCCTTTTATTGTGATTATGGATACAACATTGAGGTAGGAGACTGGTTTTTTTCGAATTATAACTGTATTATTTTAGATGTAGGAAAGGTTACAATTGGTAATAATGTAATGTTTGCACCGAATGTTTCCATCTATACAGCAGGCCATCCAATCCATCCAGACTCCAGAAATTCTGGCTATGAATATGGGATTCCTGTAACCATTGGAGATAATGTTTGGGTAGGAGGAAATGTTGTAATCAATCCAGGTATTACGATAGGAAACAATGTTGTAATTGGCTCAGGTAGTGTGGTGACAAAGAATATACCAGATAACATGATAGCAGCAGGAAATCCTTGCAAAGTCATTCGAGAAATCACAGAAGATGACCGTAAATATTACTTTAAAGACAAGGAATTTGATGTAGATGATTATATCTAATTAAAAGGACAAAGATGTGTTCATAATAGGTAGTTTGATAGATTGGAATAGGACAACACTTATGCTATACTGTAGGAGAAAGACAGAAGGAAAAAGAGGTAAGTTTACATGAATTACGAAGGAAAGAACTACAAATACTTTTTATTAGATTTTGATGGTACGGTAGCAAATACTGGAATTGGTATTACAAAGGGTGTTGCCTATGCTTTAAAACATTATGGAATTGAAGTAGAAGACCTTAATACATTAACCGATTTTATTGGTCCGCCACTTAATGAATCATTTCAGAAGTTCTTTGGATTTTCAGCAGAACAAGCCGATGAAGCAGTGACAATATACAGAGAATATTATGCTCCTTACGGCTTATATGAAAGTGAACTTTATGAAGGTATCATTGATTTGTTACAACAAGTAACAAAAGCAGGTGGAAAACTTGTGTTAGCAACATCAAAACCAGAAGAAAGTGCAAGAAAGCTTTTAGAACATTTTAAAGCAGATGCTTATTTTGAATTCATTGCAGGCGCTAGTTTTGATTTAAAAATGCATCGAAAAGGAGATGTCATTCGATATGCGATGAATACAGCTAACATACCAAAAGAGCAAGCAATTATGATAGGAGACCGTTCACAAGATGTCATAGGTGCAAAGGAAAACGATTTACCATGCATAGGTGTATTATATGGATTTGGTGACCAAGAAGAACTAGAACATGCTGGGGCTGATTATATTGTTGAGAATATGAAGGAACTTACTAATCTTTTGCTAGCGATGTGTGATACTAAGAAAGCATAAATGATGTGAGTAGCAAAGGTCTGTAACCAAAGAGGTTATATTAAGGAGAACAGGTATGTCTAGAAGTGAAAAAGTAATTTTAACGGTACTTTGTATGGTTTATGAAGATGATCAGATATTGTTGCAAGATCGTGTGAAAGGGGATTGGCAAGGGCTCACATTCCCAGGTGGCCATGTGGAGAAAAAAGAATCCTTTGTAAAGGCAGTAATAAGAGAAGTTTATGAGGAAACTGGTCTTACCATATATCATCCTAGAATTTGCGGAATCAAACAGTTTCAAACCAAAGAAGAAGAACGTTTTGTGATTGTTTTATTTAAAGCAAATCAATTTTCAGGTGTGCTAACGTCCTCAGAAGAAGGTGAAATGCAATGGGTAAATAGGAAGGACTTATCACAGCTTCATCTTGCAGAGGATTTTATGGAGTTACTACAGATATTTGACTCAGAGGATTTAAATGAATTTTATTACAAAGAGGAGACAATGGACTGCGAGATTTGCATCTATTAATGAAATGAAATAAGGGGTAGAAACATGCATGAAGTGTTAGCAAAAGGAATTTTGTCAACAAGCAATGGAATGAATATATATAGAGGATGCACTCATGGCTGTATTTATTGTGACTCCAGAAGTCTTTGTTATCAGATGAAGCATGACTTTGAAGACATTGAAGTGAAAAGCAATGCAACTATATTATTGGAAGAAGCGTTAAAAAGAAAACGTAACAAATGCATGATTGCTACAGGTGCTATGACAGATCCATATATACCATTGGAGAATAGGCTACAACATACGAGAAGATGCCTTGAAATTATAAATGCATACGAGTTTGGTGTTGCCATACATACCAAATCGGCAAATATCCTAAGAGATATTGATGTGCTTAAAAGCATTAATGAGAAGTCAAAATGTATCGTTGAGATGACGCTAACTACCTTTGATGAGGAGCTTTGTAAAGTGCTTGAGCCAAGAGTATCTACAACAAAAGAACGATTCAAAGCTTTAAACGTTTTGCGAGATTGTGGAATACAAACCGTTGTATGGTTATCTCCTATTTTGCCATTTATTAATGACACAAAAGAAAACTTATTAGGGATTTTGGAATATTGCAAAGAAGCAAAGGTATATGGAATTATCTGTTTTAATATGGGGGTAACGTTAAGAGAAGGAAATCGAGAGTATTTTTATCAGATGCTAGATAAGTATTTTCCTGGATTAAAAAAACGCTATATGGACGTCTACGGCAATTCTTATGAAATCGTAAGTCAAAATAATAATCAATTAATGAATATATTTTATAAATTCTGTAAAGAAAATCACATCGTTTCAGATGTTAATACTATTTTTTCCTATATGAGAGCATATGAAGATAAGCAATACAAACAGATTGAATTTAGGTTTGATTAGAAATGAATAATATAATTGTGCAATGTGATGAATATTAGTTCGCAAATAGCAAAAAAATTTACTTGCAACGAAAAATGAAAGTAGTATAATTCAATCATGGATATCAGATATCTATAATGGATACAAGATATCTACAAAACCGTATTTATATTGATAGGTAGGAGGTGAAAAACGTTGAAGCTTACAAAGGGATTTGAACAGGCGGCATGTATTATTGTTTTATTGGCGACACAAGACCCAAATATTCCACTGACTTCTTTGGAGATTAACAAACGATTAAAATGCTCCCCAACATATTTACGAAAAATAATACGTAAACTAGTCGTATCCAAATTAGTTAATTCTGTTTCAGGCAATAACGGTGGATTCACATTGGCAACCAGTGCCGAAAACATTAATTTACTCCAAGTAGTAGAAGCCTTAGAAGGACCAATAGAAACGTTTTCCGATACAGAACTTATCAGTGAGGTATTCAAAGAATTTCCTTTCATTACAGACCATGGTACTGCAATACTCAAGAATGCATTTGCACAAGCCGATCAATTATGGAGAGATTCGCTAAAGAAAAAAACGGTTCATCAGCTGATTAAGGAAGCTGTAGGAGACGAAAAGGTTTCTCTATACAACTGGAATCATTCAGCCGAAAAAAGAGATTTGTTAATTAGAAAGGTGATGAATTCGATTCATGGAAATGATTAAAAAAGAATGGCAAGCAATTTTTAAGAACAAGATATTATTAATTTCTTTTATTGTTATTTCTTTTATCCCCATTTTGTATGCTTCTTTCTTCCTAAAATCTGTTTGGGATCCATATGGAAAGACTGGGGAATTACCAGTAGCAGTAGTAAATGAAGATAAAGAAGTAAAATACAATGGCAAAACACTAAGTGTAGGTCAAGAACTTGTTGACCAACTCAAAGAAGATAAGAATTTAAACTGGCAGTTTGTCTCGTCGAGCGAAGCACAAAAAGGATTAGAAAATCAGGACTACTACATGATTGTAACAATTCCAGAAAATTTTTCTGAAAATGCGGCTACCGTTATGGATGATAATCCACAGAAAATGAATATTGAATATGAAACAAATGGAGCACTCAATTATCTTGGTGAAGTAATTGGAGAAACTGCAATGAAGCAATTAAAAAGCGAAGTTTCTAAGAAGGTGACTGAGGTTTATGCAAAAGCTATTTTTGAACAATTGTCTGAGATAGGTGATGGTTTTGCAAAAGCGGCAGATGGTGCATCACAACTAGATGATGGTGCGAATGAATTAGCAGATGGTGGTAAGACTTTAAATGATGGTTTAAAGACATTGGCAGAAAGTACAATCACATTTAGCGATGGGGAAAACACATTCAGTTTGGCACTTGATAAGTACTTGGCAGGAGCGGTTAAATTAGATAATGGCCTAGGTGAACTAAAAACAGGTGTGGATACTTTAGGTGAAAAAGTACCTGAATTAGCAGATGGTGTTGATCAGCTTGATTCTGGTTCTACCAAACTATCACAAGGAATCAAGGATTATACAAATGGCGTTTCTAAAATAGCAGATGGAACAGATACATTAGCAAGTAATGGAGCGACATTAAAAACTGGAGTAAATACTCTTGTCACAAGCCTAAGCGATGGAACAGAGCAGTTAAAAAGTGGCGCAGAACAAATCTTGGCAGGTTTGACACAAATGTCTGACCAGCTTGGAACGCAGATAGATGGAAGTAAGGCACAGTTAGATGCTCTAAATCAGGGATTAACTAGCATTAATCAAGGGTTACAAGACCTAAACGACGCTTTAAATGCTGGAGGCTCCTCCGCAGCCGATTTATCGCAGGTTGCTGGAGCAATTTCGCAAATTGAACAACAAGCAGAAGCAATTGAAGCGAAGGTATCAGCTAGTACACAGATACAGGATGCAGTAAAAGCAACATCACAGTGGGATAGTATTTCAGCTGATGAACAGCAAGAGATACTAGATGCTCTTGATAGTATATCTGCTTCAAATAACACAGAGATTTTGCAAGCGACTGGTACAATTAAAGGATATGTGGGAGCTTTAAATACCGCAATGTCTACTCTTTCTAGCACATTAACAGAGGCAGGAAACTCTGCAAATACGTTATCAGCTACAATTCAACAGCTTGCAACAGGTTCAGCAACTGCCCTACCAGGTGCAAAGCAAGCTATTACACAACTTTCGGAGGGACTTACAAGTGTCAAGACTGCATTAGATGGACAATTGATACCAGGTATGTCGCAACTTGAAGGTGGAATAAATAGTCTGCAAAGTGGTTTAAGTACTGGTTCAGCAAAATTAAGTGAAGGTATGAATTCCTATATTGCTGGAGTAGAAAAAGTAAATGAGGGAGTTCAAAAATTAAATGATAATTCGGGTCAATTAAATAATGGAGCTTCACAATTAAGCAAAGGGCTTGGTACGTTAAATGAGAATGTACCGACTTTAAAAGATGGGGTAGAGCGATTAGTAAGCGGTACCGCAACAATGAAAGCTGGAAGTTCTGAATTAGTAGGAAATAATGCAGCATTAATGAGTGGTCAGTTAAAGCTTGAAGATGCATCCAAACAGTTAAACGACGGTTCAGAAAAATTAGCAGATGGAAGCAGTACTTTACTAAATGGGTTAAATACATTAAAAGACGGAAGTGGAGAATTATCTTCGGCTCTAAGTGAAGGGTCAGAAAAAGTAAACGATGTGCATACCTCTGATAAAACAGCCGAAATGATAGCACAACCAAATGATATTTCACAAGAAAAATACAGTGAAGTGCCTAACTATGGTCATGCACTTGCACCTTATGTATTATCATTGGCTTTGTATGTAGGATGCTTGGTATTTAACTTTATTTACCCAATAAGAAAGATTGCAGTAAAGAACAAATCAGCCTTTGAATGGTGGATGAGTAAAATATCAGTTGGACTTGTTGCAGCCACTGCAATGGCATTCGTCGAAGGAAGCATTATGCTTGCTCTTGGACTGAAAGCGAATCATATGGTAGAGTATTTTATTGTATCATTGGTATCTGCGTATGCTTATATGTTCCTTATTATGTTCCTTGCAATGGCATTTGATAACCCAGGAAGATTTATCGCAATGGTATTATTAATTTTACAACTTGCAGGTTCTGGCGGAACATTTCCAATGCCACTTACAGGCAAATTCTTCCGCTTTATTCATCCATATTTGCCAATGACACATTCGATTTACGGATTTAGAGAGGCAATTAGTTCGGGGCTTGGGAGAAGCACATTTATTGATAATTCGTTTATCTTATTAACAATAGCAATTGTTGCTCAAATTCTATTATTTGTTGCAATGAAGTTACTAAAGAAATATCACAAAGATGGTTCCTCTCAATTAGACGATAATCAAAAATTATTAGACGATCATTACGATTATAGTTTTCAGTAAGAGCCAACAATAAGGGAGAAAACGTTAAGTTTCCTCCCTTATTACATGCTCGCTTTCACAAGTGTAGTTAGATATATTTTTTCGTACAAACTCAATGAAACTTTTAACCGTAGCGGAAAGAGCCTTGTTCTTATTATAAATTAGGCTGTAAGGATAATCGATATTAGAAACAGTAAAATCAAGTTTTTTAAGAACACCAAATTGCAATTCATGCTTAACTGCTACGTAAGGAAGTAGTGATACACCAAGGTTAACGCTTACTGCTTTTTTGATAGCATCGACATTTCCTAGATACATATTAATATTTTCAGGTATATTTAAATTCTCTACAAGGCTATTATAATAAGTATATAGTTGCGAATCAGTATTGTGAACAACAAATCTTAAATCTTTTAATTCTTTGCTGGTAAGCTGATTCATTTCACAATACGGGTTTTGTGGTGATGCAACGATAACTAAATAGTCAGAATATAACTTCTCGACAAAGATTTGTTCGTGATAGCTGCAATTTCCACCATTGATAGCAATATCTAAAGTTCCATTATTAATTAGTTGTGAGATTTCAGAAGTATTACCAATGTGAAGATTAAATTTTGTGCTCGGATATAGTTTCTGGAATTCACCAATCAATTCGGGAAGAATATAAGAACCAGGCGTATTACTTCCACCGATGTTAAGGGTTCCACCTATATAGGTTTGAGCATCCAAGATAGCTTCTTCTAATTCCTCCACGATATTAAATATCTTGTTTGTATACTCTCTTAGTAACATCCCATTCTCACTTAAATAAATTTTATTTCCTATCTTATCAAAAAGCTTAAGACCAATCTGAGCTTCTAACCTTTTGATTTGCACAGAAAGAGCAGGCTGACTGATGTGTAATATTTCAGACGCCTTCTTATAGCTTTCATATTTGGCAACCGTATTAAATATTTCTAAGTAATGTAAGTCCATAATAAAAAACTCCATTCTTGTTATTTTTAAAGCATAACTTCTGTAAATGATAAGCATACATATTATGTATTTGATAATCGTGGAGTAAATTGTTAGTATGAAGTTAAGAAGAATACTACAACACGATATAATAAAGGAGGATTTGTATGTTAGCTAGTTTAAGTGTACCATTTGAAGTAATGGGAATTGGTATTGTTGTGTCTTATGGAATTGCATTTTTAATAAGAGTATTGTTATCATGCATTCGTGTCTTTACAAAAAATCAAGAAGGAAAGAATCAATAAGTAGCACTAGATTAAGGCAACATGGCAACATCTAGGTTTATTATACTACAAACGCTTATAAAAAGTTAGGGGATTTGTATGAAAGTTTTAGACTTGTTTCAAGGTATTAGTACAATGTTTGTGCAAGAACCAGAAATTGTAATATTTCGTTTTGTTTTGATTTTTCTGGGTTTTTTGTTAGTCTATTTAGGCAGAAAAGGTACATTAGAACCTCTTATTATGATTCCAATGGGATTTGGAATGTCTGCGATAAACACGGGAGTTTTATTCATGGAAGATAATCAAATTGGCAATTTGATTATTAATCCATTACTAACGAGCACAGATGATTTGATGAAATATATGCAAATTAATTTTTTACAGCCAATCTATACGCTAACCTTTAGCAATGGTTTGATTGCATGTCTGGTTTTTATGGGAATTGGTATATTATGTGACATAGGGTATGTTTTGGCGCATCCATTTATCAGCATGACAATTGCTTTGTTTGCAGAGCTTGGGACGATAGTAACGTATCCAATTGCTAAATTAATGGGACTTTCCGATGGAGCAGCAGCAGCGGTATCTATCATCGGCGGTGCGGATGGACCAATGGTATTGTTTGCCTCATTAAAGCTTGCACCAGAATACTTTGTCCCAATTTCTATTGTGGCATATTTATATCTAAGCCTAACATATGGCGGTTATCCTTATCTGATTAAACTATTTATTCCAAAGGAATTAAGAGGAATCGTAATCATTGATAAAAAGCCAAAGCATAACATTACATCGAGTGAAAAGTTAATTTTTGCGGTAATTGCTAATGCAATTCTTTGTTTATTATTTCCTGTTGCAGCTCCGTTATTTCTAAGCTTTTTTATTGGAATAGCAATTAGAGAATCGGGAATCAGTAAGTATATCAGACTCATTGAAGATGGTTTCTTGTATTTTGCAACATTTTTTCTTGGACTTATGCTTGGAGTATTATGTGATGCCAGTACGTTATTAAATCCAGTTGTATTAAAACTTTTAGTTCTTGGGATGCTCGCATTGGCATTATCAGGAATTGGAGGAATAATAGGTGGATATGTAATCTATGTCATTCGAGGTAAAAACTTTAATCCTGTTGTTGGTATTGCAGGCGTATCTTGTGTTCCTTCTACAGCAAAGGTGGCACAAAAGGAAGTACAAAAGGTAAATCAAGCCTCCTTCATTTTAGATTATGCGCTTGGAGCAAATATATGCGGAGTTATTACAACTGCAATTATAACAGCGATTTATATTACTTTATTACAATAAAATAATCTAATCTAATCAAGTAGAAAACCTGTGCAAATCTGTGCAGGTTTTTTTCTGCTGTACCACGGCAGGAACCGTAATCACCTAGCAAATAGCACTAAATGATTCAATTATAACAACAGTCGGATTCTGTCAAAATACAACAAACTAAATAAGTAGACTAGTATTACAGGAGAATATGGATATTTTGCTAATTCTTCCCAGATTGTAGAAAGATAGTATATAATAAGAGAAGAGTGTTAAGAGTGATAGAACATTCTTCTCTTATTTTCGTAATTTTAATAAGGAGTGTGCTTATGAATACATATAAAGTGACAGATATTTTCTCCTATTTGCCGGATCAAGTTATAAATTTAGAACAAATTGAACAAGCTTTTTTCGATAGTTTAGTGGAACAAAATAATATAAGAATTGATGGATATGATATATCTGTGTATTTTACAAAAGAATCACTACTTACAGAAGATATGCTTGAAGTGGAAGAAATGTTGATAGACGAAAAAAAAATGGTGGCCTATATTGGATATAATAATAATATTTTTGCTATATTGGGTTATGTAATACAAAAAAAAGTTTGAGTAGAGGGGGAGAACAATGATTTTAAGTGTAAGTAGAAGAACAGATATTCCATGTTTTTATTCCGAATGGTTTTTCAATCGCATGAAAGAAGGGATAGTGTATGTAAAGAATCCAATGAATCCTAAGCAGGTAAGTGAAATACTTCTTACACCAAAGTTGATAGACTGTATTATCTTTTGGTCTAAGAACCCAGCCCCTATGCTAAGTCGACTGGATGAAATAAAGGATTATACATATTGTTTTCAATTTACCCTAACAGGATATGGCAAGGATTTAGAGCCAAATCTTCCAAATAAAAAAGAAATCATAATACCTCTCTTTCAACAACTAGCTACGCAGATAGGAAAAGAAAGAATGATTTGGAGGTATGATCCTATTATAGTGACAAATCAATATAGCGTTTCCTATCATATGAAAGCATTTGAGCAAATCGCACAAAGTCTAAGAGGATATACCAATAAGGTAATCATAAGCTTTTTAGATTGGTACGTGAAGATGAAAAGGAATATGCAAGAGATTCAAGTGCATGAAATAACGCAACAAGATATAGAATGTTTAGCAAGTCATTTTGCCGCAGTTGCAAGAGCCAATCATATGAGAATAGAAACCTGTGCCGAAGAAATAGATTTAACTTCATATGGAATAGAGCATGGTAGTTGCATTGATAAACAGTGGCTTGAGCAGGTACTAAATGGTAAGTTAAAGGGACAAAAAGATAAAAATCAAAGAAAAGAATGCGGATGCATGGAAAGCATTGAGATTGGAAGCTATCACACTTGTATCAACGGGTGTAAATATTGTTACGCAAATGATAGCTTTCAAAAGGCTGTCACTAATTATAAAAACTACAATCCCAACTCACCTATCCTATGCCAAGAAGTAAACCCAGAGGATAAGATTACACAAAGAAAAATAAAATCCCTAAAAGAAAGTCAGCTTTCCTTTAGTGGAATTGAAACCATTTAAAATCAAAATTACTTCCAGGTAAAAAGACAAACGTCACTGTTTGCACGCCGTAGATTGGTGATACGTTAAAACTTTGTTCTTCATAGTCTTTTGTATAAGCAAACTCTGCAATATCATAAGCATCACCGTCTTTGCCATGAAAGCGAATGTGAATGGTATTTTTATCAATGGGACTATGTCCACAGATTGTAAGGGAATGAACCCCACACTCTTTAAAGTCCATGTTTTGAAATTCGAAAGAAACATTATTGCCAATACCCTCTACGCAGGTTTCTTTTCGAATAAAGGTATCACCATAGATGTAATTGGCCTCTGTAGCATATAATTTCTCAAATGCTTTTTCTATTTTGGTGAAAGAAAAGCCTTTGATATGAATCTTATGTTCTACCTCGATAGAAAGTGATGTTACCCCAGTTAAACGTTTGTTTAGATGGAATGTCTCCTCTTGATAAACATTCCATATCGATTGTTTGTGATAACAAAAAGAACCAAGAAACCTTCCTTTTTGCTCTAACGTATGCCCTTCATAAAAATTGATGATTGTACTTGCACTTTCCAGTTCAAATATTGGAATGGTCAGGCAATCAGAGCCATAATCACCAAAATCTAGGTTTTCATATGTAAGTATCGTTTTTTGTTCTCTAGCTGTTGCAACGCCACGTTCATTTCCGTTACTCACTTCTCCTTCAAAAGAATCAAATAAAGAACCAGAAATAAATTCATATGGATTTTGCGTCAGAGATCCGATTCCATCAATGTGAAACTCCAAAGAAGAAATAATGTCTGCATGTTTTTTATCGTTTTTACAGCTTGCACGAAGACGAAAATCACCATCTCCATGAGCAGTTAATAAAAGCTGTGTACCTGAACTGTTTATTTTTTCAAAAGAGGCAAGCTTGATTGGAACTCCAGCATCATTGGTTATTTGCCAGGTGATGTCTTTGAAGGTTGCATAATTAGGATATAGCTTTGCTTCTACTTGTAAAGAGGTTTGCTCCTTGGTAAACTGTTGCCCTTGTTTTGCCAATATCTCTATTTTTCTTACTGGAACTTCGCTTGTCACTTTGCTTTCCTTGCAAGAAAGAAGAGAGGATACAACAGGAGTAGAGGGACTTAAAACTGAGGTTAATTCTAACTGGGCAGCCATTAAACATGGTGAGGTTACGTTCACCATAATTTTACCAGATGTAAGTGTGGGTGCAACAATCGCTAAGAGTTTTCCGTTAAACAAGCGTCTAGATGTTCCTTTATAGGAATCGGTGTCGGTGCTGTCTCCATTGTCAAGCCCAACGAGCCTACCTTCTCCTTCTACCTTTACAAAGACACGATTATTTGCATTTTCTACGAATCTATCATCCAAATCTTTTGCTTGTATGGTTATAAAAATCAAATCCTCACCGTTTGCAGTCGTTTCAATCTTATCAGGTGTAAGCAAAAGAGAGGTCGCATCTTGAAAGGAGTACTTGTCATCTCTAGCTATCATCTCATTTTCTTCATCATAGGCAATGGCATAAAGGTGTCCCTTTTGATAGGGAATTTGATAATCGGCAATTAGTTTGCTTCCCGTTTGGTGCTCTAAGCATTGCACTCCTTTTGAGATTCCGTTAAGGAATAATTCGACTTTGGGGGCATTGGACATAACTCTTACATCGATGAGTTGATTCTCATTAAAATCCCAATAAGGAGCAATGTGTATCATTGGATTTTCTTTGTAATGAGTCCATGCGGATTGATAAAAATAAAAGGAATCCTTTGGAAAACCAGCCGTATCAATTTGCCCAAAGTATGAATTTCTAGTATGATATGGAGTCGGTTCCCCAATGTAATCAAATCCAGTCCATATGAATTGGCCCATAGAAAAAGGCGTATCACGTTCTGCTATAATACATGCCTCCATGCTTTTAGCACCCCAACTAGTCGCACTATTTCCCAATGCGGAACATTGCTTGTCATCATCGGATAAAATAGGTTCTTTCAATGGAAAGTGATAGATACCACGGCTTTGAACAAGGGAGGAGGTTTCGCTTCCATATATCATCCAGTCCGGATGCTCGTTATGATCGTTGTGATAAAGTTTTTCAGCATAATTATATCCGATTAACTTGATGATATCAGCACATTTTCTTGCATTTTCCCAAGGCATATAATTCGAACCCATAGTTATATGAGCATTTTTTCGTGGGTCATGCTTTTGCGTCTCTTCTATTAAATATCTGGTTAGTTCTGCGCCATGTAAGTCCACATGTGTATCATAGATTTCATTTCCAATGGACCACATAATAACAGAGGGGTGATTTCGATCCCTTCGAATCCAGCTTTTTACATCCTTTGCGCTTTCTGATTTAAAAAAGCGTGCATAATCATAGGGTGTCTTTGCACGTTCCCACATATCAAAAGCTTCATTGATGACCAAGATACCCATTTCATCCGTAAGGTCCAATAATTCTTGGGCAGGCATATTATGAGAAAATCGAATGGCATTTACGCCCATTTCCTTTAATAAGTTAAGTTGTCGTTTAGCTGCACTAAGATTAAATGCGCTGCCAAGAGCGCCAAGATCGTGATGCTGACACACTCCATTTAGTTTTATGTGTTTACCATTCAGGAAAAAGCCGTTCTTACAATCAAAGAGCAATGTTCGTACCCCGAAGCGATTTTGAATGCTATCTATCAAGCAATCTTTACTTATAAGTTCCGATTGTAATGTATAAAGATATGGGTTTTCTAATGTCCAAAGAATGGGAGAGGGTATGTCAATCCATTGATTCGAGACAAGATGGGTCATAAGCACAGTTCCAGACTGGTCTATTAATGTGTGAAGTACGTTACCAAAGGTAGGCTCACTAAGTTCATGGGTTACAATAAATTGAAACCCATTTTTTGTCTTTCTAGTTGAGATATAGATTCCGTTTGAAAGGAAGTGGTGATTAGGATAGTGCTTAAGCCATACATTTCGATAGATTCCTGCACCAGAATACCAGCGACTATTTGGACTTTCATGCTTAACTCTTAGCATAATTTTATTTTCGCCAGGAATTAAAAAATCTGTAATTTCATACTCAAAAGAAGTATAGCCATATTGCCAAGTACCAACTTCTTTTTGGTTGATAAACAACGTGCTGTTCATATAGACACCGTCAAAGCAAAGAGATAAATTGCTATCTTTTTGTGGGTGATAGGTAAAAAATTTTTGATACCAACCTTCTGAATTCTCATATAAGTCATCTTGGTAAATAAGCCAATCGTGAGGAATATCTACGGATTGCCATTGAATATCATCTTTGTCCATCTCGGATAAAGTGCGTCCAAGATTTTGCTTTGAGAATTTCCAATTGGTATTAAAGGGGTGTTTTGTGCTCATAATTCTCCTTTCTTTTACTATCTCATAATAGTTGACATTTATGTGATGCTAGATTCATTGTTCACGTTGTAAATTACGATATTGCGTTGGAGTACATTTGTTAATCGATTTAAATAGTCGATTAAAAGTTGCCAAGCTACCAAAGCCTGACTGGAGTGAGATGTCGACAATGGAGGAGTTTGGCATAGTAGTAAGTAATTTTTTTGCATGGGTAATGCGAGAACGGTTTAAGTAATCATAGTAGGAATAGTTTGTAAATTGCTTAAACAAGCGAATAAAGTGCGATTCACTAAATCCGCTCAGAGCAGCCAATTCCTTAATTCCGATATTTTCTGTACAATGCTCATCGATATAGTTACAGATATCAAGAAATTTACTTACGTATTTATGGGATCTGGTGTTTTTAATATTTACAATATCAATCGGAAGATTTGTTTTGTTGCGCCCTGCAATTACAAGTAACTCCAAGATGGATGCATAAAGTGAAGCATATTTTAAATCTGAATTACCAGAGTATTCGGTATAGATATTGTCCATTAGCTGATTCATCCGTTCTTTATTTTTTCTGGAATCATCAGTGTAAAGGGCATAAGGATAGAACATAGAAGCCAAAGCTTCTAATCCTTTTATATTTGAAAAAAGAGGTGGCTCTATCAAAAGGATATATCGTTCTCCTGTTTCAGGAGCAAACAACTGATGCAATACACCAGGTGATATAAATAAGATATCGCCTGGATTAAGAATAATAGTGTTCTCCTCGATTTTAACTGTATAAATATTTTCAATTGGCATAATAATTTCAATCGCAGGCTGCCAATGGATAGGATAATCCTCAAAAGAGTTATTATAGTAAAAACGAATTGACATGTTTTCATCATATATTATAGTTTCTCGAATGCCATTTAAGACTTCAATCATTGTTACATCTCCTAATTTACATTTTAGTTAAATATCAAATAATATCAATGTAATCAAATATAATCAATTACAAAAAAATAATAAATGTGGACAAGATATACAAAATGCACAAAAAAAAATAATAAAAGAATTTTTTATGCAACTTTAGTATATTTTAAAGGAATATTATGGATAAAGTATAAATCCAAATATGTAAAATGTAAATACAAAATGATAATAATTAATTAATTATTATAAGAAATGATAATATATGATTATAAAATGCTAGGGATTGAGGGGAATCTAAAGACGTAGTGCACTATAATACAAATTATAAGAAAACAAAATTATACAACTTGACGAAAGCGTTGAGTCATATCGCGATAGTAATATGAAAGTAGAAGAGGTGTTTAAATGGGAAAAGACAAAATAGAACTGACACAAACGCAACATAGTATCAAAAAATCACACTCATTACTAAAACATATTAAAAAGGAATGGAAGTTATATACGTTTCTCATCATACCAATTGCGTATTACATTATTTTTAAATACATACCAATGGCTGGAAACATAATTGCGTTTCGAAAGTATAAAGGTGGTTCCAACATATTTGGTACAACTTGGGTAGGATTTCGTTATTTTAATCAATTTCTAAAGGATGAATCGTTTTGGAAAGCATTTGCCAATACGCTGCGATTAAGTATTTCTTATATTGCAATCAGATTTCCTGCAACTTTAATTTTTGCTTTACTATTAAATGAGATGAAAAATCTAAAAGCAAAAAAATTTGTGCAAACTGTAAGTTACCTACCACATTTTATATCGCTTGTTGTTGTTTGCGGTATGATTAAAGAAATTGTTGGACTAACTGGACCAATTAATAGTTTTATTTCTTTATTAGGTGGAGAAAAAATTGCATTTATATCATTGCCAAACTGGTTTTCAACTATTTACATTACATCAGGTGTGTGGCAAGCATTAGGATGGGGAACCATACTGTATTTAACTGCAATGACAAGCATAAATATGGAACTATACGAAGCTGCTGCAATAGATGGGGCAGGAAAGTTGAAACAAGCACTGCATATTACAATACCAGGAATAATGCCTACTATTATGACTTTATTGATTCTTGATATTGGCGGAATCATGACTTCCACCAATATGCAAAAAGTTTTGCTTTTATATAATCCGTTAACACAAGAAAAAGCAGATATCATTGGTACTTATGTATATCGAATGGGTATTGCAGGAGGTAATTTCTCTTATGCTACAGCTGTTGGATTATTCGAAGGAATTATTGGTTTGATTTTAGTTACAACTGCAAACACGTTATCGAAAAAATTCACAGAAAGCAGCTTGTGGTAGAAGGGGGTTAGGAAGATGAAAGTAAAAGTTTCAAAAAGTAGAAAAGTATTTTTAGTAATTAATTTTATCGTAATGGCGTTAGTTGTATTTGTAACCCTTTATCCATTTATCTATTTAATTGCACAATCCTTTAGCTCTGATAGAGCAGTTGCGGCGGGAAAAGTTAGTTTTTATCCGATTGAATTTACTACTGCAACCTATAAATATGTATTAAAGAAGATTGAATTCTATCAGTTTTATGCCAATACAATTTTATATGGAATTTTTGGAACCATCATTTCAGTAGCTGCGACTGCGATTTTAGCGTATCCGCTATCAAAGAATCGATTGCGATTGAATAAATTTTTTATTCCATTTTGTATTTTTACCATGTATTTTTCGGGAGGTATGATTCCCAATTACATATTAGTAGCACAGTGGTTACATTTAAGAGATACAGTATGGGCAATTTTATTACCAGGGGCAATCAGTACGTTTAACTTATTATTAATGAAGTCCTTCTTTGCAGGCTTGCCTGAAGAGTTGGAAGAGGCGGCAGCAATTGATGGAATGGGAACATATTCTATTTTTACTAAGATTGTAGTTCCTTTATCAAAACCAATTATAGCAACCATGTGTCTGTTTTATCTTGTAGGACTTTGGAATGAATGGTTTGGACCCTTTATTTATTTGGACACAAAGAGTAAATGGCCAGTTGCTCTATGGGTAAGACAGTTAGTGGAAGGTGCGAATAATGTAGAACTTGGATCAGGGGCAGAAGAAAGTCAGATTACTACCACCATTAAATCCGCTTCTATGGTATTGACTTCATTGCCAATTATATGTGTGTATCCATTTGTACAAAAGTATTTTGTAAAGGGAATGACGATGGGAGCAGTAAAAGGTTAATGTGATTAAAAGCATAAGCTTTTGATAAATAATAGTAAGAAAGGGAGAAAATAATATGATGAAGAAAATGGCAGCAGCATTATTGACGGCGTCAATGTTGACTGGATTGGTTGGATGTGGGGCATCCTCAGAACCGACTACAGGAGTGCAAAACACAGATACTAAGAAAGAAGAAGCATCATCAACAACAGGAGGTGAGGATTACACCTATGGAGTAGACAAAACATTTTACTCACAAGAGCCTGTAAAATATTCGATGTTATTTAGTGATCACGAAAATTATCCTTATAAAGAAGATTGGCTTTTATGGAAGGCAATTGAAGAAAAAAGTAATGTTACGTTTGATTTGACTCTAGTGGCAAGAACGGATTATGAAGATAAAAAATCAGCACTTGTTAATTCAGGATCAGCACCTTACATCATTCCTAAGACATATGATGAAAGAGCTTACGTATCAAGTGGACAGATTGTTCCAATCAGTGATTGGGTACAATATATGCCAAATTATCAAAAATGCGTAGAAGATTGGAACATGGAAGGTGACTTAACACAAAAGTTAAGAGAAGACGGTAAATATTATGTGCTTCCAGGTATGTGGGAAGAACAAGGAGCTGGCTACTCTATCATGATACGTAAGGATATATTTGACGCTGCTGGTGTAGACATACAAGCGTTAGAAAAGGATTGGACTTGGGAAGGATTTTATGATGCATTAAAGCAAGTAAAAGAGTACACAGGTGCGCCATATGTATTCTCTGACCAATACCAAGGTGCTTGTACTCTTAACTTAGCAGGAATAGAATATGGAGTAAAAGCAGGACGTCAGGCAAATGGTAGTGACTGGGGACTTCAAGATGGAACTAAATTTAACTGGGATAAAAAGCAGTATGAATTTGTGGACACAAGTGATAATTTCAAAGAATTGTTAAAGTTTTTCAATAAAATGTATAAAGATGGTATTTTAGATCCAGAAAGCTTTACGCAAGAAGATGATATGGCAAAAGAAAAATTCTATAGAGGTGAGTCTTATGCGTATGCAGCAAATTTTCAGCAGTTAGCAGACAATCTTAAAAATGAAAAAGTGCAGGATAAAAACGCAGAACTTTATCTTGTAACGGTACCTGGAGGACCAGCAGGTAACTTAAGACCAGAATTATCAAGACTAGAAAATGGAATTATGATTTCTCAGAATGCTCTTGATGATCTTGGAGAAGAAGGCTTTATAAAAATGCTTCGTTTTATTGACTGGTTATGGTATTCAAATGAAGGTCAGACTCTTTCACTTTGGGGAGTAGAAGGAACTACATATACGGTAGAAGCAGGAAAAATTGTATTAAATCCTGACATTTATTTTAACGGCATTAATCCTGATGGAACCAAAAAGTTAAATATTGATTATGGATTTGGTGGTGGTGTATTTGCTTATGGCGGAACACAAGATCTTAGAACTTCTAAAATGACAGAGGAGGAAGTAAGCTATCTAGAACGCACCAATAGTTCGAGAGAACCACAAAAGATTGATCCTCCTATCCTTTCAAATGAAGATGAAGCAGAAGAGTTAGAATTAATCAGAGTTCCACTGACTGATTATATAAATACAATGACCATGAGCTTTATCACAGGAACTGCTAATCTTGATACGGATTGGGATGAGTATGTAAAGACTTGTGAAGCAAAGGGATCGACAAAATACATTGAGTTAGCAAATAAGATCTTTGAAAATAAAAAGAGCCTTCTTGGTTACTAATTGGTAGCATCTGGCTATAAAGCAATAATAAGGGTTCAAGCAAATGCTTTGAACCCTTACTTATATAAATAAAAATGAAAAATATGAGTAAGGATGGGTGATAACATGAGTGGTACACCATTTAACAAAAAGAGAGAACAATTTCTAGAACAGGCAAAAAAATTAGTAGAACAAATGACATTAGAAGAAAAAGTTTTTCAAACGCTACATAGTGCCCCAGCCATTGAAAGATTGGGAATTAAGTCTTATAACTGGTGGAATGAAGCACTACATGGCGTAGCAAGGGCAGGTGTAGCAACTTTATTTCCACAGGCAATTGGATTGGCAGCATCATTTGATGAAGATTTGCTAGAAGAAGTTGCGGATGTAATTTCAACAGAAGGCAGAGCCAAATTTAATATGCAGCAAAAATATAATGACACAGATATATATAAAGGTTTAACCTTTTGGGCTCCAAATGTTAATATTTTCCGCGATCCAAGATGGGGAAGAGGGCATGAAACCTATGGAGAAGATCCATTCTTAACTTCTAGACTTGCAGTAAAATTTATCAAAGCGATGCAAGGTGATGGAGAATTTATGAAAACAGCAGCTTGTGCAAAGCATTTTGCAGTTCATTCTGGCCCAGAAGATATCAGACATAGCTTTGATGCGATTGCTTCTATTCAAGATATGCATGAAACGTATCTTCCAGCTTTTAGAGCCTGTGTTGAGGAAGCGCAAGTAGAAGCAGTCATGGGAGCGTACAATAGAACCAATGGAGAACCTTGCTGTGGCAGTAAGACTTTGTTGCAAGATATTCTTCGAACGGAATGGAATTTTAAAGGGCATGTAGTAAGTGATTGCTGGGCCATTAAAGATTTCCATGAGCATCACAAAGTAACAAACAGTCCAGTTGAATCAGTTGCTTTGGCAATGAATAATGGTTGTGATTTAAATTGCGGAAACATTTTTATCTATTTGAAAAAAGCAGTGGAAGATGGTTTAGTAGAAGAATCAAGACTAGATGAAGCCGTTGTAAACTTATTTGTAACAAGAATGAAGTTAGGACTATTTGAAAAAGAAACAGAATTTGATCATATTGACTTTGAAGTAGTGGATAATAAAGATTATTGTAATTTTAACAAAGAAGTTTCCAAAAAAACAATTGTGCTATTAAAAAATGAAAATCATTTATTGCCGCTTCAAAAGGATAAGTTAAAAACAATTGGCGTAATTGGACCAAATGCAAATAATAGAAGAGCATTGGTTGGTAACTATGAAGGAACTGCTTCTGAATATGTTACAGTACTAGAAGGAATCAAAGAGTACGTTGGTGAGGATATCAGAGTGTTTTATTCAGAAGGCTGTCATATGCATAAAGAGCGTGTAGGCGGACTTGGATTAAGGAATGATAGATTAGCGGAAATAAAGGCGGTATGTGAAAAAAGTGACGTTGTAATTGCTTGCATGGGGCTTGACTCAGGATTAGAAGGAGAAGAAGGAGATCAGGGAAATGAATTTGCAAGTGGTGATAAGGCATCTCTTAAGCTTCCAGGCATACAAGAAGAAGTGTTAAAAGCAATTTATGAAAGTGGAAAGCCTACCGTATTAATATTATTATCGGGAAGTGCTTTAGCAATAAATTTTGCGGATGAACATATTCCAGCAATTATTCAAGGCTGGTATCCAGGAGCACAAGGTGGAAATGCAATTGCCGAGGTGTTATTTGGCGAGGCTTCACCAGAAGGTAAGCTTCCTGTTACTTTCTACAAATCAACAGAGGAATTACCAGAGTTTACAGATTACTCAATGAGCAATCGAACCTATCGTTATATGAAAGAGGAGGCTTTATATCCATTTGGTTATGGACTATCATATACAGATATCAATGTAACAAAAGTAATGGTAGATCAACAAGAAATCAGTAAAGACAATACGTTGGTATTTACTGCAACGATTAAGAATGAAGGACAAATGGCAGGTGCAGAAGCAATACAGTTATATATTAAATGTGAGAAAGAGGACGCACCAAACTTCTCTTTAAAAGGATTGAAAAAGGTACATTTACAACCAAATGAAGAAACACAAGTTGTCTTTACCTTGGATGCAACTGCATTTGGCTTATATGATGAAGAAGCGTACTTAAAGTTATATAAAGGAAATTATCAGGTTTATATAGGTACATCACAACCTGATCAAAGAAGTATGAAATTAACAGGGAAAAAACCGATTTCCACAATCGTGAAATGTTTAAATGATGAGGTGTTATATCATCCGTCTATCTACGAATAGGAGAGTTTTGTTATGAGTTGGGAACAAGCATGGTTAAAGTATCAAGCTGTAAAGGGCTACTTGGATGAAGCGTATTTTAAGGAAGTGTATACGTTAGAAGAGGGAAAAATAATTGAAAATGCTTTGGCAGAGCTGCGACTTGCCACCAATAAGATGTTTGGTGCTGCGATAGAAAGAGTCAATCACCTTCCAACCAAGGGAATTCATTTGAGCCTGGTATCAAAGGAATGTTTAGCAAAAGAAGGATTTCAATTAGAAGAAAAAAATGGGTTGATTGCTATTATGGCAAATACGCAGATAGGGCTTTTGTATGGAGTATATGAATTACTTCGTAGAGTTGCTTGCAAAAATAAAATGGCTTTGCTTTCCCTCACACGAGTTCCTGACAAAGAACTACGTATGCTAAACCATTGGGATAATATAGATGGCAGTATTGAAAGAGGTTATTCGGGGGATTCGTTCTTTTTTGAAAACAAACAAATTGTTGTCAACGAAAGAACGCGTGATTATGCTCGCTTGTTAGCTAGCGTTGGTATTAATGCCACTGTTATTAACAATGTAAACGTAAAACAAGAGGCAACAGAGTTTATAACAAATACCTATTTTGAAAGTTTAAAGAAATTAGTTGAGTTATTTGATTCCTACGGAATAAAGTTATTCTTAAGCCTTAATTATGCAGCGTGTATGGAACTTGGTGGACTAAAAAGTGCAGATCCGCTTGATGAAACCGTTATCGCATGGTGGCATGAACGAATGAAACTTGTCTATCAGGAATTACCGACTCTTGGTGGTTTTTTGGTTAAGGCAGATTCAGAAGGTAGACCTGGGCCGTTTACCTATGGAAGAAATCAAGCAGATGGTGCCAATATGCTCGCAAAAGCGATAGCGCCATACAATGGAATTATCATTTGGAGATGTTTTGTATATAATTGTCAACAAGATTGGAGAGATAGGACGATTGATCGTGCGAGAGCTGCGTATGACTATTTTTATGAACTAGATGGAGCCTTTCTTGATAATGTGATATTGCAGATTAAAAATGGTCCGCTGGATTTCCAAGTAAGAGAGCCTTTTATGCCGCTTTTTGGAAAATTAAAAAAGACCAATCATATTATGGAGGTTCAGATTGCGCAAGAATATACGGGACAGCAAATCGATTTGTGTTATTTGATTCCTTGGTTTAAAGAACTACTTGATTCAAGAACTTATTGTGGTGAAGAAAATGACACCATAAAGGACTTGTTAAAAGGAAAATGCTGCAATCATTTTGGAAGAGGAATTGCTGCCGTTGCCAATACTGGAAATAGTGAGAATTGGACAGGAAATGATTTGGCAGCAGCAAACTTTTATGGATTTGGTAGATTGGCTTGGGATAGTGAACTTACTTCAGAGGAAATAGCCAAAGAATGGATTTGTCAGACATTTCCAGATGAAGAAGAAGTACTAGATACAGTTTCAAGATTGCTTCTTATGTCTTGGAACACGTATGAAAAATACACAGCACCCCTTGGAATAGGCTTTATGGTGACCCCTCATTATCATTATGGCCCTAATATAGACGGATATGAGTATTCGAGATGGGGAACATATCATAGAGCAGATCACTTTGGAATTGGAGTTGACAGGACAAAAAAAGGAACGGGATATGCCTCTTTGTATTATCCACCATTATCACAGATGTATGAAAACGTGGATACTTGTCCAGATGAGTTGTTGCTGTTTTTTCATCATGTTTCCTATAATCATATACTACAGAATAAAAATACAGTAATTCAACATATCTATGATACCCATTTTGAAGGGGTAAAAGATGTGGAAAGGATGATTCAAATGTGGAAGGGATTAGAGCATAAGTTACCTTCCAAAGAATTTCATCGCGTAGAAGCATGTTTTCACAAGCAGCTTGATAATGCAAAAGAATGGTGCGATCAAATTAATTCCTATTTCTATAGAAAAAGTGCAATCAACGATAAGCGTGGAAGGAAAATCTATTAGCAAAGTTTAAGGGGGAATTAACATGCAGTTATCAAGCATCTTTAGCAATGGAATGGTTATTCAGCGAAATAAGCCAATTATGATAAAGGGCTATGCATATGGAAATCTAGTGACAGTTACATTTGCAGGAAAAACATATCAAACGCAGATATTAAAAGAGTCTTACTTTGAGCTAGAGCTGCCGCCAATGGAAGCAGGTGGCCCATATGAGATGGTGCTCTATGACGGGGATAGAACTGTAATTTCAGACATAATGATAGGGGATGTTTATGTACTTGGAGGACAGTCGAATATGGAACTGCCTATCATACGTACGATGGATGTTTCTGCGAATGACGTAGCTAATGTAAAGGAACCCAACATTCGTATGTTTGAGGTAGCAAAGGAATACAACTTTCAAGGACCAGAAAAAGTCCTTGAAAGTGGAAGCTGGATAAAGGTAGACGAAAAAAGTGTACTTAATTTTAGTGCAGTGGGATATTTTTTAGCAGTGAATCTTTATGAGGCTTACAAAGTTCCAGTTGGGCTTATCCAAACAGCAGTTGGGGGAACGCCGATTGAGGCATGGTTAAGTGAAGAGTCACTAATGGAAATGGGGTTATGTAAAGAGCAATTACAAAGAAATAAGGACATTGAATGGGTAAATAACACAATTGAGTCGGATAATAAGAGGATTGCAAAGTGGCATAAAACAATGAGAGAGAAGGATCTTGGCATCAAAAAGGGATGGCATAAAAAAGACCAAGTGCAAGCATTCACAAAACATTGTATCATACCAGGAATGTGGGAGAATACAGATCTGGAAGACTATAAAGGGAGTGTCTGGTTTACAAAGGAATTTGAAGTGCCAAATACTTGGAGAGAAAAAGAGGTATTGCTAAGGCTTGGAGCAATTATCGATGGCGATGAAACATATGTAAACGGAGTATTGGTAGGACATACGGATTATCGCTATCCACCACGAAAATATTTATTACCGCCAGGTTTGCTTTGTGAAGGTAAAAATAGAGTCACAATTCGTATGTTTAGCGATGCGCAACCTGGAGGTTTTATGCCAGGGAAAAAATATGGTTTGGAGTACCAAGATGAATTTATTTCTTTAGAGGGAGAATGGAAGTATGAAATAGGTGCACCAATGCAACGTCTTGAGCCACAGACATTTTTTCAATATGAGCCAGCGGGCGTATACAATAAGATGATTGCTCCGCTTAAAGATTTAGGCATTCGTGCAATATTATATTATCAAGGAGAATCTAATACCAAAGATCCTGTGGGCTATGCAGATAAAATGGAGAAAATGATACAAGTTTGGCGAAAGAACTTTCGAAAAGAAGAAACGCCATTTATCTATGTAGCACTTCCTCTCTTTACAGATGGAAAAGAGGGTGAGCCTGATGTAAATTGGCAAGAACTGCGTCTAGAACAAAAAAAGGCACTTCGTGTTTCGAATACGGCCATGGTCGATGCATATGATCTAGGAGAATATAACGATTTACATCCGCAAAATAAAAAGGAACTTGGTAAAAGATTAGCGTTTGCTGTAAGAAAGTTAATATTTGGGGAGAATATCAACTAAATGAATGAATGAAAAAGAACAAGAGATAGTGCAATGCATGATCTCTTGTTCTTTTATTTGTATTAAGAAAGAGCTGGTGATGTAGAATCACGGATTACAAATTCAGGACGAAGTTCAATTCTGCTAATATGAATGTTGTGAATTAAGCTATCCAAAAGTACAAAAGCACTATTGCCAAGTTCCGTTCGATTTTGACGGATGGTAGTTAAAGACGGGGTAAGATACTTGGCTAGAGGGATATCATCGTATCCAATGACACTGATATCTTTTGGAACTTGCAGGTTTTTTAAGCTTAATTCTTTCATTACTCCAGAGGCGATTAAGTCGCTTGCACATAAAATTGCAGTTGCACCGTGTTTTAGAAATGATTCTACATGGTCTTTTGCGCAATCTTCGTTAAAATTTCCATAAGCAATTAGACTTTCAAAAGGAGTAAGCTGTGCATGCTCCATAGCTTGCAAAAAGGCATCTTGCCGTTTTTGGGTAATCATTGAATTCTTGGTACCATTTAAAAAAGCAATTTTTCTATGGTTTAAAGATTTTAGATGTAAAATTGCGTTTTTGATACCTTCATAATTATCCGTACCGACATAACCTACATGCTTGTTATCCGCAATAAAATTATCGAGTAATACAGTCGGAACTTTCGTATGGTCTAATTGTTTTACATAATCATCATGAAGTTCAAATCCTAACAAAAAGGCTCCAAGGTAGCCGTTTTTTAACATAAAGGTATCATATTGTTCCTTTGTCTGAAGGGTAAGATTGGTTGGAATTATTGTTACTTCATAATTTTTCCTAGCAGCCGCACGTTCAAACCCAGAAATGATTTCATAGCCAAATTGATCAATGGATTCATAGTTCATGTTTTCGACCATAATACAGATTTTTTTATCAAACTGCATTGTTTTTGGTTTGTAGCCCAATTCAACTGCGGTGTCTAGTACTGCTTGACGCATTGATTCACTAATATCACTTGCACCATTTAATCCCTTTGATACAGTTCCTGGTGAAATTCCTAATTTATTTGCAATATCTCTAATTGTAGCCATTGTGCCTCCTAAAATTAAATTTTACAGTTTAGTTAAACACAAAACTGTAAACAATGGTGGGTATAAGATGTATAAAACGATACATAAATATAAATAAAGAACAAAAGGTTTTGCTAGTTGACAATATATCATAAAAGTGATAATATTTCAATATATGTTTCGAAAAGTTTCGAAAAAGTTACTATAAAGCTGATGAAAAAGTTATAGGGAGGTTTCAATGGAAGAAAAGATATTACAAGAGATTGTAGCAAAAAGATATGGAAAAAGTATAGCATCGTGTAGCAATGAAGAATTATACTTTGCATTGTTAGAGCTGACGAAGAAAGTAATACAGACAAAGAAAAGAAATACGGGAGAGAAAAAGCTTTATTACATATCGGCTGAATTCCTGATTGGAAAGCTTTTGTCAAACAACTTAATCAATCTTCAAATATTTGATGATGTAGGGGATATTTTGAAAAAGAATGGGAAAAGTCTAGAAGAAATTGAAGAGATTGAACCAGAACCATCACTTGGTAATGGTGGACTTGGAAGATTAGCTGCATGCTTTTTAGATTCTATAGCGACGCTAGGATTAAATGGAGATGGGATTGGTTTGAATTACCATTTTGGGTTATTTAAGCAAGAGTTTGAGAATCATATGCAAAAAGAGACCATCAATCCTTGGATACAAAAAGAAAGCTGGCTAAATAAAACGAATATTACTTATGAAGTCCCATTTAAGGATTTTACGGCAGTATCTAGGCTGTACGAAATAGACGTAACGGGCTATCAAAATGGATGTAATAAATTAAGATTATTTGATATTGAGACAATTGATGAATCGCTTGTATCAAAAGGTATTTCCTTTGCTAAAGAAGAGATAGCAAAGAATTTAACTCTATTTTTATATCCAGATGATAGTGATACAAATGGGTTATTGCTACGAATTTATCAGCAGTATTTTATGGTAAGTAATGCAGCACAACTTATTTTGGAAGAATGTATACAGGCAGGTTATAACCTTGACAAATTACAAGAACATGTAGTCATTCAAATAAATGATACACATCCATCTCTTGTCATTCCAGAGTTGATACGTTTATTAATGGAAAAAGGAATAACAATGGACCGCGCTATTTCGATTGTGTCTAAAACTTGTGCCTATACAAATCATACGATATTAGCAGAAGCTTTGGAAAAATGGCCACTTGACTATCTAAAGAAAGTAGTACCACACTTATTACCAATTATCATAGAATTGGATAGACGAGTAAAGGAAAAGTATCAGGATCCTAAGGTTGCCATTATAGATAAGGAAAATAGAGCCCATATGGCCCATATGGACATTCATTATGGATTTAGTGTAAATGGAGTTGCAGCTCTTCATACGAACATTTTAGTAGAAGAGGAACTCAATGCATTTTATCAAATATATCCAGAGAAATTTAATAATAAAACAAACGGAATTACATTTAGAAGATGGCTCATGCATTGCAATCAACCTCTGACAAGATTCATTGAAGAATTAATTGGAGATGAATTTAAAAAGGATGCTACCAGACTTCAGGAGCTTTTGGATTTTACTGAGGATAAACAAGTACTAAATAGACTTGATGCAATCAAGTACGAAAATAAAGTAGCACTTAAGAAATATTTAATGGAGACACAAGGAATTGAAATAAATGAGAATTCAATATTTGATATTCAAATAAAACGTCTGCATGAATATAAACGTCAGCAAATGAATGTACTTTATATTATTTATAAATATTTAGAGATTAAAAAAGGTAAACTTCCAAAACAGCCAATTACCATGATTTTTGGTGCAAAAGCAGCACCAGCATATGTGATTGCAAAGGATATCATACATGTGATATTATGTTTACAAGAGTTAATCAATCAGGATTTGGATGTAAGCCCTTATTTAAAAGTGGTTATGGTTGAGAATTATAACGTAACCAAAGCGGCTAAGTTGATACCTGCGTGTGATATATCCGAACAAATTTCTCTTGCCTCAAAAGAAGCCTCTGGTACAGGCAATATGAAATTTATGCTAAATGGAGCAATTACACTTGGTACAGAAGATGGAGCAAATGTAGAAATTCATCAGCTGGTTGGTGATGAAAATATTTATATATTTGGTGCCAAAAGTGAAGATGTAATAAACCATTATAGAAATAAGGATTATGTAGCCAGAGACTATTATGAAAACGATCCACTTATTCACGAACTGGTTGAATTTATATTAAGTAGAGATATGCTTTTAATCGGAGAAAAGAAGAATTTAATTCGGTTATATCAGGAGCTAATTAACAAAGATTGGTTTATGACCTTACTTGATATCAAAGATTATATTAAGACAAAAGATCAAATGATAGAGGATTATTCGGATAGAGAGAAATGGAATAAAAAAGCGCTCATTAATATTGCAAATGCGGGATTTTTCTCATCGGATCGAACCATTGAACAATACAACGAAGAGATTTGGAAACTTTAGAAGATAGTTAGCAGGAGGAAGGAGAAAAGATGCGAATTAAATCAAAGGATATAGCAAAAGAATTAAATCTTTCTCCTGCTACAGTATCGTTAGTGTTAAACGGGCGACCTGGGGTAAATGAAAAGACCAGGAAGAAGGTTCTTGATTATATGGAGAACGTAGCCATGAAAGAATATAGGACGCATCACAACGGTGTAAAAGAAGGCATGGTTGTGATGATAAACTATATGAAACATGGTATTGTCCTAAAAAGAGGGAAAGGATCAACGATTTTACCCATACATATGCAAATGGAAGAGGCAGTAAGAAAAGCAGGATATGAGTTTAAAATCATTGATTACTGGGAAGAAAAGACTGAGATAGAAACTTTGATAGAAGAATTAACGATACAAAAAGTGAAGGGAATTTATATCCTGGCAGCAGAAATGCACCAAGCAGATATTTATCCCTTTTTAAAATTAAAAATTCCGATTGTTGTAGGTGACAACCTTTTTAATGAGCAAGGAATTGACAGTTTTTTAGTGGATAATGAAGAGGGAATTGCAAGGGGAGTAAATTATCTTGTGGAAAAAGGTCACAGTAATATTGTATACCTTGCAGAAAACTTAAATATCTTTAATTTTATGGAAAGGCGAGAAGCATTTATACGAGAAATGGCAAAGCGTGGGGTTAACACGAGTAAAAGGATAAGGAATTTAGGAAATAATGTAGATGAAGTTTATGAATCTATGAAAAAATATCTGGATGAAGGAGTAAAAAAGACAAGTGCCTTCATACTAGAAAGCTCTGTTGTATCACTAGGAGTAAGTCGAGCAATCTTAGAAAGACAAATCAAGATTCCCAAAGATATCTCTCTTATTGGCTTTGATGCATTGCCTCCAATCAGTTTACTTAAAATAGAATTAACACTTGTTAAGGGGACGCATACTAGAAGACATCTAGCAGCAATCAAGCATCTTTTACGTAGAATTGAAGACAATGAAACGGAAATTGTACGTACCTATTATAAAACCAGATTATTAGAAGGAAATAGCGTATTTGACAAAACAAAATATATTTACCATGCCTGACGTGTTTTTAAAGAAAATTTAAAAACACGTCATTTTATACAAAAAAATATCCGATGTTTTGGGGTTAGAATGACAAATCTGATAAAAAAGTAGAAAAGTGGCGAGGGGATTGTCCAGTTTTTAAAAAAATGTTAAGGTAACATTATCAAGGATAGGCGCGCACCCTTTGATAAAAACGCAAACAAGTGATATCGGAGGAGGTATAGTTATGGCAAAGAAAAACTATGATGATTTGTCAACAAATATTGTAGCAAATGTAGGTGGAGAAGGTAACGTAAGCTCCCTCTTTCATTGTGCAACACGTCTTCGTTTTAAGGTTAAGGACAAAGACAAAGTAGACAAAGAGGCGTTGATGAGAATTAGCGGTGTGATTACTGTGATAGAGGCAGGCGGTCAAATCCAAGTAGTCATTGGGAATCAAGTTGGAGAAGTCTATGATACAATCATTAAAAATACAGGAATTAAAGCAGATGAAAATAACGAAGAGGTAAAAACAGAAGAAAAAAAGAATCTAGTGAGTAGTTTTATGGAGACGATATCTGGAATTTTTGCACCAATTCTTGGAGCAATGTGCGGAGCGGGTATGTTAAAAGGTATTTTGATTCTTTGTACAACCATGAATTGGTTAAATGCAGAAAGCGGAACGTATATGATATTATATGCGGCGGCTGATGGTGTATTTAATTTTCTTCCAGTCTTTTTAGCATATACAGCGGCAAAGAAATTTAAAGCAGATCAATTTGTATCGGTTGGTATTGCAGCAGCGCTTGTTTACCCAGCCATGACAGCGGCTTTTTCAGCAGGAACTGCTCTTAGCTTTATGGGGATACCAGTTACACTAGTAAGCTATACCTCATCGGTAATTCCTATCATTATATCAGTTTATGTACTTTCAAAATTAGAAATCGTTTTAAAAAAGATTCTTCCAGATGTAATCAAAAACTTTATGAAACCTTTACTAAGCTTTGCAATTATGGTACCTGCTACTTATCTTTTAATTGGACCAGTTGCAGATACAGCTGGTAAAGTGTTAGCGTCTGGTTATACAGGTTTAGTAGCCTTTAATCCAGCTGTTTCAGGATTTGTGATTGGTCTTATTTGGCCAGCAGTTGTTATGTTTGGACTACATTGGGGATTCGCACCAATTGTATTTAACAACATAGCACAATACGGAAGAGATACGATGTTTACGATAACAGGGCCAAACAATATGGCACAGGCTGGCGCTACGTTAGGTGTATTCTTAAAGACAAAAAACAAGGAACTAAAATCTCTTTCGGGATCGGCGGCAATATCTGCGGTACTAGCAGGTATTACAGAGCCAGCTATTTATGGTATTACACTTAAGTATAAAAGACCGTTTTATATTGGGGCGTTTTTCTCGGGTGTAGCAGGGGCTATTGTAGCCGTAAGTGGTGCAAGTGCACCAACACTTTTATCTACAAGCATTTTAACCCTTCCAGGGTATATCGGAAAAGGTTTTGTAGGTTTCTTGATTGCTTGTGCAATTGCATACTTTGGATCTGCCATTGTAACATACTTCTTTGGCTACAAAGACTCTAAGTTAGAAGATAAATAGCAAAATCCGAAAGAAGTAAGATGGAGGATATCAATTGAGTAATATAAGAATAAGCAACAATAAAAGTAACTTTTTAAAAGACGATAAACCGTTTTTTTATCTGGCAGATACCATTTGGAGTGCATTTACTAATGTTACCATACAAGAGTGGGCGTACTACTTAAAGAGAAGAAAAATGCAAGGCTTTAATGTCCTTCAGATAAATACGTTACCACAATGGGATCGTTGCTGGTCTGATGTCGGTGTGTATCCTTTTCCTACAAAGGACGGTCAACAATTTGACTTTACGACTTTTGAGGAAGAGTATTTTCAAAGAGCGAGAAAAATGTGTGAAATGGCGGTTGAACAAGGTTTTCAATTAGCCTTAGTGGTTCTTTGGCTTAACTATGTACCTGGAACGTGGGGGAGTCGTATGACAGATAAAAATATTATGCCAAAAGATTTTGTTCCAACGTATGTAGAAAAAGTCATTGAAGAATTTGATGAGTATCATCCAATCTACATGGTGAGTGGAGATACGGACTTTGATACACAAGAGTCAATTGAGTATTATAAGATAGCTTTGGATATTTTATGTGAAAAAAGTCCAGACAGCTTAAAAACACTTCACATCAAACGAGGTTATGATTTAATACCAGATGAATTATTGAATCAAATAGATTTTTATATGTTTCAGTCAGGGCATAATAAAACGCAACAGGATATGGCATATCGATTACCAGAAATATTTGCAAAGAAATATCCGAAAAAGCCAATGATTAATGCAGAACCTTGCTATGAACAAATGGGATTTAGCCGCGAAGAGTATGGAAGATTTGAAAAAGAAGACACTCGCAAAGCAGCATGGACGTCTATTTTATCTGGTGCATGTGCAGGCGTTACCTATGGAGCTCATGGTATCTGGAATTGGAATAAAATTAATTGTCCATCAAATCCGATTCTTGGAGAAGGATTTGATAAGCCATTTACTTGGCAAGAAGCCATTGAGTTTCAAGGGGCATGGGATTATGGATATATCAAATATCTATTGCATCAATACCGTGTTGATTATTTGGAGCCAGTGAACCACTTATTAGGAAACGATACACAAGAAATACGTGTGGCAAAAGCAAAGGATAAGTATTTCATATACGCAAAGCATAATACTAGCATAAAGATTCTAGAAGACTTAAGCAATTATCAGGCACTAGCGATTGATTTAGATAAAAAAAGAATTTCAGATATAGAGATTAATTGTACAAAAAAAGAATCTACTATTGAAATGCATCCATTTTATAAAGATGTATTAATCATTCTTGAAAAAAGAAGTGAGAATTAACAAGTAAAAGGACAGGGGATTAACCTTGTCCTTTGCTTCTTAAAACCATCCTCCATCAAGTGAAATAATCTGACCCGTCAAATAAGAATGTCCCTTAGCTAAATCATAAGTTAAATCTGCAACTTCCTCTGTCTTCGCAAAACGATTTGCGGGGATTTCTTCTATTAAAGAAGCTCGTTCCTCCTCGTCAAGAAACTGATTCATTTTAGTATCGATTACTCCACAGGCGATGGCATTTACCTGTATATTGCTTGGGGCAAGTTCCTTTGCTAAAGCTTTTGTAAATGCATTCATACCACCTTTTGAGGCAGAATAAGCTACTTCACAAGAGGCACCATAAATTCCCCATACAGAAGAGATGTTAATAATTTTTCCACATTTTTGGTGGTTCATATGAGGAATCGCTAGTTTTGAACAGTAAAAAGTAGAAGAAAGATTAGTGTGAATTACCTGATTCCATTCATCGACACTCAAATCTGTCAAAAGTCCAATGTGAGAAATACCTACATTGTTTATCAGTATATCAACCCCGTCATAACGTTCTTTGATTTCCTGAAATAAACGTTTTACATTTTCATAGACACTAAGGTCTGCAGCAAACGAATGACAAGTACATGCATAGTCTTGCTTCAATAAACGTTTGAGATCATTGAGCTGATTCACAGATTTATTCCCAGTTATTATTATATTTTGAAATCCTTCCTTTGCAAATTTTATTGCAATAGAAGCACCAATACCTTTTGACGCACCTGTAATTAGTACAGTTTTCGCATTCATGTTACAAGAGTCCTTTCTATATTATATGTATATCATAGTATTATCATAATACGTTATCAATAGTTGTGCAAATACTTGTTTCGTTTGTATTGAAAAACATTGTCAAAATTAGTTGAATCTCAGATAGCAAAACGATATAATGTGGAGAAAGAACTATTATATAGAAGAAAAGCAAAAAAACAGGAGATGATAACATGTACGATTTGATTATTATTGGTTCAGGACCGGCAGGACTTTCAGCGGCAATTTATGCTCAACGTGCTGTACTTAACACCTTAGTAATAGAAAAAAATGTAATGAGTGGAGGTCAGATTTTAAATACTTATGAGGTAGATAACTATCCTGGTTATAAAGGGATTAATGGATTTGATCTGGGTATGAAATTAAGGGAGCATGCCGATGAACTTGGTGCTAAATTTGTGGAAGCAGATGTTACATCAATTCAAGTAGAAGGTGTGATAAAAAAAGTTATTACCAATCAAGGCACTTATGAAACCAAAGCTATTATTATTGCCACTGGTGCTAGATATCGAAAGCTAGATGTACCTGGGGAAGCACAATATGCAGGAATGGGTGTATCCTATTGTGCTACTTGTGATGGTGCTTTTTTTCGAAACAAAACAACTTGTGTTGTAGGTGGAGGAGATGTAGCAGTAGAAGATGCAATCTTTTTAGCAAGAATGTGTGAGAAAGTATATGTCATTCATAGAAGAGATGAATTTCGAGCGGCTAAAAGTTTACAGGATAAGTTATTTTCTTTGGATAATGTGGAAATTATCTGGGACAGCACTGTGAAACAGATTAATGGAGAAGACGGGAAAGTAAGTGCAATCGAAATTAAGAATGTAAAAACACAAGAAGAGACGACCATATCTTGTGATGGTGTGTTTATTGCAGTTGGTATCATACCAAATTCAGACGAATTTAAGGACTTGGTTGCAATGGATGAACAAAGATATCTAGTTGCAGAAGAGGATTGTGTTACTAATATAGAAGGAATATTTGCGGCAGGTGACATAAGAACGAAAATGTTAAGACAAATTATTACAGCTGCTAGTGATGGAGCAAATGCAGTTACATCTGTGCAAAATTATCTAAACTCTGTAAAATAAGGTAAATTATTACAATTATCATTCTATCATTGACATTAAAATGTTAATTTGTTATACTTATCTTCGTAATATATTTAACAATTATGTAACAAATGGAGAATACGATGGATAAGAATATAATAAAAATTATGACAGGATGTTTAGTAGGAACAATTGTAATTTCAAGCAGTGCATTTACAACAAAGGCAGCAACCATTGACTTGGATTTACCCAAAGCAGGAATCACATTTGCGTTAAATGAAAAATACGCAAGTAATCCAGAGACAGCAGACAGTGAAATTAAAAAAATACTGGAACCTTCGGAATACGATAATATTGCTATAGCAAGAGTTACATACTATGTTAATATGAGAAGTGAGCCTAATGAGGAAAGTGAAATACTAGGTAAGATTTACAATAATTCAGCAGCTACGATTTTAGAAGAAGAGGGAGACTGGTATTTGGTTAAGTCAGGTACTGTAACTGGATACATAAAAGCAGAATACTTTGTTACTGGTGAGGAAGCAGAAGCATTAGCCAATGAAGTAGGAACTAGAATAGCTAAAGTGAATACGACTACGTTAAAAGTTCGTAATGATGCAAGTTTAGATGCAACCGTACAAACATTAGTTCCAATTGAGGAAGAGATGGAAGTAGTGGAAGAATTAGAAGAGTGGGTAAAGGTTAAGATTGACAGTGATGTTCTTGGATTTGTATCGGCCGAATATGTTGATTTAAGAACCGATTTTGTTCAGGCAGAATCCATTGAAGAAGAAAAGGCAAGATTAGCAAAAGAAGAAGCAGAAAGAAAAGCAGCCGAAGAAGCGGCTAGAGCGGCCGATGAAGCAGCTAAGAAAAAGGCAAGTAAGTCTTCTAAAAGTAAATCGTCCACAGCAAGTTCTTCTAGCAGTGCTACATCAGGTTCTAGACAAGCAATCGTAAGTTATGCATTACAATTTGTAGGTAATCCATATGTATGGGGTGGCACAAGTCTTACAAATGGAGCAGATTGTTCTGGATTTACACAGTCTGTATTTGGTGATAATGGTATTTCTATTTCAAGAACTTCAAGAGCCCAAGGTTCTGGTGGACGTGAAGTATCATTGGATAGTATCCAGCCAGGTGATTTATTATTCTACTCCAACGGAAGTTCAATTAACCACGTTGCAATTTACATAGGAAACGGACAAGTAGTACACGCAAGTACTGAAAAAACAGGAATTAAAATATCAAATGCATATTATAGAACACCGTGCAAAGCGGTAAGTTATATAGATTAACAAAAAGAAGCAGCCAAAGCGGCTGCTTTTTTCAGGCTATCGACAAAGTCGACAGCCTTTAAAATTCATGGCTACCGCCATAAATTTTAGTTGCCGATTGTAAAAATGCTGATTTTCTCGCACAAGGGCTTTGCCCCTAAAAATCAGCATTTAACACTACAGCGAAAGTGAATTCCGCTTGCGTGATTGAAATGAGAACGCTTCGTCCTCAAACTCCCGCTTTCATAAAGCGTTTGTTTACACTCAAAGAAGCAGCCAAAGCGGCTGCTTCTTCTTGTATCGAAAAACACATCAGTTTTGAATAAATTCATTGATTATTTTTTGTATTCTTTTAGTAGAATCTTTATCATTTTAAGTATAGAGTTCTTGTAACGTACAAATAATAAATTGGACAAATCAATCTAATAAGTTATAAGTAACGTGTATATTTTTATATTTCGACCTAATACGAATGGCAGGCAGAATAGAAACAAAAATGTAGAAAAAGAAAGAAAAAATGATTGACAAAAAACGAAATATACAAGATGCACAAAGTGCGAAAAAAATGCAAAATGAAAGCTAAAAATGCGGGTATTTGTCGATAAAAGTTTTCCACATCCAAATTTATGGAAAATATGAAAAAATGGAGTTATACACTAAGTTATCCACATTATCCACATGGATGGTGTGTGGAAATAGTAAAATTTTGAAGTAAAATAAAAACAAATGTTTTGTGAAAGTATAATAAATCGTATTTTTAAATCAAAAAAAGAAGAAAAAGTATTGACAATTCTATCGTCAAAATATGGAGGAATGATAGTGAAAAATGTGAGAGAGTTGTCAAAAAAAACAAACAATATTTCAAAAAAATGTGAAATGGTGGGGGAAACTATTGTAAAATAACTGAAATGTGGTATAATTACATTACGATATTAAACAAAATGAAATATTGTAATACAAACAGTAAAGGAGTGGGACATCATGCGTTATAACATTGTTGGCAGGAATATTGATGTAACAGAAGGATTAAGAAGTGCGATTCATGAAAAGTTAGGTAAATTAGAAAAGTATTTTACTCCTGATACTGAAGTTCAAGTAACTTTAAGTGTTGAGAAAGACAGACAAAAAATCGAGGTAACCATTCCAGTAAAGGGAAGTATTATCCGTTCAGAGCAAGTAAGCAATGATATGTATGTTTCCATTGATTTGGTAGAAGAAATTATTGAAAGACAATTAAAAAAATACAAGAACAAAATTATTGACAAAAAACATGGCGATGCTAATTTTAAACAAGAATTTATTGATAAAGAATATGAAGATAATGATGAAGTAAAAATTATTAGAACAAAGAAATTTGGCATTAAGCCGATGTATCCAGAAGATGCATGTGTACAGATGGAATTATTAGGACATAATTTCTATGTATTTCGAAATGCAGAGACAGATGAAGTAAGTGTTGTTTATAAAAGAAAGAATAATACTTATGGCTTAATTGAACCAGAATGCTAAATGATTATAGAAGTGAGTAAAAGTGAAAGCACCTTGCCCCAGAATGGGACAAGGTGCTTTCATGCATAGAAAAAGTAATTGACATAGGTTCGTTAAAATGCTAAACTGAACATGTTCAGATTGTGTTCTAAAGGAGAAAGATATGAATCAACAAGAAAAAGATACGCGTCAGTTAATTATAGATACCGCGAAAGATTTGATAAATGAAACTGGTAACATTGAAGAGATAACAGTTCGACAGATTGCAAAAAGAGCAGAAGTAGGGATTGGCTTAATTAATTATCATTTCAAAAGTAAAGACAATTTATTAAGTGAAGCGGTTGGTGATGTCATGAGTGAAATGATTTGCAAATTTACGAAAGAAGATAGCAATAGCATGATATCCCCTGTAGTTAAGCTTAAAGCACTGTTAAAAGAGCTATATTCCTTTGCAGGAAGAAATGAAAAGTTAATTCACTTTATCCTAAATAGAGAAGTTGTAGGAGGGGATTTTAAAACTGCACTATACTTAATTTCTTTTCTAAAAGAGATATTTGGCGAGAATGAAGACGAAATGAAATTAAGAATTATAGCTTTGCAGATTTTGTTACCAATTCAAGTTACAGGGCTTAATGAGGAGTCTTTTCTTATGTATAGTGGAATTGATTTGTCTAATGTAGAACAAAGAGAGAGATTTATTGATGCATTAATTAATAATTTAATGAAAGAAAAGGGGTAGAACATGAAAACTGTAACGTTAATTAGTTCAATTATTACAACATTACTAATTATGAGCACAATGATATGCGGAATGTGGCTCAAAGCAAAGAATATTAGTGACCCTTCATCACTTGCTTTTCACATGAATTTTGGAATTGCATCTGTAGTATTTTGTTTCATTACAATGATACTTCTTATCATCTTTTTATTAGGGATAAAGAAAAAAGGTGAGGAATGAAAACCATTATTTTATATGCAATGCTTATTCAAACAATACCGCGAAAGTCATTCATACTAATATACCGCAGAAGTTACTCAATCATACATCTTATATTGAATCCTTTGGTGGCATCTTGCCCTTTACAACACCAAAAAACAAAGAGTGGATAAAAGAAGAAAATATTTCGAATATGTTGAATGAGATGTCTAAATAATAGTTAAAGTTTTACGGATTGGACTTATATCCTATAGCAGATATAAGTCCATTTTGTATAGAGAAAATCGGGTAAAAATATTCTAAAAGATACAAAAAAAGCATAAGTAAACAAAATATGTACATATTGTGTACATAACAGAAATTTGTTGAATTAAACAATACTTAGTGTTACAATAACCATTAAGAGTATTTTTTAGAGAACAATAAAAAGAAAATTGTAGCATATAGGAGTATGAGAATGGGATTTTTTCAAAAAGTATTTGGGACGCATAGTGAAAGAGAATTAAAGTTGGTTTATCCAATTGTAAACAAGATTGAGGCACTTCAATCTACAATGGGTGCTCTTACAGATGAACAGCTAAGAGAAAAGACCAAAGAATATAAAAAGCGAGTTGCAGACGGGGAATCATTAGACAGTATCTTACCAGAGGCATATGCTACGGTAAGAGAAGCAGCAAAAAGAGTTCTTAAAATGGAACATTATAGAGTTCAGCTCATTGGTGGTGTAATTCTTCATCAAGGTAGAATAGCTGAAATGAAAACTGGTGAAGGAAAAACCTTAGTTTCTACTTTACCGGCTTATTTGAATGCGTTAACTGGCAAAGGTGTGCATGTTGTAACCGTTAATGATTACCTTGCTCATCGTGATGCTGAGTGGATGGGGCAAGTACATGAATTCTTGGGATTAACAGTAGGTACGGTGTTAAATTCCATGGATAATAATGAAAGAAGAGAGGCATATGCATGTGATATCACTTATGTAACCAACAATGAATTAGGTTTTGATTACTTAAGAGATAACATGGTTATTTATAAAGAACAATTGGTAATGAGAGAGTTAAACTATGCAATCATCGATGAAGTTGACTCTGTTTTAATCGACGAGGCAAGAACTCCTCTTATTATTTCAGGCCAAAGTGGAAAATCAACTAAGTTGTATGAAGCCTGTGATATCTTAGCAAGACAGTTAAAACGCGGTGAAGCAAGCGGAGAGTTCACTAAGATGGCAGCCATTATGGGTGAAGAAATCACAGAAACTGGTGATTTTATTGTAAATGAAAAGGACAAAGTAGTTAACCTGACTGAAGAAGGTGTTGCAAAAGTAGAAAAATTCTTTGGTTTAGAAAACTTAGCAGATGCGGAAAACTTAGAAGTTCAGCATAATATCATATTAGCTCTTCGTGCGCATAATTTAATGTTTCGAGATCAAGACTATGTAGTAAAGGATGACCAGGTTTTAATTGTAGATGAATTTACAGGACGTATTATGCCTGGTAGAAGATATTCTGACGGATTACATCAAGCAATTGAAGCTAAGGAACACGTTAAGGTTAAAAGAGAAAGTAAAACATTAGCAAATATTACATTCCAAAATTTCTTCAATAAATATACCAAAAAATGTGGTATGACAGGTACAGCACTAACAGAAGAAAAGGAATTTAGAGATATTTACGGCATGGATGTTATTGAAATTCCGACTAATAAACCTGTTGTTCGTATAGACAAACAAGATGCTGTTTATAAGACAAAAAAAGAAAAACTACATGCAGTTATTAATGAAATTGAAGAATCCTATAAAAAAGGGCAGCCTGTGTTAGTAGGTACAATTACCATTGAGTCCTCCGAAGAAGTAAGTGCATTACTAAAGAAAAGAGGAATACCTCATAAAGTATTAAATGCCAAATTCCACGAATTAGAAGCAGAAATTGTAGCGGAAGCAGGTATTCATAAAGCAGTAACCATTGCAACCAACATGGCAGGTCGTGGTACGGATATTAAACTTGATGAAGAGGCAAAAGCAGCTGGTGGACTTAAGATAATTGGAACAGAGCGCCATGAGTCCAGACGTATTGATAATCAGTTAAGAGGTCGTTCCGGACGTCAAGGTGATCTTGGTGAGTCAAGATTCTTTATTTCACTAGAAGATGATTTAATGAGATTGTTTGGTTCAGAACGTCTTATGAATATGTTTACTGCATTAGGTGTGCCAGAAAATGAGCAGATTGAACACAAAATGCTCTCAAATGCAATTGAAAAGGCACAGATGAAGATTGAGAATAATAACTTTGGTATCCGTAAGAATCTTCTTGAATACGATCAGGTTATGAATGAACAACGTGAAATAATCTATGCAGAGAGAAGAAGAGTATTAGACGGAGAAAGCATGAGAGATGTTATCTATAAAATGATAACAGATACTGTAGAAAATGCCGTTGATTTAGTAGTTGGAGAAGAAAATATTCCAGAAGACTGGAACTTAACTGAACTAAATTCTTTACTGATTCCTATTATACCTTTGAAAGAGATTACAAAGGACAAGGTAACAGGGCTTAAGAAGAATGAATTAAAGCATATGTTAAAGGAAATGGCTGTCAAACTTTACGAAGAAAAAGAAGCAGAGTTTCCAGAATCAGAAGCACTACGCGAATTAGAACGTGTGATACTACTTAAGGTAATTGATAAAAAATGGATGGATCATATTGATGATATGGACCAGCTACGTCAAGGAATTGGATTACAAGCGTATGGTCAAAAAGATCCATTGGTAGAATACAAACTAAGCGGTTATGAAATGTTTGATGCAATGACTGCAAATATACGAGAAGATACCATTCGACTTCTTATGCATGTAAGAATCGAACAAAAGGTAGAGCGAGAGCAGGTTGCTAAAGTAACTGGTACAAATAAAGATGATACTGTTGCCAAAGGTCCAGTTCGTCGAGAAAACAATAAGGTTTATCCAAACGATTCTTGCCCATGTGGAAGTGGAAAGAAATACAAACAGTGCTGTGGTAAAGCTTAATCAATAATTAGAATTTAATATAGAAAGAAGGTACAAGGTTGATAGAACTCGATCAATTTAAAGCGACGCTAAATACCTATACAGAAGGACTAATGGAAGTCAGGGATTCACTTTGAATTAGATAGGAAAGAAAAGCGAATCGAAGAATTAGAGAGAAATATGGAGGCTCCTGATTATTGGGATAATCCAGAAAAATCTCAAAATGGTATGAAAGAGCTAAAGTCTCTTAAAGATGATATTGAAGATTATGAAGAATTAAAGAACACTTATGAGGAAATCGAAACCTTAATTGAAATGGGTTACGAGGAAAACGATGAAACGCTCATTCCTGAAATAGATGAACTTTTGACTAGGTTTATCGAAAAGATTGACAGTGTAAGAATTCGAACTCTTTTATCAGGTGAATACGACAAAGACGGGGCTATTGTAACGCTGCACGCAGGTGCAGGCGGTACAGAAGCCTGTGACTGGGTTAGTATGTTATACCGTATGTACAGTAAGTGGGTAGATTCAAAAGGATTTACACAGGAAGTACTCGATTATTTAGATGGAGAAGAAGCAGGAATAAAGTCTATTACCTTTCAGGTAAATGGAGAAAATGCATACGGCTATCTAAAAAGCGAAAAAGGAGTTCATCGTTTGGTTCGAATTTCACCGTTTAATGCAGCAGGGAAGAGACAGACCTCCTTTGCATCTTGTGATGTAATGCCAGACATAGAAGAGGATACAGGAATTGATATCAATGAAGACGATTTACGAATTGATACCTATCGTTCCAGTGGAGCAGGGGGACAGCATATCAATAAAACTTCCTCAGCGATACGAATCACACATATACCAACAGGCATTGTAGTACAATGTCAAAATGAACGTTCTCAACATAGTAACAAAGATAAAGCAATGCAGATGTTGAAAGCAAAGTTGTATTTATTAAAAGAACAAGAAAATGCTGAAAAAATATCAGACATTCGTGGAGAAGTAAAAGAGATTGGATGGGGTAATCAGATACGTTCTTATGTAATGCAGCCGTATACTATGGTGAAAGACCACAGAACGAATGTTGAATCAGGAAATGTGGATAGTGTGATGAATGGTAACATTGATTCCTTTATTAATGGATACTTAAAGTGGAATAGCATGAATTCAAACAAGGAGGATTAGAATGGAAGACATAAAACCAATCATATTCAAGCTGGACAACGAATCTTATGGAATTGATATTTCATTAGTGAATGCGATAGAGCCATCTTTGCAAACTGTGAAAATTCCAAATGCCCCAAGTCATATCAAAGGAATTATTAATCTTAGAGGCGACATCATTCCAGTATTTAGTTTGAGAAGCAAATTCAATATGAAAGAACAAACTGAAAATAGTGCAGAACAAAAGATTATTGTAACCAATATCAAAGGAATGCCAATTGCTCTTGAAGTAGATATGGTAAGTGAAATTCAAACAATTGATAAAACTAATATAACGGATGTTCCTGAAATTGTAAAATCATATGATACTTTATATATTAAATCAATTGCAAAGATTGATCAAAATATTGTAATCATATTAAATACAGAGAAACTTATGTCGGATGAAGAACAAGAAAATATAGCACAATTTATGATTAATCAATAGTTTATTAAAAAAGAAGGACAGGAAGATAAACCTGTCCTTTTATAGATAACAAATGAAACTTTATGAAAAGATATATTTTATCATTTAGGTCAAAAAATTACATATTTATTGCATTAAATATATGAATAAACAAAAAACGGTTGCACAGAATACTTTATTGTGTTAATATCTTTGTTGGAAATACAAATGTTTTTCGTGTGCAAACAAAGAGGAAGGATTGTATGATAGAAAGAGAAAAATATTATGTAGTAAAGCAAAAGGCAGTGCCAGAAGTTTTGCTAAAAGTAGTAGAAGCGAAAAGGCTATTAGACGCAGAGAAGGTTATGACCGTTCAAGAAGCTACAGAGAAGGTTGGAATCAGTAGAAGCTCTTTTTATAAGTATAAAGACGATATTTTTCCGTATCATGAAAATGCAAAAGGAAAAACAATGACATTTGTGATTCAGTTAGATGATGTTCCAGGACTTTTATCAGAAGTATTGGCAACCATTGCTGAATATAATGGTAATGTATTAACCATTCATCAGACGATTCCGATTAATGGAATTGCTACATTAACTTTAAGTGTAGACATATTACCAGATTCGGGAGATGTTGGTAAAATGATAGAAAACATTGAAATAATCAACGGAATTCATTATTTGAAAATTCTTGCTAAGGAGTGAAAAAAATGATAAGTATTGGTGTATTAGGATATGGCACGGTTGGTTCTGGAGTCGTAGAGGTATTAAATACCAACCAGGACAGTATTAATAAACGAGCAAATGAAGAGATTAATATAAAATATGTTTTGGATTTAAGAGATTTTCCAGGAGATCCAATTCAGGAGAAAATAGTTCATGACTTCGACACAATTTTAAACGATGATGACGTTAAAATTATTGTTGAAGTAATGGGTGGGGTAGAACCAGCCTATACCTTTGTAAAAAGTGCGCTATTAGCAGGTAAAAGTGTTTGTACATCAAACAAAGAATTAGTTGCTAAGCATGGTAGTGAATTACTTCAAATTGCAAGGGAGCAAAATATTAATTTCCTATTCGAAGCCAGTGTTGGCGGAGGAATACCAATTATCAGACCATTAAATTCTTCTTTAACAGCAGACGAAATTGATGAAATTACGGGCATATTAAATGGAACGACGAATTATATATTAAGTAAAATGACCTTTGAGGGTCTAGATTTTGATACTGTACTAAAAGATGCGCAAGACAAAGGATTCGCAGAAAGAAATCCTGAAGCTGACGTAGAAGGATACGATGCTTGTAGAAAGATAGCAATCTTATCCTCATTAGCCTTTGGAAATCAAGTAGATTATGAAGATATCTATACAGAAGGTATTACAAAGATTACTGCTTGTGACATCAAATATGCGAAGAGCATGGGAAAGGCGATTAAATTATTAGCATCCAGCAAACGCGTAGGAGATAGTTTCTATGCTATGGTAGCTCCTTTTTTAATTTCATCAGAACACCCACTTTATAGTGTTAACAATGTATTCAATGGTATTTTTGCACATGGTAATGTACTTGGAGATGTTATGTTCTATGGTAGTGGAGCAGGAAAGCTTCCAACCGCAAGTGCTGTAGTCGCGGATGTGGTAGATGCAGCAAAACATATGAATCGTAATATTATGCAGCTTTGGAGCAATAAAAAGCTTGAGCTTGCTGATATAAAGACAGCAAAAAGAAAGTTTTTTGTTCGAATGAGTGGAGATGCAAAAACAAGATTAGAAGAAATACATAAAGTTTTTGGAGACGTTCAACTGGTTACCGTGCCTGAATTAGAAAATGAATTTGGATTTATAACAAGTATTTTGACAGAAGCACAGTATCAGGAAAAGGCAGAAAAGTGTCAAGGAATCATTAACAGAATCCGTATAGAAGACTAATTGAGGTGAGCCACATGAAATATGTTATAGTACTTGGAGATGGAATGTCAGATGAGCCAATAAAAGAACTTGGGAATCAAACCCCAATTTCCTTTGCCAATACTCCAAAGTTAGATGAATTATCCAAAAAATCAGAAATAGGTCTTGTTAGTACCATACCACAAGGAATGAAACCAGGAAGTGATACTGCTAATCTATCGGTACTAGGTTATGATCCAAAAAGTTATTATACGGGACGCTCTCCACTTGAAGCCCTAAGTATTGGTGTGGATATGAAAGATACTGATATAGCAATACGCTGTAATATTGTAACACTATCAGAGGATGATAGACCATATGAAGAAAAGAGTATCATTGACCATAGCGCAAGTGAAATAAGCACAGAAGAAGCAGCTGTTTTATTAGAGGCAGTAAAAAAAGAATTATCAAACGAAATCTTTTCCTACTATCTTGGAATCAGCTACCGCCATCTGCTTATTTGGGATAAAGGGCAGGTAGTCGAGCTGACACCACCTCATGATATATTGGGCAAAGTGATTGGACAGTATCTTCCACAAGAAGAATTGTTAAAGGAAATGATGATAAAAAGTTATGATATATTAGTCAATCATCCAATCAATTTAGCACGAAAAGAAAAGGGGTTACATCCAGCCAATTCGATTTGGTTTTGGGGTGCAGGAACCAAACCAGCACTATCCTCCTTTGAAGAAAAAACCCACAAAAAAGGTGCTATGATTTCTGCAGTTGATTTGCTAAAAGGCATCGCAGTAGGTGCTGGTATGCTAAATATCGAGGTAGAGGGTGCTGATGGTACCCTTGAAACGAACTATGAAGGAAAAGCGAAGGCAGCAGTAGAGGTATTAACAAAACAAGATTATGATTTTGTATATATACATGTAGAAGCACCAGATGAAATGGGGCATCAAGGAAGTGTGGAAAAAAAGATTAAAGCAATCGAATATTTGGACCAAAGAGTGATTAAGATTGTAGCAGAAAATCTTGATGCTTTAAAGGTAGATTATAGAATGCTTGTACTCCCAGATCACCCGACACCTATTTGTGTTAGAACGCATACAAGTGATCCTGTTCCATACATGCTCTATGACAGTACCAATCCTCAATCACGTAATTGGAATTACAACGAAAAAGAAGCAAAAGAAAGTGGAAACTATATCGCACAAGGCCATACCATCATAGATTATTTGTTTTCTAAATAATAAAAGAAAGCTATTGCACGTTATGAAAGTACGAATGCAATAGCTTTTTGTTTTATAGAAAAGTTTTTAAAACGAGGTTAAATCGATATCAAAAACAAGAAGTAAAAAATTTCGAAGCAGGCAAAATAAGATAAGTATAGCAAGACCAATCCAAAGATAGGTATCATGATATTTCATACCAACTTTTATCTTATGCTTGGATACATATTCAATGGTATTGCTAATCATATACCACAGATAAATGAAAACACCATATAAGACAATGGGATTGTACCGAATAGATGAAAACAAATGACCATCCATTAACGCATGAACAGACCGAGTTCCACCACATCCAGGACAATATAATCCAGTTATTTTATAAAACAAACAAGGTAATAAAAAAAGTTGATAGTTTATTTGAAACATATGTATGATTGAAAGAAAAAGGATTGCAACAAACAAAAGGATTGCACCTAATTTATATAAAAAATCATTCGTATCCGTATTCATATAAGCTCTCCCTTAAGTAAGAAACGTTATTTGTATCATACATTATCTTAACAAATTAAATATTTAGTTGCAATATTGAGTTTTTATAAATAGATATGATATACTTAATGAGATTAGGAAGAATCAGAATGGAGTGTAAATACATATGAATTATAAGTCATCTTCGCAATTAAAGGCATTATCCAGAGAGCAGCTCACAGGAAGATACGCAGTAGCAGTAGGTGCTACATTTTTAACAACATTGATTTCAATGGCAGTTTCCCTTTTGGTAACCGTGTTTGCTAGAACGGACTCAATGGCATCTATCATTATATATTACCTCATTTCATTTATAATATCTTTGTTATCAGCTGTACTTGGAATAGGATTGCTTAAGTTATTTTTTAAATTAGTAAAAAACGAAGCCTATCAAATAAGCGATATTTTTTGGGGATTTCAAAATCACCCAGATAAAGTTATTTTAATTATGATTATATTAACACTCATCTTTATGGTATGTCTCATTCCAGGTATGGGATTGTTATTTGTTTATGGTGTTACTTTTAACCGACTTGTATTTGTATTAGCAATGTTTTCGTTAATAGCAGGAATCGTGGCTATGATTATAATTGGTATTACTTACAGTCAAGTCGGATATATTATAGCGGATGATAGTCAGCTTTCTGTACTTGAAATTATGAGAATGAGCAAAGAGATGATGATGGGACAAAAGGGCAGGTATTTTTATTTGCAAATATCTTTTATTGGTTGGTATATGTTATCTATTCTCTCTTGTGGAATTGCATTGTTATGGATACAACCTTATCATATGTGTACCAATATATATTTTTATATAGACTTAAAGAAAGAATCAAACCCAACTGTAATTGATGAATATGTTTGATGAAGGAACCTATTTAGTAAGATAACTTGTAAAGTTTTGGAGGTGAATAATGCTTCTTGCTTTACTAAAAGAGTAATAAAAAAAGTCAGTTGTGAAAACAGCTGACTTTTTAGATGTAGATTTAATCAAATGAGATGCTTAACGTATCAGGCACAGTAGGCTGTACTGGTGCGGTATCATATTCATCAAAGTACTCCTTAAAATAGTTATAGTAATCATATGTATTGGAATTATCATCTTTGTAATCCTTTTCACTATTACCATTAAAGGTATCTGAACCATATGGAAATTCTTCTCCATAAATTTCTTCATAAAGAGACTCATAATAATTCATAAAGTCAGAATATCTATCAGAAGTAAAAATGCTAATAAGCAATATAGCAATAATTACAGTCGAGATTAACATTCCAATGATGGAAAGAATAGTTCCAATTAAAGCGTTTGTGCTAAGTTTGTTATTTCTTCCCCGAGAAAGCAAAGCTAAAGTAATTGCAATGCCACCAAATAAATAAGAACCATAAACACAACAAATTGATATAATGGCCAATATTCCGAGTACCAAAGCTGCTGTAGCCATACTGTTTGGCTGGTTATGATTGTAGTAATTGTTATTTACAACTGGTGAATTACCAGTAAATGAATCATGGTTGTTATTATCCATAAAGACCTCCCACTCTTTTTATCCTATATCAAATTTCTAAACTTGATTTTATCATGCTTAACAAGGAATTACAACTTGAATAGAGATGAAAATTGATTTATAATTCTATCAGAGAGGTAAAGAAAGGAAACGGGACAGCAAAAATATGGATATAATTTCAAAGTTAACAGCGGAATTGGACGTGAAAAAGTGGCAAGTAGAAGCCGCAGTCAAATTAATAGATGAGGGAAATACGATACCTTTTATCTCCAGATATCGAAAGGAAGCTACTGGATCATTAAATGACGAGGTTCTTAGAAATCTGAATGATAGACTAACCTATCTTCGTAATCTAGAGGAGAAAAAGGAACAGGTTCTTTCAACCATACAAGAACAAGGAAAATTAACAGATGAATTAAAGTCACAGATTCTAAATGCTGAGACATTAGTTGTAGTAGAGGATTTGTATCGACCTTATCGCCCAAAGAGAAGAACAAGAGCGACGATTGCAAAGGAAAAGGGACTTGAGCCATTTGCCAATTTAATATTGCTTCAGATGACAAAGAATTCGCTTGATAAAGAAGCAGAAGCCTTTATCAATCCTGAAAAAGAGGTACATTCGGTTACAGATGCAATTGATGGAGCAAAAGACATTATTGCTGAGTATATTTCGGATGAAGCAGATTATCGAATGTATATAAGAGATATAACCATGAAGAAGGGGATTATATCTTCTACCGCAAAAGATGAAAAGGCACAAAGTGTATTTGAGATGTATTATGATTTTCAAGAACCCATTCATAAACTGGCAGGTCATAGAATCTTGGCACTTAATAGAGGAGAAAATGAAAAGATATTAACAGTTAAGATTGAGGCACCAGAAGAAGATATAATACGATATTTAAAGAAGCAAGTAATAAAAAATGACAACGAAAATACCAATCAGATTTTAAGTGAAATAATTGAGGATAGCTATAAGAGGCTAATTGCGCCAGCTGTTGAGCGAGAAATAAGAAGTGACTTGACGGAAAAAGCAGAGGATGGTGCAATAAAAGTGTTTGGTAAAAACCTAGAGCAATTACTGATGCAGCCACCAATTGTAGGACAAGTAGTACTTGGGTGGGACCCTGCATTTCGAACAGGTTGTAAATTAGCAGTTGTCGATGAGACTGGTAAGGTCCTAGATACAACTGTTATTTATCCAACAGCACCTCAAAATAAAGTAGAAGAAGCAAAAGAAGTTGTTAAAAAATTAATTGACAAATACAATATTTCTTTGATTTCTGTAGGAAATGGAACGGCATCTAGAGAATCAGAAATGGTAATTGTAGAGCTACTAAAAGAAATAAAAGCAAATGTTTCATATATTATTGTAAATGAAGCAGGGGCATCGGTATATTCAGCAAGTAAACTTGCAACGGAGGAATTTCCAAACTTTGATGTTGGACAAAGAAGTTCGGCCTCAATCGCGAGAAGGTTACAAGATCCTTTGGCAGAATTAGTTAAAATTGATCCCAAATCAATTGGTGTAGGACAATACCAACATGATATGAATCAAAAGAAACTAAGCGAAGCTTTAGGTGGCGTAGTAGAAGATTGCGTGAATCGAGTTGGCGTTGATTTGAATACAGCTTCCACATCACTTCTTGAATATATTTCAGGCATTAGCAAAGCGATAGCTAAGAATATAGTAGCATATCGAGAAGAACATGGTCGTTTCACAGACCGAAAGGAACTTCTTAAGGTAGCAAAATTAGGGCCTAAAGCTTATGAACAATGTGCAGGATTTATGAGAATACAAGGTGGAAAAAATCCATTAGATGTAACAAGTGTTCACCCTGAAAGTTATGAAGCTGCAAAAGCGTTACTCTCTAGCTTAGGCTACACGATACAGGATATCATAAAAGGAAATCTAAGCGGACTTTCTAAGAAGATTACGGATTACGAAAAAACTGCCAAGGAACTTTCAATTGGCGAGATTACATTAAAAGATATTGTAAAAGAATTGGAAAAACCAGCAAGAGATCCAAGAGATGAGATGCCAAAACCAATTCTTCGGACTGATGTGTTAGAGATGAAGGATTTGGAATCTGGAATGACATTAAAAGGTACGGTAAGAAATGTAATTGATTTTGGTGCTTTTGTAGATATTGGAGTGCACCAAGATGGTCTGGTTCATATCTCTCAAATGACAGACAAATACATCAAACATCCACTGGAAGTAGTAAGTGTTGGAGATATTGTTGATGTGAAAGTTATGAGTGTTGATTTGCAGAAAAAACGAATTCAACTAACAATGAAGTTATAGTATAACGATAAAGCGAACAAAGTTTATAGCGATGATAAGAAACAGCTGTTTGAAGTAACATTTAAACAGCTGTTTTTATGTAGTATGCATTTTTTTGAATTTTTTCGAATCCTTTTTTCGAACGTATGTTTGCAAGTTGTCCATTTGTGCTTTTAAAATGTCTATTTATGATAATTGTATTCAAAAATTGAGGGAAGTTGTTATATTTTAGGAATAGAGTAAAATAATTTTCATTTATTCTAATGCCTTAGAGAATAAATAGAAATTATGATAAAGGAGGGAGGACAACTAGTAATTATGTATAATAAACTGGTCAAAACGGCTTTCGCTGGAGTTATTGAACAGGCAGAAAGCGAAGATGAAAAGGAGGTTGTTATATACGGATTAGAAGCCATTGTGTCAACGCTTGTTGATATATTAGTAATTCTGATCATTGGAATTATTAGTGATAATTTGTTAGGCACTATTGTATATTTATTATGTTTTTGTAGTATCCGTGTTCTGGCAGGAGGGTATCATGCAAATTCATATTTGTCCTGTCTTTTGTGTTCAATTATTAGTTATTCTTTTATTGTAGCTGTTAATAGTTTTGTGATTCAAGAATATAATCTTATTTTGGTTGTTATGGCTGTAATATCTTATATGGCTACTCTGATGATAGCACCAGTTTTAAATGGGAAGAGAGAGTTTTTGGAAAAAGAAGTAGCAATCATAAAAAAGAAAGTAAGAATTATATTAGCAATTGAATTATTGGTAACTATAGGCCTATATCTTATTAATTTTGAGATATACAAATTTGCAATATATGCAATAATAACAGAAGGAGTGTTTGGAATAATGGGAAAAATTAAGTATTGGAATTTAAACAAAAAAGCTTTGTTAAAAAATGTAATGAATTTATCGTTAGGAGTGGCGTTGATAACAGGTGGGCTACCTTGTGTTTTGGTATTTCACGAAGCAAAAGTTCCCAATGCTTTAAAAGCTAAAATCGAGGAAAGAAATAAATAATACATAACCTATTCTAAAGTAGAATAAAACAAAAAGTTTCTTCGTTGTTGAATCTCTGAAGTTTGATTTAAACAAAGAAGAAACTTTTTTTGGTAAATTATAGTAGAAACTTGTAGACTTATGTAATATAATAATTGATATTAATCGGGTTATATTTAATGTTTTGGAGGGGGATAAATGGATTTTATCATGTATTCATTAAAAGGAAGTTTATCAGTAATATGTGAAGTAATGATTTACTGGATTCTTTTTAATGGTGTTTTTATGCGTAAAAAGAAAAGATGGATAAATGTTATTGCTTTATTCATATATGGATTTAGTATTTTGGTCATTAGCTATGTGGGAAGAGCAGGTTTGCCTTCGACAGTAAAGTTAATTATGGTTGTTTTTATCGGAGCAGTGATTGCGAGGATTTTATTTCTTTATAGGAAAGTTCTCCTTCGGAGAACTCTTGATATGAAAAGGGCCCGCATGGAGGCGGGCACAACAAGTAAACGATAGGTTTTAGAAGATATAGAAACCTTCAGCTCCCGGGAAGTCTTCGTCA
>POVV01000180.1_pt1 | contig 51806 bp, 51 predicted proteins | sample 1560271 | NCBI WGS metagenome assembly POVV01 (sample SAMN08337232, study PRJNA429181) | Bioreactor metagenome, whole genome shotgun sequencing project. | biome: cows' rumen and soil; feature: anaerobic; isolation source: anaerobic chemostat enrichment culture, galacturonate as sole carbon... | reverse complement strand
CTCTTCACCAGACGAGTCAAGAAGGGTACCAAGCTCGAGTTAACATCACCCACGCTTTCGGATAAGAACTTTAATGAGACCTCAATAGTTAGGCCTGACTGTACGCAAATAGCCAACAGGTCAACAAACATCGGCATATCTTTTTCTATTTTACTGATCCTATTACCTACAATAACTTTTCTTATCATGCCCGGAACCACGATCACCGCAATAATGATAAACAGGCAAAGCACCATCATATTGTTATTTTTTATTTCTAACTTAAATACAATATCGGCGGCCATTAGAATAATGACCAGAAAAGCCGAAACCAGTACTTTACCTAGCCCTTTCTCATCAAATAACTTTAAAAGTTGCAGTGCGCTGCTTCCGGCTGCAAGCACTTTTTCAGCTTTAGAATCAGCGCTATTAACTACCACCGAAATAAGCTCTGAATCAGAGTCTGACAATTGAGTCATTTTTTCTTTCATTCGGGATATTTGTTTGTTCTTTATCGACATATAAAAAACAAACATCAGTCCCAAAATAAGAATGGTGGAAAAAATAATTGTCATAATTACAGTTTCCTCATTAAAAACATCACACACACCATGCCAAAGGCTTCACTACCGAGGAAGTAATAAAGGATTCCCCGCCCATCAGGATCGTTCATGATATATTCATAATTTATCGGGCTAAGGTACTGTAGGCCGATGAGAAACATAAACGGAATAATGGCTGTAATTTTCGATGACATCCGCACTTCCGAGGTCATTGCCATTTTTTTACTTTCAATTGCCTTTGCATTAGCAACCGTTTTACCTAGCCGCAATAAAACTTCACGCAGTCGTGCACCACTTTTAAGGTTGATAAGAATAGCAACGGTAAAGAAGTAATATTCTTTAAAAGGCAGACGCTTATAAGAAGCCTTAAGCACCCGCTCAGGAGCCTCACCAACGTTCAGCCTACGGCTAATCCGACCAAACTCCTCACCTAAAGGTTCAGGCATAATCAGTGCACAGTCAGCCAGCGCTTGAGAAATACTCGTGCCGGAGGTAAGTGCACCATTTATCACCGATAACGCCTCTGGGAATACCCTGGAGAAAGACTTCTGTAAAATGCGTTTTTCAACCCTGACTAACACCAGTAAAGAAAGAATAAAGCCTGCACCGATAACACCCAACTCATCCTGGTGAGTAACAAACTTATTAAAAATCAGCGCTCCCATAATAACGCCAATAACAATAACAATATTACGGATTAAAACTTTACGCTGGCGGCGATAGAACAGATCAATATAGGTTTGGACAAAACCTCTCGCCCCCCAAACTAAGCGACGGGCCGTAGACTGGGTATTATTTTGATTCAGCGTTGTTTTCAGCAGGCTATTTGCCTCACCTAAGCTGATATTCTTTTGCATTAGTTGCCAGCGTTTACCAACCAGATAAAGCAGCAATACGCCAAAACATAAAATGAGCACATAAAGTCTAATCATCATTACCTCTCAAAAATAATTTTGAGAAAATGCTCTAAATTCATCATCCGGGCCTGAGCATATAGAGCAGAGCGTTGAGATAATCCGTGGCAAACAAATTTCCCGACGATCCTGTCCTGACTATCTCTTTCACCATCAACAACAAAGCTAAAGATATCCTGTATAACAATGACGTCCCCTTCAACGCCCATAACTTCAGACACATTCATGATCTTTCTCGAACCATCATTCATACGTGAAACCTGAATGATCAGATTTACCGCAGAAGCAATGTTGCGGCGAATAACTTCAACCGGCAAATTAAGACCGGCCATCATCACCATATTCTCTAAACGAGCAACGGCATCCCTTGGAGTATTCGCATGCAACGTGGTCATTGACCCATCGTGTCCGGTGTTCATTGCCTGTAGCATCTCAAAGGCCTCTTCACCTCGGCACTCACCGACAATGATACGATCCGGGCGCATACGCAGTGCATTCATCACCAAGTTACGCATACTAATTTTGCCGGTATTTTCAATACTGGCCATTTTGGTTTCAAGGCGAACTACGTGAGGCTGTTGCAGGCGTAATTCGGCGGCATCTTCCAGGGTTAAGATCCGCTCATCGCTAGATATATGCTGTGATAACGCATTCAACAAGGTGGTTTTACCCGACCCGGTACCGCCGGAAATCACGATATTTGCCCGGCATTTACCGGCAATAATTAAAAAATTAGCTAACCGTTCATCAAGCGTTCCGTAGGCAATCAGATCTTTAAAGGTCTTTGACTCTTTACTGAATTTACGAATAGATATTGAAGTCCCGTCCAGTGAAACCGGATTCATAACGACGTTTAAACGGCTACCATCCTGTAAACGGGCATCTACCAGCGGTTGCGATTCATCAATTCGCCGCCCTACTCTGGCGACTAAGCGCTTAGCAATATCGGTAAGCTGGTCGTTGTCTAAAAACTTAAGATTGGTTTTTTCCAGCTTCCCTCTGCGCTCAACAAAAATATTATCCGGGCCGTTAACTAAGATATCGTTGACCGTCTCGTCTTCAAGCAGTTCGCGTAAGGGGCCAAAGCCAAGAATCTCATCGGTAATTGCTCCACTTAACACGTCGAGATCGTCTTTCGATATGTAGCGGTTCATTGCCTGACTGGTTTTCTGAACCATGACAATAACTTCACGCAGCAGCGCAAAGCGATTACCGACAAGGCTATCAACCCGGTCCAGATCAATCGATTCTAAAACTTGCTGGCGTATAACCCGTTGAGTTTCATTAAAGCTGTCATCACGTTCCATATGTACTTACCCTACTGCACTGAATTATTTTTTAAATTTATTCAGCAAGCGTGAAATAGAGCTGCCGGTTGATTTATTAGCGGCCATATTTTGTCCTAACACCTGATTAGCCAGAGCCGATACCGCACTATTTTGTTTGGCTAAAAAACGCAGAGGCTTAGAAGGATCGCCCGGAGGACGCTGATATAAAATATGAGATGAAATATCTCCGCCAAGTAGCGAAGTTAAATCGCCAATGGTTAGTACACCATTAGCAGTAGGTCGAATTTGGTTTAAACAAACAAACTCACGTTTTACACCGCCGCTAACCGTTCTCAGAAAACGGTTAACGTCTAACGCTGACTTTGCCACACGTAGTGAAGCTAAATCATGGCCGATGACCAACACGACACAATCTGATGAGCTTAGAACAAACTCAATATCTTCTTTATTGAGATTGAAAATAGGGTAATCAAACACTACGAAGTTATAGCGTTCAAGCGCCTTATCATTGAGGTCATCAGTGTATTTGGCATTTCCCGGTTTCACAGACAGGTAAGTCGTTAACTCGCTAACGTCCTTTTCCAGTGCTTTATCAGAAATCAGATCGATATCCTGAGATCCACCCGCCCCCTGAACTAAGAGCACCGGAACGCGGTTTTTAGTCGCGATATGCTGGGCGACATGGTAACTAATAAGAGAATTACCAATCCCGCCTTTACAGCCTAAGATAGATATTTTGATAGCAGAACGGCGATTTTTCATTTCTGCCGATGAATCTTTAACGTTCTGGACCACGTTAACTAACTGGGATGGATAGTGTAAATAGCTGACGCCTCCGGCAATAAATTGCTGGGATAATGTAATGGAGTCAGTATCCCCTACAACCAGACACTTTGCCGAGCTGGGTAATAACGTAGTAATTTTATTTAGCAGCAGAGCGCAATTATCAGACTTCTCAATATCAATAATAATTGCACTAATATATTCAGGTAGATCAAGGACGTCTGCGGTTAAGAAATTTGCCTTGACCTGAAATAGTGGTTCTATATTTTTTAATACCAGTTGGCTGCAAATATCACTCATCCAATCAGGACGCGAAGAGACAATGACAACGTACTCTTGTCCTTCAGATCCCTTTGATTTATCTGCATTTGAAAATAATAACATAAACCTACAACCTATAATTTATCGGATGATATATGCTTAATTTTAAAGTTATTTATTGATCACACTGGCACGTCGTAAGTTATCCAGCGAACAACCCACTTTATCTCGGTCACGGTATTTATAGTCTTGTCGATGATAATTACAGGTGTGGAATACTGTTGTATCCTTGCCGATAGAGAGATTAACCAAACTACTCCCGCCCCCTATTTTTTTCTCCATAACAATTAGTGATGGATCAATGCCAGCGTTAACTAAGCGAGAACGCATGTCATAGGCTAGGTTCTTATTTTCCGCCTTATACCACGTCAGTAATAAGGTGCTTTCAGCCATCATACTAAAGCGCTGTAGCGTATCGCTAACAAAGCGTTTTTTGTCAGCTTCAGCGTTTTTTAACAGTGAAATATCAAACTTATCATCAGATGCTAAAGCTGAATCATGCCAGGTCACCGTAGGCGCAGCCGCCAATATGCCTGACATCGCCATAGCACCGAAAAAAATCCAGATCGAAAAAATAGCTCTTTTCATTGTGCAAAACCGCCTTTACTAAGAAACTCTGCAACCTGTTTTCTCGATTTAGGTTCGCTGACTGAGCTCAGATTAAAAAAGCGTTCGGCAACGGTACTACGTGAAAAATCAGGTAATACAGCATCTCGGGATGAAATAGGTTTAACTAAATTGACTGTCGCAACGACAACCAGCTCAGTACTCTCTCTCTCTGTCGTAGCATGACGGAAAAGTGAACCTAAAATAGGTATTTCACTAATGAATGGTATTCCGGAAAGTGTTTCCCGGTCATTTTCATTTAATAGCCCGGCTAAAATGAAGCTATCACCATCAGCCAGTTCAACGGTGGTTCTCGCCTTGCGGCTTTTTAGTTTAGGAATGTTAAAAATTCCCATCTGATACTCACCGTCAAGATTACTGATCTCTTCAGACAGTCTGAGCTTTATCTGGTTTTGGTTTTCAACTTTTGCCGCGATGCCTAGCTTTACCCCAAACTCTTTGTAAGTCACACTAACGCCGTCGCTATTAGTCGTCACAATAGGAATTTCGCCGCCGACCAAAAAGTCCGCCGTTTCACCGGACATTACCGATAAATTAGGCTCAGCCAATACGCGTGCAATCGAATCATTTTTCATGGCATAAATCATGTTGTTCAAGGTCGTGGCATCAAATTTAAATTTAGTCAGGCTAAACTGGCCGGTAGGCAAACCGGCATTACTCCAGTCAATGCCAACGTTATCCATAAACTTTTTTGAGACTTCAACCACGCTTAGCTTAACGTTGACCTGATTAGCCATCGGTAATTTCATACGGTTAACTAACCCTTCAAACGTCGTTCTTTCCATAAAACCGACGTCTTCATTACTATCTCCGCCTTTTCCGCCACCGGTGGTATATTTAAGCTCTCTGATTTTTCTCTTTAAACCTAAAGCCTCACCAACCGTCATATAAATTCCATCACGAGCCTCTTCGCTCGGTACGGTACCCGATACCACATATCCCTTGCCATACTGGCTAATTTCAATCTGGCTTCCCGGATATTCAGCTGCAATATCATCGGCGATATTGCCAAGCAAAGGGTCAACAACAATGTCCATAGATATCAATGGGGTTGCATTTTCACCGCCATAAACAACCAGTTGAGAACGTCCATTTTTTCTAGCAAAAACTACCAGTTGTCTATTATCAACCAGCTCATAATCAGCTATTTCAGGATTAGAGATAAATACCGTACCGATATCCTGTGTCACTTTAAACGTACGAGCCTCCCCTTCTTTAATATAGGTTGACTTAGCGTTAGCCCAAGCTGAAGTGAAAATAAATATGATTGAAATACAGACCAATGAACCAAATAATTTTTGTATCTGTAACCAAGAAGCCGTTTTATTGGTATTCATAAATTATCTCTTTTTACCTCTTAGTTGCCGGATATTTTCAGGCAAAGTTTCATCCGTGGAAATCGCTCGGTTATCCTTAAAGCTGGCTGGAAATAAAATGAAAGTGCCAAAAGGTTCAATCGAATATATGCTTTTAATTTCTTTATCAGTCAGTTCAACATAGGCCGTCACTCCACCTTCGATAGCTGACTCATCTGCCTCTTTAGTTTTAGCGGCTTTCTTAACCGTATTGGCTATTTCAGAGATCGGCTTACTCATTGAATTGGCATCGATATAGAGAAGTTTTTTGCTATTTAAAACAGGTAGCAGCTTGGTTTGATTAAAATCACCCAGCTTTTTTAATTCCAAATCGTAATTTTGCAGAATTCGCGTTTGATAATCGTTTTGAATGAGGTTGTAACGAAAATAGATATCCAGATGCTCGCCAGCTTTTATCGATACCAGTTGGGCAGCCTGGCGGCTATCGAGTTGAAAAGAAAATACGCTATTACCCGGTGAGACTAAACGGGCCAAATAGGCATTTGAACCAGGAGCAGCAACCTGCCCGGTCAGGATACGACTATTGGCGGTAATATCACTTAGGGCCACATAACCCATTAGCGGCATGCTACCAGCATCAGACTCTTCTTTAGTCCACTGTCCTGGCTCAAGATCGAAAGATTGAAGTTTAAAATCACCGGCGGTGATTATCTGCCCCTCTTTGAGATTGGTATTAGCTACCGCAAAAACCACCCTGACTTTTTCTACGCCACTATTGGTCGCAATTTCCTGGGGTTGTGCAGGGTTATTATTGGAGTCTGAAAAAAGAAGTAGCCCAAGCCCGCCAACAATAACTAACAAAATGGCCATTCCCATGATCATTTTCTGATTCAATTTCTAACTCCCTGTATAGCGGATATTTTAGTAATTAACTTGTGCTAATATTCCTATAAGAACAAATAGATAGCTTCCTGATATTGCAACACCATAAGGCAGCCCTCGAGCCACATGTTTTTTATTAAAGCGCCTCAAAAAAAATTCAATTAATGCTAAAAACACACCAATGATAGACATTAGTAATAAATAACTTACAACATCACCTCGAGGAATTGTTAATGCGAGAACGGATAACAGTTTGATATCTCCTGCACCAACAATGTTAATGGCTACCAGAATAAAGCCAATAGCAAAAATAATCAGCGCAGCTAAAAAATTAGGCGACTGACTGGTAATCAATAGAGTCGCAATAACTAACAAAAGAACAAATGCCACATCAATATTTTTTATCAAACGATAACGAATATCTGTGTAACAGATTCTTATCAAGATAAAAAACCAAGGAAGCATCAGTCCAATTAAAACCCACACACATCACCCCTGATTTAATATCATTTAGCTATTTTGATAAGGCAACAATTGATAACCACTGCAAATTAAAATCATAGCAATTTGATATTATCTATTTAATAGTATAGCTATTTATTTCTTATTATTTTTCGCTATACATACCTAAGATCTCTGCTGGTAATTAACCAGCAGAGATAACAGCTAACTGCCTAACTTACGCAGGGAAAGCTGAGATAGATTTATCTAAGCTATCTTTAATTTTACCAAAGGCTTCAATAATCTTACCTAAGAAGTTATCACCTGAAGTACCATCACCCAGAACGATATACAGCATTGCAGAAACAGCAACGGCAATCATTGAATATTCAATTGCGGTAACGCCGTTCTCATTAGCCATCAGCTCTTTAAATTTTTGTTGAGTTTTAACAGCAACAAATACAGAACCGCCTAATACTGCGTTAGAAATTTTACCAAACATTATCTATTCCCTTATATGATATATAAATCAAACAATTTCATCTATCCAGCCAGTATCCAACATTTTAAAATAGTGAATATTATTGACTGGATAACTTATCACCGGCGCAATACCAGTAATACGGAGCATTATATTTTCACAATAATATTTATGTAGCACCAAAGGGATAAATTTCATGACATCAAACAGAAATAAAAACCATGAACAAAAAAATAAAAAATAACCAAGACAAAATAAAAAATACTTTTCACACAGCCATCATTGAAATAAAAAACACCATAAGACAACGCATTAAAGGCATAAATATAAAAACAAACATCAATAAAACAGCCAGAGCAGGGGTTAATCAGATGATATTAGTTATATGAAAATTTTTTCATATCCTATAAATAGGAACGACAAAAACCATTTATAAGTTGAACTATAAATGGTTAATAAGGAATACGTTTGTATTCAATAAAATAAAACTATCTATTCAAAGCCAGCTGCTGATTAATTCGACCAATCTCATCAAGGCTAAGTGATGCAAACGGGTAAATGACCCGATTCTTAAACTCAGGATAATCAGTACAATTACAGCGATCTGAAATCAGCGTTATCTTATTTAGAATCTCACTGTTTTTCAGCAACCCGACATCCTGCATATTAAATGAAAAATAGGTCGACCGTGGTTCACCCCACACGTCAGGATCGTCAAATGCCCGATTAACCCCTTCTATGGCCAACTGATACTTTTCCCTTCTTTTTTGTGCAAGATTGGCAATATCCCTGATAATTCTATTTGAACCCAGATAGTCTGAAATCAGTTTAGAAAACATCACTGAAGATTCATTATTAACGATGTTTTCAATATCCTGTACCTTGTCCAGTAAAGCCTCCGGAAAGACCCCAATACCAACACTGGTTTCACTACCAAGAATAAGCCCCAGAGAAGTCACATAAATCAGGCGATCATTCTGGCCATTAAGGTAAATCGGACTGGTGATTTTTTTGCCTAAATTCATGATAGCCCAGGAGTCATCCTCAATCAGCCAAGCGTCGTTTTTTAAACACCACTCGGTCAAATAAGCTCGTCGTTCCTGATTTAAGATTCCACCGGTAGGAAACTGGTAAGATGGCGTCACATAAATACAATCAACCGGTTCATTAGGCAGTTGGTCAACCATCAGGCCGTTGCTGTCTACAGGAACAAGCTTGATATCGAAGTTGAACGAATTAAATATTTCATAGATCAATTGATTACAAGGAAACTCTAGCACTACGCAAGGATTTGGATTGTGATTTTTAATCGCTAAAGCGATTGAAAATACCAGCGATGTCGCACTTTTGGATACGACGGTATTGCTGAATTTCATTTTCATACCCCGCAGAGAGAGTACGGTATTGATGATATTCTCTTTCAAATCAAAATGTTCAGCGTCAGCCGTTTTATTCAGATGCAGGTCAAGAAAGTATTTCTTCATAAAGGCCCCGGGAATATTAGTATCATCTACATATTCCAACAGTCCTTTACCATCATTGGGTCTTTGATTGTTATCAATAAAGAGTACATCCTTCGCCTTTTCGTGTAGCTCACGATCAAAAATAGCGGCAACAAAAAAGCCACTTCTCTCTTTACTTTGAACAACCCCAAGACTGGCTAGTTTTTCATAAGCACCGATAACAGAACTGCGTGATATTGAGAAGTGATCGCTCATAGACCTTATTGAGGGAAGGTAGTCACCAAATTTCAATTCGCCCTGATTGATTAAATCAATAATATTGGTAACCAGTTGGTTTTGTATATTTCCTTTTCTATCAATCCGTAATAACAACATGATTAACTCCGTTAAAATATTCCATAATTAAATTCCCAATGATAACAAGTGCTTTACTATTTGATTACAACTTGTACTTCTGTCGAAAAAAACATAAAAAAAACATAACGATATAAATAATGCATTGATATCTTTAGCTGGCATTTATTTCAATGACTATATGAAAGAGTTATTTACACCAATAGAGACATGATAAGAACACTAAATTGATAACTGATTCACAACTACTTAAAATCATTAAAATAATTTATTAAATCATCACAATCTTGTTCGTTTTATTTTATTAGATAATAATAGATAAAATCGATCAATCTCTTTAAATATCATAGTGAAAAACTATATTACATTAAATTTTTAGCATAAATCCGCACCACTTTACATAAATCAATATCCAAAGACAACACATTACAATGGACAGAAAGGTACTAACAATAAAATATTACAGGTACAAAAAAAATGTCAACTCATTGAAAATGGTGACAAAAAAACATAAAAAACCAATACAAAAAAATAAATGATAATTAATAATCAGGGAAAAAAAGTTAATACATAACAAACAAAAAACATTGTATAGGCTCATCGATAACGATCAATCAAAAAAATAAAAAATTCATAACAAAATATATATATTTATAGCGACAGCACGCAACACCATGAAAAAAATATCATTTTATTTAAAACCGATAACGGTTGTGATTAATAGCCAAATCATGTTTAAAAATAGATATTGAAACCATATTGATATTGAAGTTATATTACCCAAAATCTATCAATCCTTATTGTTAACTGACCAAAAATAGAATAACAAACAACCAACAAATGCGTGTTGACTTCATTTCAAAACTAAAGAGTTATTTTAGATACTTGTTTTAAGAAGTGATTATCAGCATAAAATAAACTTCATCTGGTGAGTTCTAACGCTTAAGAAAACCCTCATAAGCGATAACTTTATTGATGAGGAAAATAACTCATAACATAATAAATATAATAATAATACAGGCTATTAGGGACATTCAATGAGTACCAATACAGGACGTTTCAATCGGTTAGCAAAGCTGGGTTCTTCTTTCAATAATGAATCCGGGGCGACAACCCTTGAGTTTACTTTTTTCATTACCTCTTTTCTTATCATCCTGCTCTTCTTTATCGAACTGTGCCGAGTCATTTTTATTTCAGCGGCGCTGGATCTCGCCGTTGCGCAGTCAGGCAGAGCGGCCTCCTTTGACAGCAATGCCGCAGTGAATTACACCGCGGTATTTAAAAAGAGCTTGGCTGAAAATAGCCGACTCTGGCCATTTCTTGGCAACGATAATGATATTGAGATAAAACCCATCAAGTATTGTCTGGACGTTCAACAACTGATTGATGACACCTGCAGCTCAACGCAGTCACCTTCTGGCTCTGTATTAGCTATTTATAGCATTCAATATGCCTACAGCCCCGTTTTGGCTAAATTACTCCTGATGAATAACTTCAATAACAGCATGTTAAAGCGTGAAGTTATTTATGTTCAGCAATACGAATTAGTTCAATGAGGATGGACACGGACATGTTTAAGAAGGGAATCAACACCTTAAAAAGCGACAGTGGTGCAGTGACTCTTGAAGCCGCCTGTGTTTTTGTCTGCATGATAATGCTGATCTTTTTCGTTTTTGACCTAAGTAAATTGATCTTGAATAAAGGAAAAGTTGAACGAGTCACCCACTCTATAGCCTCTATTGTTCGGGAAAGAACATATCTGTACAACAGTCAAAATCTGCTTACCCGTCAGGACGTTGAGGATATGGCCGATGTAGCTAAAAGGCTATTGGGGGATACCTTTCCGGGAAAAAATGTCGCCATTCAAATTGAAACGCTCTATTTCGATAACGGCAATAAAAGCAGCGCCACTGTTGATGACAGTATGAGCGTGTCCTATTCCACATTCTTTAGCTCCGTTAGCTCATGCAAAGCTGCCGGTAATACGCTTAAAAATTCACCTGAACTGAAAAAAATGACCTTTTGGAGTGAACGTTCATCCTGGGGCTGGGTGCCTGTTTATCGGGTCACTGTCTGCGTTGAACGAGATGACTTCAGCGGTTTTTCTCGTTTTGTAGGGCGCATGATTAATATGCCGGCAAGCATAACTATCTCCAACGTGGTCATGCCTCGCTAAGGGCTCCGTTTTACCTAACTTATAACAAGTTGGCCGGCGAGCGATCTCACCGGCCATAGAATACTCCGCAAACACGGGATTATGCGGTCACCGGCAATAAGGAAGCAGAATTATGTCCGACATCAGAATAATAAAGCTCTTCAGAGCATTTATTAAAAATGACAGCGGAGCATTCGCTATTATGTATGCCCTGCTACTTCCGGTTGTGGCCCTGCTACTGGCGCTGACTATCGATGGTAGTAACCTATTATCTAAACAGGCTCGGCTATCAGACGTAGTGACTGAAAGTTTGGTCAGCAATAGTACCCACAGCTATAGCGATGAAACCCGGAGTAACCAAACGTTAGGGTCCAGTCTGAAATATCACTTCCCTCAGGATCAGGTAACTAAAAAAACGGTCAAAATTGATATACAGCGTTCGTCCGGCAACACGGTGACTTATAAACAAATTGCAGCCGCTACTATTAAAGTCCGAACCTTTCTTCCGCTGACTAAATCTGGCTTTAAGGATTTTCAAGAGGTGGCCTATGTCAGTCCTAAATACAACCAAGCCTCGCATAATCTGGGCATTAAAATGACGCATCAAACGTCATTGGATATGACCGGCGTCGGTATGGATGAAGACGGTGGCATTTGGGTGTGGGGTTGGCGTAGAACCGGCCAGCAGGGAAATGGAACCGTTTCTGTAGGTGATAACGTAGCCCCTACGCGGGTACAAATTCCGCCCGGTCAGCCGAATAATCAGGTTAAAAATATTAAATATGCCGGCGGTTACGCCAGTATATTAACTCTAGATGAAAACGGTGACGTTTGGGGATGGGGCCAAGATCTCTACGGTGAACTCGGCTCTGCCGTTTGCAATGGCAGCAGGCTGACCTATAACCCAACGCCGTGTAAAGCCTTTAGTGGCGTTGCCGATATCACCATGGGCGAGTATGCGACGCTTATGCTCAGGAAAGACGGTACCCTATGGTATATGGGAGAATGTCGGTATGCCCAGTGCGGCAATGGCAGCAACCCTATCTATGTCCTGAGACCAACCGAAGTGAGCCTGACTTCCAGAAATAAAAATGATGGGCAAATAGAAAAAGAAACTGTTGTTCTGATCGGCAGTGCCTACGAAGGTAGCCTGGCGGTTACCAAAAATAAAGACGGCGTATACAGCGTATGGGGATGGGGAGATAACGAAGGCTGTGGCCTTGGCACAGCCCAGTCTTATATTGGCGGAAGCCCTCTTATTCCAATGGAAACGGCTAAAAACGGTACTCAATCACAGTGCCATTACTTTTGGCAAGATTATAACGGTAGAACCAAAACCCCTTACAAGATCCCGCGCCTTGAGAAATATGCCAAAGATATCGTCTATATTGCCGGCGGCAACGGCTGGTCTGAGGCATTACTCAAAGATGGTACGGTTATCGGTTGGGGAACCCATGCTCACTTAGGTCAGGGCTGGACCTATGGCGATGCCCCCTATGAACCCGCAACCAACCTTGATGTCGATGAGCCTATTGTCATTATGAAAAATGTCAGAGAGCTGCAGGCACGCTATATAGGCAGCGCTGCTCTCACTAATGACAATAAGCTGTACACATGGGGGGGTATCGAACTCTATCAAGTTTATGGCCGATATGTGACCCACCGGGCCGATAACGTTAAATCTATGTCTACCGGTAAAGAATTTATGTTTTATACCGATATGAATGATGAAAGCTACGGCGTGGGCTATTTCATCCACGATAAGTTTTTACTCGGTTCTGAAACAACCTATTATAACCATCCGCTCAACGGTTCAAGGCCCGGTAATCCGGGCAATATCTACACCATCAACTGGCCGGGAATCAAAATGGATTTCGGCAAGTTTAATCTCAATACCGGCGGTGGAGATCCTAAGCCAACGCCAGAAAAATAATCCTTTCAAACACTCTGGCAAATCTTTTGTCAGAGTGTTTTTTTAACATAAATAATAAGGAATATTATTGTGTTCCTCTGCAGTATAATTAAAAAAATCATAGCATTAACCAGAAGCTCCACAGGGTCATTTTCCATTATGTATGCCCTGTTATTACCGCTACTGGTGGCTTTTCTCTCCTTATCCATCGACAGCAGCAATCTGTTGGCTAAACAGGCTCGCCTGGCTGATATTGTCACCGAAAGTCTGGTCAGTACCGGCACACATAGCTACACCAGTGAATACCAAAGTAAAAAGGTACTGGATGCCAGTCTTGCCCACTCGTTTCCCGATGATGAAACCCTTATCAGCGCGATTAAAATCGAAATTACCCAACAGAATTCAGGTAAAACCCACTATCAGCAGTTGGCTGCCGCTCAAATTGATACTCAGGTTTTTCTGCCGTTAACTAAACTGGGCTTTAGTGACAAACAAAAAATCAGTTATTTAAGTCCTGAATATAGCCAGACCTCGTCCGGCAAAGGCATTCTGATGAATCACCAAACAACGTTGGATATGACCGGTATCGGTATGGACCACGATGGTGGGATCTGGATGTGGGGATTTCGTGGTACCGGGCAACAGGGTAACGGTGTTACCAATGTTACTGACAGCCAGCCACCTCAAAAAGTGATGATTCCCCCTAACGATCCGCTCAATCAGGTTAAAAATATTAAGTATGCCGGCGGTTATGCCAATCTGATTACGCTGGACAGCAACGGCGACGCATGGGCGTGGGGGCAGGATTTGTACGGCGAAGCCGGTTCCGCAGTATGTAAAGGCCAGAACCGTAACCCCAACCCAACGCCATGTAAGGTATTAAGTAACGTTGCAGATATCTCTAGCGGTGAATATGTCACTACGTTGTTGAAAAAAGACGGAACCTTGTGGTTTATGGGCCAATGCCTGTATAGCCAATGCGGCGATCCGACCAATCGCCGCTCTCGTTGGGTACCTGAGCAAATCAACCTTGATGGCGAAAGAGTAACTCTTATTGGCAGCGCCTATGAAGGGACTTTTGCCATCACCGTCGATAATAAAGGCAAGTATTCCGTTTGGGGGTTTGGTGATAATGAAGGATGCGGCTTAGGTTTTACGCAAACTAACGTTTCTGGCCAGACCGATATCAACGGTAAGTTTTCACAATGTCGCTACCCTACTCAGGACTATAACGGGCTATCACGCTCTCCGCGTCGTATTACCGGGTTAGATAAGTACGCAGATCAAATCGTGTATATCGGTGGGGGTGACGGCTGGGGTGAAGCCCTGCTGGAGGATGGTACGGTAATTGGCTGGGGAGCCCACGTCCATCTGGGCCAGGGTTATACCTACCCGCCAGCCATTACAACGCCTTATACCAATCTTGAGGTTGAAGAGCCTATTGTTATCATGCGTAACGTTCGCACCCTTCATGCCCGATACGTTGGCAGTGCTGCTATTACCAATGATAACAAGCTCTATACCTGGGGTGGCCTGGAGATTTATCAAATCTATGGTCGAAATGTGACTCATCGGGCTGACAACGTCTATTCAATTTCAACCGGAAAAGAGTTTATGTTTTACACCGACTTAGATTTTAACAGCTACGGCATCGGTTATCATACTCGAGATAAATTCCTGCTGGGAAATCGCCAAAATTATCTTAATCATCCGCTAAATGGCCTTAACCCCGGCCAGCCGGGCAATGAAAACGCGATCAACTGGCCGGGAATTGAGATGAATTTTGCCCAGTTTGATATCGATATTGGTAATGGAAAAGATCCTAAACCGATGCCGGTTCTGAATTAAAGTCAACAACCGGGATCGGTATCAATAGGGTTTACACCTTAACCAGCCAGCAACTATCTTGGTCCGCTTAAGGATTATCGCCACCAGCGGACCAAGCGTTAGCCACAGAATCAGTTTTTGATATTTGACAGGCAGTCGGCTACGACTGGTACTCCAACTCTGTAGCAGCCAGCTGTAACTGATGCATCTGATAATATCGGCCTTTGGCTGCCAGCAGCTGTTGATGAGTTCCCCTCTCAACAATCTGGCCGCGGTTAAGCACCACGATCTGGTCAGCATCGACAATTGTCGACAGCCGGTGAGCGATCACCACTAAGGTGGTTTTATGACGAATTGCGCTGAGTGCGCGATGGATTGCCTGCTCAGTACCCGAATCGATATTGGCCGTAGCCTCATCCAAAATCAGAATTTCAGGCGTTTGTACCAATACTCTGGCTAACGCCAGTAACTGTTTCTGACCAACGGATAGGTTATTTCCTTGCTCACCCAGAATACTCTCCATTCCCTTTGGCATTAAATTAACCAGCGTATCCAACTGAGAAATTCTCAAGGCTTCAGTCACCCGTTGATCGCTGATATCCCGCCCTAAGGCAACGTTGGCATAAACGGTATCAGCCAGAACCACCGGATCCTGCTGGACCATAGCAATACCGGAACGTAGAGTTTCGTGACTGAGGGAATTTAATGGCCGGTCATCTAAATAAATCTCACCGCGACTAAGGGGATAATATCCCATCAATAAATTCGCCAAGGTACTTTTTCCGCTACCGGTATGACCTACTAATGCCACAAAGCTGCGGGAAGGAATCGACAAATTGATATCCTGCAGAACCGGCTTTGAGCGGTTATATGAAAAGCTAACGTCACAAATATCAATTTTACCGGATGACAGGGGACGAGTATCTGCGCCGTACTCTTGTTGGACACCGTCCATCAGTTCAAAAATACGCTCACCGGCAACCACCGCCTGTTGCATCATCGACTGTTGCGATGTCAGTTCGATCAACGGCTCATTCAGCCTGGAGAGATAATTAATAAAGGCATACAGCACGCCCACGCCAATTGAACCTTGCGGACTAAAGCCAAATAACACCAACAGCCCGCTCAAAATAAGAGCAGAGATCAAACTCAATAACGGCCGGAGTAGCAGACTTTCCAGACGCAGCGTTTTTATCCGCATATGGTAGTGGGCCAGGTTTGTCGCACTCAGGCGCTGACCAAACCGAGCCTGTTGGCGGAACTGCTGTAACACCGACATACCGCTGATTGCTTCATTAAATCCGTTATTGATATCGGCCAGTAAACTACGCACCTGGCGAATAATCGGCGTGCTGATACGCTGATAGATGGTCATCAAAACGGCAACAACCGGGAAAATAGTAATTGCGATCAATGCCATACGCCAGTTAAGGCTAAACATGGCTATCAACATGGCGCTTACCAGTGCAGCACTGCGTAATACGGTGGCTACCACCGTAACGTACAGATCTTTAATCACCTCGGTATCATTAGTTACTTTTGATATTAGCTGCCCTACCGGCTGAGTATCAAATACTGAGATCGGCTGTTTAAGCGCGGCATCCATAACGTCGCTACGAATAGTCTGTACAACGCCAACCGCGGCACTGTTAAACAGTAATGCCTGGTTATAACGTAAGGTTGCAGCCAGTATCTGAAGCAATAAAAAGATGACTCCCAGCCCGATAACTTTCTCCATCGGCATGGTATTTTTAGCCACCATGGTATCAATAAAATAGCTGATAATAACCGGGCCACAGACCTCAGCGGCCGCCGCTAGCCACAGTAATAACGCCGCAATGGTTAACGGCTTGCGGTAGGGTAATCCATAGGTCAGCAGTCGTTTTAACGTTGGCCACAGCTGCTGGAATTTTTGGGGTGTTTTAGGATTCATGTCACTCATCTAAAGCCGCTTCCAGTTGCTGATAACGATACATATTGCGATACCATCCCGACTGCTCTGACAGCTGCGCATGTGAGCCTCGCTGGGCTATGCGCCCGTCCTGTAATACCAGAATTTCGTTGGCATTCAGCAGGCCGGAAAGTCGGTGAGCACTGATGATTAGCGTACGCCCTTCTCCCCAACTGCGAAGATTCTGTAAAATTTGGTATTCGGTCTGTCCGTCAACGGCCGACAGAGCATCATCCAGAACTAAAATTTCACAGTCTAGTAATAGCGCTCTGGCAATTGATATCCGCTGTTTTTGCCCGCCGGATAACATAACGCCCCGTTCTCCGACCTCGGTTTGATATCCCTGAGCCAAATTAAGAATATCTTCATGAACGCAGGCCAAAGCCGCCACCCGCTCAATATCATCCTGAGTCGCGTCCGGTTTACCCAGTGAGATATTCTCAGCAATGCTGGCAGAAAACAGGAATGGCGTCTGGCTAACCACTGACAAACGGGCACGCCATTCATCCAGTTTTAGCTGTCGAATGGGCAGTGAATGGAAACAAATATCACCGTCAGTCACATCAAACTGACGCTGAACCAAGGCCAGTAAGGTACTTTTACCCGATCCCGTCGGGCCACACAGCCCCAAGGTTTGCCCCGGAGCCAACCGGGCCTGAATATTTTCTAAGGTCGGGGACTCTGCCTGCGGATAAGTAAACTGACCAATATTAAATTCCAGCACTCCGCGCCCGGCAGGAACAGAGAGATCGCCGTCGGCCACTTCCGGTTGTTCCGTTAATAAACTCGAAATCCGGCTATAGGCCGCGCTACCGCGTTCGACGATATTAAACATCCACGCCAGTGCCAGCATCGGCCAAATCATTAAGCCTAAATACATTACAAAGCTGGTCAGTTGGCCTAGCGTCAGTTGGTTATTGACTACCATCCAGCTTCCGCCGCCAACGGCCAGCATATTGGCACAGGCAACGGTCAGATAGATGGTCGGATCAAAGCGGGCATCTACGCGAGCCACTAACATATTCTTGCTGCCGGCATCTTTAGCGACTTCGGCAAACAGGCGAGACTGATAGCGCTCCAGCCCAAAAGCCTTGATCATTCGAATACTGGTTAAGCTTTCCTGAGTGCGATCGTTTAGTGAGGAAAATGCCGCCTGGGCCGTTTTAAAGCGGTTATGCAGCTGTTCGCCAAATCGCTTAATGAAGATGGCCATAATCGGCATGGGTAACAGTGAAAACAGCGTGAGCTCCCAGCTAATCTGAATGCTCATAATGATAAACACCGCACATCCCATCACCAACGAATCGACCAGCGTCAGAACGCCTTCACCGGCGGCAAACACCACCCGGTCAACGTCATTGGTTGCTCTGGCAATCAGATCGCCGGTACGGTGACGTAAATAGAAATTGGGGTGCTGTCGGCTCAATTGATGGTAGAAATTTTCTCTCAGCTTTACCGCTAACATGTAGGACGCGCCAAACAGTAAGATTCGCCATACATAGCGCAGCAGGTAAATAGTCAGCGCGGTGGCAATAATCAGGCCGACCCACATTAACAATGTTCGCCCGCTCATCTGCTCGCGGGTGATGCCATCAACAATAGTTCCGACCAATTTAGGCGGAAGCAGCTGCAACATAGCGATCGCAATCAGCAGTGTTACTGCACCTAAATAGCGTTTCCACTGTAATTTAAAGAACCAGCGCAGTTGAGAAAACAATTTCACATTATTAATCCGATAGTTATGGCAAAACAAATCACCATACTTTATTAAAATTGACGTTAAATCTTATCCGTAGAATATCATTTTCGTCAGGTCTAAATGAAATTATTTCTCATTTAGACTGAAAATCATTCCGGGATCGGTAAACAGGTTGTGAACTTAATTTCTTCCATCGAAAAGCTGGATGTGACATCGCTTAAACCTGCCACGCCGTTCACCAGCCGTTTATAAAAACTATCGAAGCTTTTCATATCGGTGACCTGAACACGCATCAGATAGTCATACTCCCCGGCCATACGATAGAATGCCATAACCTCCGGCATTTCACTGACCTGATTTACAAAAACCTGATACCACTCACTGCTGTGACACTGAGTTTTAATCAGTACAAATGCCGTCAGATCCAACCCTAACTTTTCCGCATCCAGCAACGCAACCTTATTGCGAATATAGCCGTCATCTTCCAGCTTTTTTAGCCGTTTCCAGCAGGGCGTTGAGGTTAAATTGACTTCATCAGCCAGTGCCTGAAGGGACAACGTGCAGTCCTGTTGTAACAAACTCAGCAATTTACGGTCAGTTTTATCTAGCATATGAACACCAGGGAGAAAATATTTCTCCTATTTAGCGATTCAGCAACAAAAATAGCAATAACTTTTTCTCTAATAGTCGGTAATCTATTAACACTGAATGTCATACCGCTATGGGAAAAAATTATGTCACGTCATTGGGTAAAACAAGCTATCAGTGAAATTGAAGCCGACTTCCAACGTTCGGCCGACACTCACTTAATTCGCGTTTGTCTGCCACAGTTTCCCGGTATTTATCTTTATCTCAAAGATGAAAGCACACACCCGACCGGTAGCTTAAAACACCGCCTGGCCCGTTCACTGTTTTTATACGGCCTGTCGAACGGTTGGATTCAAAAAGATACCACTATTATAGAATCATCTTCAGGGAGTACCGCTGTTTCTGAAGCTTATTTTGCCCGCCTGCTCGGATTACCCTTTGTCGCCGTGATGCCTAGCTGTACCGCCAAGCGCAAAGTGGAGCAAATTGAATTTTACGGTGGGCGCTGCCACTTTGTTGATCATGCGGCCCAAATCTATCAGGCATCAGAACAGTTGGCTAAAGAACTTAATGGCCACTATATGGATCAGTTCACCTATGCCGAGCGGGCTACCGACTGGCGCGGCAACAACAATATTGCAGACAGTATTTTCCGCCAAATGGAACGTGAGCCAACCCCGACGCCTAATTATATTGTGATGAGTGCAGGAACCGGCGGCACATCGGCCACGCTGGGCCGCTATATTCGCTATCAGGGCTATGATACTGAACTGGTGGTGGTTGATCCTGAAAACTCAGTATTCTATGACTATTACCACTCTGGCGATAAAACACAAACCGGACACTGCGGTAGCCGTATTGAAGGCATCGGCCGCCCACGCGTAGAGCCGTCATTTATTCCCAAGGTTATTGATGAAATGATTCGCGTACCTGATGCCGCCAGCATTGCGACCATCCAGTGGCTGGAAACTATTCTTGGCCGTAAAACAGGCGCATCAACCGGAACCAACGTATGGGGTGCTCTACAGTTAGCAAAACGCATGCGTGACCGTGGCGAAACGGGCTCAATTGTGACGCTACTGTGCGATAGCGGGGAGCGCTATCTGGACACTTATTACAACGCTGATTGGGTTAAAACCAATATTGGTGATGTGACTCAGTATCGGGAAATGCTAGATAATCTCTGACAGCGTGACGTTATCACCACGCTGTTTCTGCCCTAAAAGCTCTGTGATTAAAACGCCGCCGCAATATGTAAAAGGTGCAGAAGGTGCAAAAGCACTTAAGCGGCGTTGCCCTCACCGGCTGCGACTGACTCTAACTTCCCCTTCGGCTTAATCGTCATTGATGCGCCCATAGAGGCAATAATTACTGCGGCCAGTCCGGCCCACTGCATAAAGGATAATGTTTCATTGAGGAATATCAGCCCGGATAGTGCCCCCATAGCAGGTTCCAGACTGGTCAGTGTGCCAAACGTTTTGGCCGGTAAGCGGGTTAACGCGACCATTTCCAGTGAATAAGGCAGTGCCGTCGATAAAATTGCCACCCCAATAGCCACCGGCAGAATAGCCAAAGAGAACATGCTGGCCCCGGCGTATGCCACGCCTATCGGGAAAGCAACTGCGGTTGCTACCAACGCACCCAATGCTACCGAACGGGTGCCATAGTTAGCACCGGCCTTCTGGCCAAAAATAATATACAGCGCCCAGAACACCCCGGCACCTAAGGCATAACAAGCGCCAACCGGATCAACGCCATCGACTGACTGATTGAGCGGTAATAAAAGCGCCAGTCCGATAATCACCAGACCGATCCACAGGAAATCGACGATCCGACGTGATGAAAACATCGCCACGGCTAACGGCCCGATAAATTCAAGGGCAACGGCAATTCCTAGCGGCACCGTTCTTAGCGACATATAAAACAGCAGGTTCATGCCACCGAGAGACAGGCCATAGGCCAGCAACCACCATCTTGCTCCCGCTGCGGGAACCCGTGTTTTATGCTTACGCCATGGTCGCAAAAAAATCATCAGAATAATCGTACCCAGCCCTAAGCGCAGGGCAGTCATCCCCTGAGCACCAATCAATGGAAACAGGCTTTTTGCCAGCGAAGCACCGCTTTGAATCGACAGCATAGCGATTAAAAGCAGCACGATTGGCAGCACAATGGATGATTTATTCTCTTTTAACGACATAGATTTTTATACCTTCGCTGGCCACACTTAAGGTTAAATAAGCCAGAGAGTTATTATTCCTGTAAGACAAAATATAATGAAGATGCCGTTATGATACCCGAATACATCGGCAGATTTTACCCCCTACAGAGAATAAAAAATGCCGCTGAATGATTATCAGCGGCATTTTCTTAATCGGTTATCGCGGGCAATCAGCACCCGATAAGCTTACTTCTGGTATTTACGCATCACTAAGGTTGCGTTTGTACCACCGAAACCAAAGCTGTTTGACATAACGGTGGTTAATTCACGTTTAGTCGGCTCAGTCACGATATTCATACCCGCCGCTTTTTCATCTAAATTATCGATGTTGATGCTAGGGGCAATAAAGCCATGCTCAACCATCAATAATGAATAAATCGCTTCGTGTACGCCGGCTGCACCCAGTGCATGACCGGTCATCGCTTTAGTCGAAGAAATTGCCGGTGTGTTATCGCCGAAGACTTCGCGAATAGCGCCCAGTTCTTTGACATCACCTACCGGAGTAGATGTACCGTGTACGTTCAGGTAGTCAATCGGAGTATCAACACCGTCCATTGCCATCTGCATACAGCGTACTGCGCCTTCACCTGACGGAGCAACCATATCTGCACCATCGGAAGTTGCGCCGTAGCCAACGATTTCAGCATAGATATGTGCGCCACGCGCTAATGCATGTTCCAGCTCTTCCACAACAACGATACCGCCACCGCCGGAGATAACAAAACCATCACGGGCAGAGTCATAAGTACGGGACGCTTTTTCTGGCGTGTCGTTATATTGAGTTGAAAGTGCACCCATGGCATCAAATTCACAAGACAGTTCCCAGCATAGCTCTTCGCCACCGCCGGCAAAAACAACATCTTGTTTACCCAGTTGAATCAGTTCAACCGCATGGCCGATACAGTGTGCGGAAGTAGCACAGGCCGAGCTAATTGAATAGTTCACGCCTTTAATTTTAAACGGAGTCGCCAGGCAGGCTGATACGCCAGATGCCATAGCTTTAGTGACCATATATGGGCCTACTGCACGTACACCACGTGGTGAACGCATGGCGTCAGCACCTACAACTTGGCTACGCGGAGAACCGCCGCCAGAACCGACGACCAGCCCGCTACGAATATTAGATACCTGTTCGTCAGTTAAGCCGGAATCTGCAATCGCTTCTTGCATAGAAAGGTAAGCATAGATTGATGCATCGCTCATGAAACGAACAATTTTGCGATCGATCAATCCATCTGTATCCAGTTTGATATTTCCCCAGACATGGCTACGCATGCCTGCTTCTTGCAGTTCCGAGGAATGGGTAATGCCGGAACGCCCGATCTGTAAAGATTCTAAGACTTCCTGCTTATTGTTACCGATACTCGAAATAACACCTAGACCGGTGATGACTGCACGTTTCATTTAATACCTCTTTCTACATTTTATTGCTTGGCGGGATTTCGCTTACAGATTAGCTTACACTTGTAAGCTGAACAAGTCCGATCAGCAAAATATATTGCAACAAGAGATGTTAATTGCCTCATCAGGCTTCCACCATTAATATTACGCCAGCACCTGAATAGTCGGTCTTTTATCGTGAATGACACACACATTGAAAATGCCTTACTCGACTGGAACGAACAGGGTACACCTGTTTCCCGAGAGTTTGATGATGTTTACTTCTCTAACCAAAATGGGCTGGAAGAAACCCGTTATGTGTTCCTGAATGGTAATCAAATACCCGCCAGATTTGTTTGTCACCAACGGGATAACTTTACAATCGCCGAGACCGGATTTGGCACCGGCTTAAACTTTTTGACGCTATGGCATGCCTTTCGCCAGTTCAGACAGCAGTATCCTCAGGCTAAGTTACAACGGCTGCACTTTATCAGCTTTGAAAAATTCCCGTTAAAGCGTGAAGACCTGAGCAACGTGCATCACTCGTGGCCAGAATTTCAACAACTCAGTGCCCAGTTGCAGCAACAGTGGCCGCTAGCCCTACCCGGTTGCCAACGCCTCCTGCTGGATAATGAAACGGTGACGTTGGATTTATGGTTCGGTGATGTCAATCTGTTATTACCCGCCCTTGATTCAACCATCAATCGTAAAGTTGATGCCTGGTTTCTGGACGGATTTGCACCGTCAAAAAATCCGGATATGTGGACTCCGTTATTGTTCCGCCATATGGCAAAGCTGGCCGCTGTAAACGGCACTTTTGCAACCTTTACCGCCGCCGGTTTTGTGCGTCGCGGGTTACAGGACGCTGGTTTTGAAGTATCAAAAATAAAAGGATTTGGTCATAAGCGAAATATGTTAACCGGCATATTACCCGCAGAGAGTGCCGAACCGGAGCCCTCTGCCTCGCCGTGGTTTGCAAGGCCAGCCGCCAAAGACCTTTCTGATATTGCGATTATTGGCGGCGGTATTTCATCAGCCATGCTTGCCCTTTCTTTGCTGCGCCGGGGCGCCAAAGTAACGCTTTACTGTGCGGACTCATTACCGGCCCAGTCCGCATCGGGCAACGCTCAGGGCGTGATCTATCCCTTGTTAAGTGCGGAAGAGCCCCTGCTAAGCCAGTTTTTCATGCAAGCATTTACCTTTGCCCGCAGAACCTATGACAGCTTATTAGACCATCACATCACCTTTGATCATCAATGGTGCGGCGTCAGTCAGTTGGGTTACAACGCTAAAAACAGTCATAAAAACGCCGAAATAGTGACATTAGTGAACAACCCTAAAATTGTTCACCATCAGTCACAGCAACGGCTGGAACAGGCCTGTGGCTTACCTACCGGGTGCGAGGGAATTCACTACCCGATGGGCGGTTGGCTGTCGCCAAGCCAGTTAACCGAGAAGGTGATTAAGCAGGCTCAATCACAAGGCTTAATGATTCATTATCAACACCAGCTCATTCAGTTGACACCAACGACATCCGGCTGGCAGCTCGATTTTGAGCATGGTCATTCAGCTTTTCACCCGACGGTGGTGCTGGCTAACGGGCATAATGCTATTGATTTTTTACAGACCGAAAAACTGCCGTTATCACCGGTACGAGGGCAAGTCACACAGGTTCCCGCCTCATCCCTATCTACCCGGTTAAAACAGGTTCTTTGCTATGACGGCTACATCACCCCTGCGGATAGTCAGCAACAGTTTCACTGTCTGGGTGCCAGCTATTGTCGGGAAGAGAGAGATACTGAATATAAACAGGCCGAGCAGCAAGATAACCTGAATCGGTTGATAAATTGCCTGCCGAACACCCCTTGGCCCAAAGAGCTCGATATCAGCGGCAAACTTGCCAGAGTCAGCGTACGCAGTAGCATCAGAGATCACTTTCCGATGATTGGGGCAGTACCTGATTACCCTCATCTACTAGAGGTTTATCACGGGTTAGATGCTAAAATCAGAAATCAGCAGCCGTTAGGCAATGCCCCGATTTGGCCTGAACTCTATATTATAGCAGGCTTAGGGTCTCGCGGCCTGTGCACCGCACCACTGCTGGCTGAAACGCTGGCCGGTCAGATATTCGGTGAGCCTCTGCCACTATCGGAGGATATTCTGGCGGCATTAAGTCCGAACAGAATTTGGATCAGAAGATTACTACGCGGAAGGCCGGTGAATTAATGGCGTGGCTTGGTTATCGTCAGCCAGTATTTTACCGAATGACGATAACCAATGGATAGAAACTGAAGCGAGTAATTCAAAAAAGGCTACTGAACCTGCTGATGTAACTTATTCCATAACCCGAAGACTAAAACCTGATCCGGAGGAGAGAGCTCACCGGCTTTTATCGCCTTATCAAGGCTGGCTTCAATCAGTTGAGCATAAGATGCCAAATCGTGACTGCCCTGCTCTTCAGCCTGGGCTGCTGCTAAAGTGATATGACCGCGTAAATACCCACCGGCAAACAGTTCATCATCATTGGCGTGTTCAACATTATTATCAATTAACGCCAAAATGCGGCTTTCATATTCTGCAATCATTCACAATCCTCAATCAGGTCGGCTTTAAAGGGGTATTAACGGTCAATAACAGTATCGGTAAACAATTATTCCGGATACTCCGGATAAGGGAAATCTTCAATGCTCAATGGCTTTGTCTTATAAAAACCCTGTAGTGCCTGAATAAACCGGGCCGGGCGTTCAGGTAAGCCGTTAGTTAAATAATCAACCACCTGCGCATGAACCTTACGCTGGAAAGCAACGCGATCTAACTCTAAATCACCGTTCAGATTATCGCAGCTCACATTAAATGGAAAACCTGAGGCCACGCTGAACAGCCAGTCAAATGCCTGAGGTTTAATTTCAACCACTTCAAATTCAGCCTGCTTTTCTGCGCTACGTCCGTCAGGGCAATACCAATAGCCGAAATCAACTAACTTACGGCGTTCAGCACCGGCAACACACCAGTGAGAAATCTCATGGAACGCACTGGCATAGTAACCATGGGCAAAAATAATACGGTTATACGGGGTCGCTTCATCGGCGGGTAAATAAATGGGCTCATCACCGTCGTTAACAAGTTTAGTCTGATACTCAGCACCAAAAGTGTGCTCAAACAGATCGATAAGGTCCTGTGGATTATGTTGTCTGGTCAATTAAATTAACTCTGATTTTATAAACATGGATTAAAAGAAGCCTGAAAACCACTGGTGAATTTGGGCACCGTGATTATCATAAATTAATTTGCTGCTCATGACGAATGACACCGTAATCAGCATAGGTCGAATCAGCTTTTGTCCGCGGGTTAACACCATCTTAGCCCCCGTTCTGGCACCGATAACCTGCCCGCATAACATCACCAGCCCGATACTCCAGATAACTTTACCGCCAAGAATAAAAAATAGCAGGGAAGCAAAGTTAGAAGTGAAGTTAAGCACTTTGGCATGCGCCGTTGATTTGGTCAGGTTAAAGCCACACAGCGTCACGTAAGCTAACGCAAAGAATGAACCGGCACCGGGCCCGAAAAATCCGTCATAAAAGCCAATGCCCATTCCGGCTATTAGCGCAAAAGGCCATGCGGATAAACGCTTTTGCCTTTCTACTTCACCAATTTTAGGGCTGAACAAAAAGTACAAGCCAATGGCAATCACCAGTACCGGCAGTACCGAACGTAGTAACTCCGCCTCTAAGCGCTGAATAAGAATGGCGCCAATCATCGCACCAATAAAAGTACAGAGAATAGTCCAGCGCTGATCTTTTAAATCAACGGCTTTCTGGCGGATAAAATACAGGCTGGCGGAAAACGATCCGCCCACCGATTGGAGCTTGTTGGTTGCTAAAGCCTGAGCAGGAGGCAGGCCCACGGCTAACAGCGCTGGCAGGCCAATTAACCCGCCGCCGCCGGCAATGGAATCGATAAAACCGGCCAGCATTGCGACAAAAAACAAGATGACATAGATCTCAACGCCGATCGGAAACCATTCCATGAATTATTTAGCCTTAAAATGATTGGCTAATAAAGCCTTACAAGACGCCGGCGGTTCAGGTATCACAGGATCTTTGGGCTTAGCATTAGGTAATTTTTTCGGTGCTTCCAGCCAACTGGCCAGTTCGGCACCACAGCCGTCACCGGCCGGGATAGCAGCCTGTTCTTCACACTCCAGGCTGGATGCCGGGCAACGTAGACGCACATGCATATGAGCACGGTGCCCGAACCAAGGGCGAACCTTACGTAGCCAAGTGCGGTCAGTGCCTGCGGTATCACAAAGCTTTTGTTTAATCGCCGGGTGAACAAAGATCCGGGTCACTTCACTGTCCTGAGCGGCCAGCTTAATCAATTGCCCTACCTGCGGCTGCCAGATACTTTCTACTACCGCCTTCCCGTTACCGGCGACCAAATCGATAGCTCTTGGGTTCTTCAACTGGGTTGCACTCCAGCGTGAACTGGGTAGCTGTAACCAGATATCAACATCAAGACCGCTCTGATGGCTGGCATGGCCGGTAGCAAATCGCCCGCCGGCGGGCATACCCATATCACCAATCATCACCGTGCCTAAGCCGTTAGAACTGGTTTGGGTCGTCAAGCGTTTGATAAAGGCCAGCAGATCGGGGTGACCAAAATAGCGAAGCTGCTGAGAACGCATCACCTGATAACCATCGCGCTCAAGCGGCAATGCCTGAGCACCAATGATACAGCCGTTAGAAAACCCGCCAATAGACTGGGCGGTACCGGCAACCGGTTCTTTAACCTGCTGCCACGGCGTTGCCGCTGTTGCTGACGCAGACATCATAAAAGCGGCAGCAAGAAGCCAATGTTTCATTTAAAAATATCCTTATTACCAGCGTGGAACGTCTGATTTTACGTCATAGCACTGGGCACGATGACGTAATAAATGGTCCATCAAAACAATCGCCATCATTGCTTCAGCAATGGGAACCGCACGAATACCAACGCAAGGGTCATGACGCCCTTTGGTAATCATATCGACCTCTTCGCCTTGCTTCGTAATGGTACGGCCGGGAATCGTGATGCTCGACGTCGGCTTAAGCGCAATATTGGCAATAATCGGCTGCCCGCTGCTGATCCCCCCCAGAATGCCACCGGCATGATTACTCTGGAAGCCGTCTTGGCGGATCTCATCACGGTTTTCGCTACCGCGCTTATTGACCACGCCAAAACCATCGCCAATCTCAACGCCTTTTACCGCATTGATACTCATCAGAGCGTGGGCTAAATCTGCATCAAGGCGGTCAAAAACTGGCTCACCTAATCCGACAGGAACACCATCAGCCACTACAGTGACTTTAGCTCCCACTGAGTCGCCCGCTTTTCTCAATTCACGCATTAATTCATCGAGCTGTTCCAAACGATCAACATCCGGGCAGAAGAAAGGGTTTTGTTCAACTTGTTCCCAGTCTTTAAGCTCGCAGCTAATATCGCCCATTTGGGACATATAACCACGAATCTGAATGCCAAACTGCAGATGTAGATACTTTTTAGCAATCGCCCCTGCCGCGACGCGCATCGCCGTTTCTCGGGCTGAAGAGCGACCACCGCCGCGATAATCGCGCAGGCCGTATTTTTGCTCATAGGTATAGTCAGCATGACCCGGGCGGAACAGATCTTTGATCTCACCGTAGTCCTGAGAGCGCTGGTCAGTATTTTCAATCAATAAACCAATGCTGGTACCGGTTGTCACCCCGTCAAAAACGCCCGATAAAATACGTACGCTGTCGGGCTCCCGGCGCTGGGTAGTATAGCGAGAGGTTCCCGGGCGGCGGCGATCTAAATCATGCTGTAGATCCGCTTCACTCAGAGGAATACCCGGAGGAACGCCGTCAACGATACATCCAAGAGCAACCCCGTGAGATTCACCAAAGGTGGTTACACGAAATAATTGTCCAATACTGTTCCCTGCCATCACAGCTCCTTAGCCGTTATTCATACAGAAATGAGCATTCAAAGAGCCCGGTAAAAGTGCCTGTTGCAACAAACTGGCTGCCACAGAAAGATTAATCACGATAAATTCTGAAATGCTCGCTGCAATCTAATAACTGCTGCCGCGTTAGCATAAATACCCCGTCGCCGCCGAATTCAAACTCAATCCAGGTAAACGGAATATCAGGATATTCATCCATCAGATGCACCATGCTGTTACCCACTTCGCAAATCAGCACGCCGTCTTCGTTGAGGTAATCAGGCGCACAGGCCAGAATTCTGCGGGCCAGTTTAAGACCATCGCTACCTGCGGCTAGGCCAAGCTCAGGCTCGAAGCGGAACTCTTTTGGCAAATCGGACATATCTTCAGCGTCCACATAAGGTGGATTAGTGACGATTAAGTCATATTTAACCGGTGGCATATCACGGAATAAATCAGAGCGAATCGGCGTAACCTGGTGCTCAAGACGATGGGCTTCAATGTTTTGCTCAGCAACGGCTAATGCATCAATAGAAATATCGACGGCATCAACTTCGGCTTCTGGAAAAGCGTAAGCACAGGCGATGGCAATACAGCCGCTGCCAGTGCACATATCCAAAATAGCCTGAGGTTCCTGAGGCAATAATGCATCAAAACGGTTGTTGATCAGTTCACCAATCGGTGAGCGGGGAACAAGCACGCGCTCATCAACAAAAAATTCGTGACCGGCAAACCAGGCCTTGTTGGTCAGATAGGCAACCGGGAGGCGTTCATTAACCCGGCGGATAACCCGCTCAACGATGCGATGACGTTCACTCACGGTCAAACGAGCGAGATACATTTCCGGCGGAATATCCAGCGGAAGAAATAAGGTGGGGAGCACTAACTGAACGGCTTCATCCCATGGATTATCGGTTCCATGACCGTAATAAATATTTTCCGCATTAAAACGGCTAACGGACCAGCGCAGCATATCCTGAATGGTATGCATATCATTCACAACTTCATCAACAGAAATCTTGTCCAACTAACCCTCCGGGGGGGAATGCACCTTGGAAATAGCGATATAGTTTGCCATGAAGCGAGCGACAAATCAGCCTCAATCACCGGTTATTCTTATGTTATATTCACACAATCAATTGAAATGGCTCTGCCCGCTAACAGAACGTAGCTTATGCATCTACGTCAAGTAAGTGATTCGGGTGAGCGCGCGCAGCCAACGCATCTACAGCTTGAAGTATGACAAATATATAACCCAAAATAATTCAAGTTGTAGGAAGGCGCCAAGTGAGTAAGTCCCGATGAGCTTACTCAAGTAAGTGATTCGGGCGAACGCGCGCAGCCAACGCATCTACAGCTTGAAGTATGACAAATATATAACCCAAAATAATTCAAGTTGTGGGAAGGCGGCAAGTGAGTGAGTCCCGATGAGCTTACTCAAGTAAGTGATTCGGGTGAACGCGCGCAGCCAACGCATCTACAGCTTGAAGTATGACGGGTTAACGTTACACTAACGCTATCTTTTACATTAATCACTTAGTTTTTATCCCGTGGCCAAAAAGAAATTTGCGTTAACTGACGATGATTTTACCCTGTTCAGAGAGTCTGTACGGGGAGCTAAACCTATTTTACAAGACAAGATTGTTCATCGTTCTAAGCCTAAAAAGTTCAACCAATCTCCTGAACGTTTGCTACAAGAACAAATTGACGCCAGCTTTTATTTTTCTGATGAGTTTCAACCACTGCTTAGTCATGATGGTCCGGTTCGTTATATCCGTTCCGGCGTAGATCCCTATGAGCTAAAAAAATTAAGGCGTGGTGATTATTCACCGGAGCTGTTTCTCGACCTGCATGGTTTGACTCAGTTAGAAGCAAAACAGGAACTGGGCGCACTGATTGCAGCCTGTCGGCGTGAGCATATTCATTGTGCCTGCGTGATGCATGGACACGGCAAACATATATTAAAGAAACAAACGCCGCTGTGGCTGGCCCAACATCCTGATATTATCGCCTTCCATCAGGCGCCTAAAGAATTTGGCGGTGATGCGTCTATTCTGGCGCTAATCGAGCTGGACGAGTAGTTCCAACCTGCTATTTAATTTTGTATAATCCCGCCCGACAACGGCACGTTTTGCCTATTGTCCCTCTCTGTATTATCGCGGCTGCTGAACCACGATTTCACATTTGAGGCATAAAAATGAACGACTCCCGTAGCAGAGCCTGGCGGCTCGCACAAAATAAACGTAATAAAAACAGAGGCAACGGCTCAGGAAAGCGTGAGTTTCCCAGAGAGAAAAACTGGAAAATGCTCTATATCCGTTCTGAGAAGCTGGCCCGCGCGGCTCAATTAGGTATTGATTACCCGCGAGTCACTAATGCGCAGATAGCCCTGAAGGCCATGGATGAAATTTAATTAGCCGATGAACATTCTTTTTGTTTGCAGTCGTAACCAGTGGCGTAGCCCCACGGCAGAGCAGGTTTGGCGTAACTATCCCGGTTTATCGGTCAAATCGGCGGGAACCAGTCGTAACGCTAAAAAGCCAATCTCGATTGACCTGCTCCAATGGGCCGACGTGATATTTACCATGGAACAAAAACATAAGAATCGTATCGTGGCCGAATTTCATCGCGTGGTTGAACACAAAACGATTCATGTATTAGATATTCCTGATGACTATCAGTATATGGACCCTGAATTAGTGGAACATATCAAAGACAGCGTGAGCCACCGGCTCGGTCTGGAATAGCCAACAAAAAAGCGGGCAATAAAATTATTGCCCGCTTTTTTATTATTTCTTAATCTCAGCTAACTGAACCCGCGGTTTGCTGCCACTCAAGTTTCCCACGCCCTTCCCCCGTATCAATCGAAACACAGGCAACGGCCGATGTACTAAACATCGGAGGGTAAACGCCCGGGCAGAGATCGGCAACCAGATAGCCCACTAACGGTAAATGCGAAACAATCAGAACGGAATCAACCCCTTCCTCAGCCAGCGCTATCAAATATTCAATAGTCTGTTCCGGATCGCCACCGGGGGTCAGTTCAGATAAAACATCAATATCAGAGGTGGCAGGCAGTGGAAACTCAGCTTTAAACACGTCCAGCGTTTGCTGAGCCCGAATATAAGGACTCACCAAAACCCGATCGATACGCGAAACCTTAGTCCTTAACCAAACCGCCATCTGAGCCGTTTGTTCACGGCCCCTATTGGTTAAATTACGCGCAGCATCGCTCTCAGCATGAAAACTGGCCTCGCCATGTCGCATAATCAGTACTTGCATTATCTGCGCCCTCTTATCATGTTAAAAATGCCGGGGGAATCAACGGAATGTTTGCCAGTTAAGCATTCCTAATACCCTGTAACTATCCTCAATAGCCATCTTCCCTTCGTCATCCCCGCGAAAGCGGGAACGCAAGCGGTAGGCGAGGCGAAGCAAACATTCGCTTCGTGAATGGCCCACAGGGTGAGCGCAGCGAATCATCCAGGTTTTAGTTAACAAGCTAACTCTCGGCCTAAGGGCTGGATCCCCGCTTTCGCGGGGATGACGAGGATGATAATTAGGGTATTTGAAATAACTAACGCAGCCTCTGGATGCTAACTAGGGTATTCGAAATAATTAACGCAGACCCAACTGGAAAATCATCGTTTCGGCCTGGCAGCAGAAGGTGAAATCGATAGTTAACTCAACGCCACCGTCCACGTCTTTAAAAGTACTGTCAATCTGACAAGGCTCAGACTCTGTCGCACGGGCTTTTTCAGTCAACGTCTTCAGCATTAATTCAGCTTCACCACGGTTAGCAAAAACGTGCTGATAAGAGGCGGTACAGTCGGTGTTATCCATCACGGTACCAACGTCTACGCAACAGCAAGCCGCCGTTTCTTGTGCATTACATTTTAACGAATCAGACATATCTCTCTTCTCCTGTGGAATAAAACGAGCCAACGGTCGCTCTATTGAAAGCGCTTTATGAGATCTAGCTCAAAAATAATTAATCTGCCTTATACTACTCTTCCTGCCCGATTTTCGCATGGACTTTGTGTTTCATTGCCGCACATATGACTTAGACCCTAATAAACCAATGGCTATAAATCTATCTAATCAGATGAATTATAAATATTTTTAATTGATCCATTTTAAATCACGGTTTTTTGTGCCGAATAAAACACTAAGGACTATTGTATTTGCATCTATTATTTATCGTCAAAACCACACAATCCCCATAATTTCAATCAACTGGTCTAATCTGTCATCGCTGACATCCTACCTACAATGCCGCCTTGATTATTACAATCCGTAATAATTTATGTCGTTAATTTGAGATTTTGGTATGCCCCATAAAAATATTTTAATAAAGTCAGCAGTGGCCATTGTAGTTGCAACCCTGTCTTCAAATCTTTATGCCTCCGGTTTTCAGATCAATGAATCATCAGCGTCAGGTTTAGGCCGTGCATTCTCCGGCGAAGGTGTGATCGCCGATAATGCGTCTTCAGGAAACCGTAATCCTGCATCCATGACCATGTTCGATCGCCCTACTTTCTCCGGTGGTGTAATCTATGTTCGCCCGACGGTTGAAGTAACGGGCACATCGCCGTCCGGCAGTGACATGTCGGTTAGCGATATCACGCCCAATGAGTGGGTCCCTAACCTACATTTTATCTATCCGCTGAACGATCGTTGGGCAGTAGGAACCTCCATTACCTCTAACTTTGGTTTATCTACTGAGTTTGGTGATAACTACGTTGCCGGACCGCTGGCAGGAACAACCGAGCTGGTAACTGGAAACCTCAATGCGAGCGCGGCTTATCGCATTAATGATTTTTTCAGTATCGGAGCCGGCCTTAACGCTGTTTACGCTAAAGCTAAAATCATCCGTCATGCAGGCGAAAACAAAAACGGCTTACCAAATAACACTGAAGTCGCCCATATGAAAGGTGATGAGTGGGGTTATGGCTGGAACGCAGGCCTGATGTATGAAATAGACAAAGACAATCGCGTCGGGCTTAGCTATCGCTCTAAAGTGGATATCGACTTTAAGGGTGATTACCGTAGCAGCCTGCCATCAAAATATAACGGTATGCAGTCAATCACCGGCATGCCATGGGGCACCGATGGTAAAACGGTTAGCGGTAACCTGACATTAAACCTGCCTGAAATTTGGGAGCTGTCCGGCTATCACAAAGTGGCACCCAAATGGGCCATGCATTACGGATTGAGCTACACCAGTTGGAGCCAGTTTCAAGAGCTGAAAGGCACCGACTCTGATGGTAATACCCTATTCTATAAGCATGAAGGCTTCCGCGATGCTTACCGTATGTCGCTAGGTACCACCTACTATCATAATGAAACCTGGACCTACCGGGCAGGTATTGCTTTTGATGACAGTGCGGTGCCCGCTAACAATCGTTCGATCTCTATCCCGGATCAGGACCGTTTGTGGCTCAGCGCAGGAACGACGTATAACTTTACGCCTGATGCATCGGTCGACGTAGGTATTTCCTATATGCACGGTCAGAAAGTGAAAATTGAAGAGAAGCTGAATAACGCGCCGAACAGTCCGGTATATTCTTTTGAGTCTAAGGGTAAAGCTTGGCTATATGGCGTTAACCTGAACTATACCTTCTAATCGAGCTCGGTTAATTAGCCCTATCTAAAAGCCCGCAGCTAAAAACTGCGGGCTTTTTTATGATCGCATCTGGCAGCCGATGGACCCGCCGATATTAATAACAGCAATAACCTATTCTCAATACTTATTATTGAATTAAAAAACCCGCGACTTTTATCGCGGGCCTTTTAATAGACTTAAACCTAAGGCTAATGCCTGAAATCAATATCAGTCAATATCACCAAGCTGGTCTTTAAGCGCGTCAGCATTTGGGTTTTGTTCCGCATCTTGCGCTTTGCCATCATTGACTAAGAAGTCATTACGCTGGAAGTAAGCTTCACGCACAAAAATGTAAGGGTCAGGTGAGTTAGCCAACATCTGATCCTGATCCAGGAATTGAGCGCGGGTCTCAATACCTTCAACCGTCCATTTACCCACCGAGCCCCAGAACGTGATCCAGCTAAGAACAGGGTAAACGTAGTCAACATAGGCACCGCCCTCTTCTCTAGGCGTGGCAGAGCCATAAACAGGTAGAACAACATACGGACCGTAAGGAACATTATAGTGGCCCAGAACCTGACCAAACTGGCGGTTATCAGTACGCTGCAGCTTTTCGTTAGACATACCGGCAACGTCAATAAAGCCGCCCATCCCTAGCAGCGTATTCAGGAAGAAGCGGTTAAAGTGGCGGAACCCCTGATACACATTACCCTGTAGAAAATAGTTCACCATGCTGGCCGGTTCACCTAAGTTACTGGTGAAATTGCTTAAACCATTACGGGCAGGCTGAGGGACATAATCACGCCATACGACGGCAACCGGACGAACAACATACGGATCCATATATTCGTAGTTAAACGTAAACATGGTGCGGTTAAAGCCTTCTAATGGATCGGAACGTCCATCTTCATCGCTACTGTTGCTGGCACAACCCGTGAGCATTGCTCCGGCAAGTGCGACACTTATAAGATGGCGTTTCATCTTTATCTCCATTAATGCAGGCTCCTGATAACATTTATTGTTTAAAATGTCCGACCGTTAAACTAATTGTTTCATTACCACTAAACGGATGAACTTCACTCTCGCCGGATAAACGACGAGTGTCAGCAATATCATCACTGGTAATCGTTGCCGTTATCTTTACCTGTTTAAGTTCCGAAAGCAAACGCGATGGCATCATTGCATTACTATCATCCAGTGATAATTCTAGCGGGAAAACACCCAATGGCAATTGCTTAACCGCTATCGGAATCGGGCTTTTACCGTCAGTAACGGCGATCAAAATACTTCCCTGTGCCGGTAACTGTTTTTGCACCTCAGGTGATAATGTCAGAACCACTGAAACCTTAGAGCCATTGGCCGCAACCTGAGATTTAGCATAGGCAAGGCTGCTTTTAATTACATCAAGCCCTTTGGCATCAGCAGGAGACAGTGCAATCACCTTTTCCCAGGCTGCAATAGCCTGATTAAAATCACCCTGTCCGAAAGCGTTCATGGCTAATGCAGACAGCGCATCAACATTATTCGGATCGGCAGCAATCATCTTTTTCAAGATTTTCGCAGCATCTTTAATATCATTAGGGTCATTAGAACGGGTCAATAATTTAGCATAAATAATCTGGATATAGGCATCGTTCGGAGCCAATGCATAGGCTTTTTCATAAGACTGTAGCGCCATGCCTCCGTCCCCCAGCTTCAAGCCAGCCAGACCAAGCATGGTCCAATCGCGCACGTTTGTCGGATCGGAAAGCAAATTGGTACGCAGCCCCAAACCAAACCGGGCAATATCTTCAGGAGATGAGAGTTGTCCGCTGTCAGCACGCTGACGCAGTTCCGGCATTTCTTTCATCACCTGTTGCCATTGCATAACCTGAGCCAAGCCTCCGGTATTCAGATAAAGGCCCAGCGAAACAACAACCAGCAACAAAACCCCGGGCACTAAAGTCATTTTATTGAATGGTGCCTGCGCAGACTGAGATTGACCTTCAGGAATATCTTCCAGTAAGTTGTGCTGTAATTCTGCCACTAAGGTTTCACGATCGGTAACAACGCCCTGATCTTCATCGTCACTCAATTCATTAAGGCGTTGCTGATAATATGCCTTATTAATGGCATCACGGCTGGTTTCATCCTTACCGTTCGGCTTGCGCAATGCAGGAATAATCAATAACGCCGACGAGATCAGCAGTAATACAATAATTGTCAGCCAAAATCCGATCATGATTTCCTGCCCTTGGCGTTATTTTCATCGCTTAATAGTTGTTGCAGTCGTTTCTTCTCATCAGAAGAGAGCACCTCAGGCTCACCGCCTGATATGGCACCTTTACGGCGTCGGGCCAGCATAATCACCGCACCACCACCGATAACGACGCACAGCGCAGGAATCACCCATAGAATAATGGTTGCCGGCGTCACCGGTGGTTCATAGGTGACGAAATTGCCGTAGCGATCCACCATATAGTTGACGATGTCTTGACGAGACTTGCCCTGCTCCATTAATTCATACACTTTCGCCCGCATATCCGTCGCAATAGGTGCATTCGAATCAGCAATGCTGTTGTTCTGACATTTAGGGCAGCGCAGTTGATTGGTCAGTTCACGAAACTGTTGCTCTTCATCAACGGACTTAAAGTCATAGGTATCAATGGCGGCGTGAGCGCCAAAGGTCATCATCACACCGAACAGCATAAATGAAAGTTGCTTTAGCATTATGAACCACTCCCCTGATACTTGAGCCAAAGAGGTTTAATCTCTTCTTCCCAGATACGATCGTTCAGATCGCCGGCGTGGCGATAGCGAACAATACCGTCACCATCAATCAGAAAGGTTTCAGGTGCGCCATAAACGCCTAAGTCTAACCCCAGCAGCCCGTTATTATCGTAAAGGCTCAGCGAATAAGGATTACCCAAATCGTTTAGCCATTTAATGGCTTTTTGGCGTTCATCTTTATAGTTCAGACCGACAACCCGAATTCCTTGAGCTGAAAGCTTATTCAAGAATTGATGTTCGGCATAACAGGTCGGGCACCAGGTGGCCCAAACATTAAGCAGCAATGGCTTCCCGTCAACCAGAGCACTCTGATCGTAAACTTTACCCGCAATGTCTAACGACTCTAACTTAAACTGAGGAACCGGTTTACCAATCAGCGCAGACTCCAACGACGTCGGGTCATCTCCGTCAGCATTACGCTGAAGCTGAACCATAAACGCCGTCACCATAATGAGAAATACGGCTAATGGAATAAACAGTAATTTTTTATTCATACTGTTTCCTTATTGGTTAACTGTTTTTTTGTACGATACCGCGGGTCAATAATACACAGCAGACCGCCGAGAGCCATAAAAATACCACCAAACCATATCCAGCGGATAAACGGTTTGTAATACAGCCTCACGGCCCATGCGCCATCACCCAGCTCTTCGCCTAAGGCGGCATACAGGTCACGCGTGAAGCCACCATCGATAGCGGCTTCCGTCATCATGCTGCCGGCAACTTTGTAATAGCGCTTCTCTGCGTGTAATACCGCTTCAGGTTTACCATTACGGGTGATTTCGATCTCCCCCGCTCCGCCGGTGTAGTTTGGCCCTTCAATAGCCCGAACGTCGCGGAAAGTAAATTTGTAGTCATGAATCATCACGCTGTCGCCGTCTTTCAGGCGAACATCACGCTCAACGCTATAATTTTGGCTAAAAGCAATACCAAATACCGTGACTGCAACGCCCATATGGGCAATCACCATTCCCCAATGGCTGCGGGAAAGCTGGGTCATACCTTTGAACAAACCGTGACGGTGAGTGGAACGCTCATATAGCTCCATCAGCGATAATACAAAGACCCAGACTGACATCATCAGCCCGACCACCGTCATAACCACAATCTTATCTTGTAATAACCACGGCAGGCCAATCGCCACCACCAGCGTCACAACCACGGCCACCATCAGGCGTTTTACCAGTTTAGACGGTTGGTCTCTGCGCCAGCGAACCAGCGGCCCGACGCCTAGCAATAAGGTGAACGGCACCATCAGCCACACAAACATAGTATTAAAGAAAGGCTCGCCTACCGAAATAGAGCCTAAACCTAGCTGTTTGTGTACTAACGGCAACAGGGTCCCCAGCAGAACCACCAGCATCGCGGCCAGTAATAAAATATTGTTACCCAGTAAGAAAGACTCACGCGAGAAAAACTCATGATGGGCCTTCGTTTTACTGACTTTACTACCGTTAATGGCATACAGCAGCAGTGAGCCGCCGATCACCACAATCAGGAATGCCAGAATAAACATGCCCCGGGCAGGATCGGAAGCAAATGAGTGTACCGAAACCAGAATTCCGGAGCGAACTAGGAAGGTGCCTAATAAGCAGAGAGAGAAAGCAACGATGGCCAGTAACACGGTCCATGCTTTAAACGAGCCTCTCTTCTCCGTCACCGCCAGCGAGTGAAGCAGTGCAGTACCGACAATCCACGGCATCAATGAAGCATTCTCTACCGGATCCCAAAACCACCAGCCGCCCCAACCCAGTTCGTAATAGGCCCAGAAAGAGCCCAGCGCAATACCTAATGTCAGGAAGAACCAGGCTGCGGTAGTCCACGGACGAGACCAGCGGGCCCAGGCGGTATCTAAACGGCCAATCATCAGGGATGAAATTGCAAAGGCAAAGGCAACCGAGAAACCGACATAGCCCATATATAACAACGGCGGGTGGAAAATTAATCCGACATCCTGCAGTAACGGGTTGAGATCTCGCCCGTCAATCGGGAACATCGGTAGCGTACGTAAGAACGGGTTTGACGTCAGGATAATAAACAGCAGGAAACCGACGTTAATCATGCCCAATACGGACAGCACCCTGGCGACTGCATCAAGCGGCATACTCCGACTGAATAACGCCACTGCCGTTGTCCAAACGGATAACAGCACTACCCACAACAGTAAAGAACCTTCGTGAGCGCCCCAAACTGCCGCCATCCGGAAATAAACCGGTAGCTGGCTGTTGGAGTTAGTGGCGACATAAACCACGCTGAAATCGTTAATAATAAAAGCATAAACCAAACAGCCGAAAGCCAGTAACGTTGTGGCAAACAGCCCATAGGTTAACGGCCGGGATACCGCCATCATGCGGGCATCTTGTTTATACGCCCCTAACAGCGGATAGATGCTTAACAGCAGTGCCAACGCGGCTGAAAGGGCAAGGGCAAAATTGCCTAACTCAGGAATCATTTACCACTCCTCGGAGCCTGTTCCAGTGCCGATTCAGCTTTATAAGACTCCGCCGGCCGTTGATGGTTATCTTTCATCGCCTCTTCAACTTCCGGTGGCATATAGTTTTCATCGTGTTTCGCCAGTACTTCTTTGGCAGTAATCACGTTATTTTCACCAAATTCACCCTGCGCAACTACGCTCTGATCTTCACGGAACAGATCGGGCAAGATCCCCTCATACTGAACGTCAATAGCACCGCGGGCATCGTAAACTTTAAAGGTCACTTTGAGCGATTGCGGATCGCGTTTTACCGATCCCGGCATCACCATACCGCCAATCCGCAAGCGCTGGCCGACTTCCGGCTTCAGCTTTTGCTCACCTTTACCATAAATAATCTCACCCGGCGTATAGAACAGGTCGATATTGGAACGTAATGCATAGAGAACCAGAGAGATAGTCACAGCCATTCCAATAAGCACAGCCAGAGCTAAATACATTCTACTTTTACGGCGCGGATTCATAGTGTGGCCTCTTGCTGGTTTTGAGCATTCTTAATCCGGGCTTCTCTGGATTTACGACGCTGAATTTCAGTTAATAATTGCTTACGCTGCCAGCGGGTATGAAAAACCAGCGCCAGTAAAGGAATAATGGTTGCGGCAACGGCCAGCCAGACAAAGAAGCCATAGCCACCCATCGCAAAAAACGCCTGCCATGAAGAAAATGCCGGTGTCATCAGCGAACCTCCTTACCAATCAGTGATTCAACCCACGGCTTCTGGCGATCGTGAGCAAGAATTAAATTACGTAACCGCATTAACGTTAACGTAATAAAGAAGAATAAATAGCCAAAGATAGACAGGCGAAGCGGCGGCCTCATGCTCGGGTCAACCGTCTGCTGCATATTGGTTGAGCCCTGATGTAAGGTATTCCACCACTCTACGGAGAAATGAATAATCGGCAGATTAATAACGCCAACCAGCACTAAAATACCGGCAGCACGCCCAGCCAAGCGACGGTCTTCAAAGGCATTATAAAGCGCAATCGCGCCCAGATATAAAAACAGTAATACCAGTTCAGACGTTAAACGAGCATCCCATACCCACCAGGTTCCCCACATAGGTTTGCCCCATGCCGAACCGGTTGCCAGCGCAATAAAGGTAAATACCGCACCGACCGGAGCCATGGCTGAAGCAGCCATATCGGCCGATTTCATTTGCCAGATTAAGCCAATAAACGCCGCTATCGCCATAGAGCCATAAATGCCCATCGACCAGATAGCCGCAGGAACGTGGATATAAATTATCCTAAAGCTGTCGCCCTGTTGGTAGTCTGACGGAGCAAAACCAAAGCCCCAGATCCAACCGGCAGATAAACACAGGACACCGGCGGTTGCCAGCCAGGGAATAAACTTACCGCAAAGACGGTATAGCGTCTCGGGTTTAGCTAATGAATGTAGCCACTTCCACATAATCGTATTTGCTCGCACTTTAGTTTAATTAAAATATCGGTTAATCAATTTCGATTCCGTTACTGCACGCTAACCCTTAGAGCGGCGGATGCAGCAAAAGGCGATAAAGTGGCTGTTCCTGCCAAAATAGCGCCAAGAATAGCCAGATAACCATTAATTGGCAGCGACATCGACGCTGCGTCTATCGCTGATGTCGCAAAAATCAGCACCGGAATATACAAAGGTAAAATAAGCAGGCTTAGCAACACCCCGCCCTTTCTCAAACCAACGGTTAACGACACCCCAATTGCACCAATAAAACTCAGGGTTGGCGTGCCTAACAATAAGGTCAATGTGACCGCCTTCCAGGTCGCATAATCAAAGGATAAAAGCAGTGCAACCAGCGGCGATAAAATAATTAAAGGCAGCCCGGTTAACAGCCAGTGTGCGCAGACTTTAGCTAGAATGGTTAACGGCAAGGGAACAGGAAGTAGCATAAGCTGTTCTAACGAACCGTCTAAAAAATCATCCCGCAGCAGGCGTTCCAAAGAAAGTAATGAAGCCAGCAAGGCAGCAACCCAAACAATGCCGGGTGCAATACGGGCCAAAAGCTGAGGTTCAGGACCAATGCTCAATGGAAACAGCGTAATAACAATCAGAAAAAACCACAGCGGATTAATAATTTCTGACCCTTTGCGCATGGCTATCTTGAGCTCGCGGTGCAAAACAGGAATAAACATCAGCGCCACACCCCGCCGGTCAGCTTAATTTTACGAATAGGACGACCGGCATTAACCATATCCTGATGGGTGGTCAATATAACGATCCCGCCCTTCTCTGCATGCTGTTCAAATAAATTAACTAGATGCTCAACCCCTTGCTTATCAATGGCGGTCAGCGGTTCGTCCAGAATCCATAACGGTGCGTCACTCAGCCAAAGGCGGGCCAAAGCAACCCGACGATGCTGCCCGGCAGACAGTTGGGCGACAGGAACGTCTTCATAACCGACTAATCCAACCTGTGAAAGCGCCTGCCAAATGGCATCATCATCTTTTTTACCGCTGGCCTTTTGGAAGAAGGAGAGATTTTCAAACGGGGTCAGAACCTCTTTTACACCGGCGTGGTGGCCGATATATAGCAGAGCCTGATTATAAATATCGCGATTACGGCGAGTCGACTCGCCCTGCCAGAGAATATCACCGGCTTCACCGCTGGATAAACCGGCCAGAATACGCAGCAGGCTGGTTTTTCCTGCACCATTAGGTCCTTCGACCTGAACCAGCTCTCCGGGATGTATAGCAAAGCTAAGCTCTGTAAATAGAGCTCGTTCATCACGAATACAACTTAGTCCTTGAGCTTCCAGCATGGTTATTACATAAACTTAAAATAGGATTTGGAGGGTATCATAGCACAGCCTTTGCGAGGCTCGAAGCACAGCGCTAGGCTCTTAAGTACCTAATTGTGAGTAAAATCTGGGGTCAGATCAAACACTAAATAGGAAACTCAACAGAATGTGAAGCGGCTCAAAGAATCAAATAAGTAAAATAAAAAACTATTGCGTTATTTCTAAATAAATTGGTTACGAGATGAACAAACGGTTATCTGCCTGCTGAATTGTTGATTAAAAACAGATATACTCCGCTCCGTACTACGGCCTCGTAGTTAAATGGATATAACAAGCCCCTCCTAAGGGCTAGTTACAGGTTCGATTCCTGTCGGGGCTACCATTCCAACATCAACTAACATTCCCCCTCAAAACAAGCCCCGACAAAAAACTCGCCCAAAGCGAGCAATTTATTACCACCGAACAACTATCAACATGTCGTTAACCGCTAACTACGGCTATCCTTAAAAATGAACGCATTTCAATCACTACCTTTTATTCCTATTTACGCTCGCTAAGGAGATATGAATGAAATACAAATTTGAAGATGTCGATACCGCCTCGCCAAGTAGCTCAGATGATGCCATTCAAGCCTTGCTTGCGGCCTTTGCCGCACTAGCGGCATCTGTTGCACAAGGTTCAGACGAAAAGAAACAGGATATTTTGAGTAAATTAGACCAAGTGCTTGAGCTTAATAAAGGTGTGGATTGCTACGTAGAATTAGCAAGAATTGGTCAAATCACTAAAATCGCACTATATGGAAAAGAGTAACTTCATCGCCTTTTGTCCACGCAGATGATAATGGCCTGCAGCGCAGCCCCTGTTTTCACAGGGATAAACAAAAAAGCAGCGACAGAAAAAATCCTATCGCTGCTTTTATTGGTTTTCACACTTTAATCAGAAGCTGTATTTAACGCCAAACATTCCCTGTGTATCAGTATAGGAATCACTGCCCCACTGCTGAGCCACGTTAGCCCACGTACTGACGTTATTGCTAAGTTTACCTTCGATACCCAATTTCAGTTCGCCGATATCCTTCGCCCCTACCTGACTGTTTTTCACATCATTCATAATCACCGTATAGTTCTCGGTATTATGAATCCAGTTCACTTCAACAAAAGGCTGGAACTCACGATCTTTACCGTCATCAATCTGGCTGTGTCCGTTGGCATAGGCTCGCAGGCCTAAGCGAGTCATCAGATTGTTATTGGTATCCAAATAAACAATCGCACAAGAACTAATGCGTTGCATTAATTCCATCTGAGTTTTTACCGGCTATCAATCAGAGTAAAGATGAATTATTAACTTTATTCAAAGAAAATCAAATCACACAATAGCCATGATATTAATATGGCTATTGATTATAAGATGAGAAAAAAGGATTTATTGAGTATTATTTGGTGGAAGTATGTACCTGCATATAAATTAACTCATACACAGATACATTTTATTTTTATGATTAAGATCGCTTAATAAAAAGATGATTTATATATAATAATCACTTCCACCATATCTTATTAAAATAAAATTCAATCCATTTTTAATACTATATCCGGGCTAGTATTAAATGCCATTTGAGGTTCCGACATATTTTGCCATGCGCGATTAAATCGCTTGGGATTGCTGGCAGTATAGTGCACCGTATGCCGAATATTACGATGACCAAGATAATCCTGAATCAGTCGAGTATCCATTCCTTGATCGGCTAAACTATAGCCGCATGCATGCCGCAACGTATGCGGATGTAAAATAACCGGCAAGTTAGCTTGCTCACCGTACTTTCGAATTAAACTATAAACCCACTGTCGGGAAATTCGCCCTCCTTTATTAGAGGTAAATAACCAGGGATTACTTTGATTGCTTGGTTTTTTATTACGCTGGGTAATCCATTTTTCTAACAGCGTAATTTCACTATCCAATAACGGATGTATGGTCGAAAAACCATTTTTTAGTCGTGCAATATAAAGCGTCTGTGAAACCATATCGATATCAGAAATCCTTAAACCGGTTAACTCACTGACTCGTAGCCCGTGGATATAAGTCATAAATAGCATACAACGGTCCCGATAATAATCGGGCTCATCCGGTAATTGTTTAAACACCAACTCCCACTCATGCTTGGTAATATAGCGACGCTGCATTTTTTACTCTGCCTTTAGTCAACACAAATTTACGGCATACCTGAGTACTGAGACAAAATCTAGAATCAGATATGAAGATGGATATATTTAAGATGCGTTGCTATTGAACCCTACTCTGACCAAGAGTCCAACCAAATAGGCGTAAGAGTGTTGATGTAAAAATTAAATGAACCAATATTGGCTATATTATCGATTCTCATCGTCAAGTAATGATGACCAACCCGTTTCCGAGACTGTCGGTTTTAAGCTTACCAAAAAACGCCTGATAAAATATATCAGGCGTTTAAATACCGAAAAGCATAACGTATTACAGGAGTGGATTAATGGCTTGACTCAGATTATCAATTTAATCTAACTCTATTAATTACATATCTTTTTTAAGCTTCTCAAATGAAGCTTTCAACTTACTCAGAAATGAAGACTGAGCGTCTTTTTTACATGCATCGATAACGATCGGCGTTATCTTTTCAATTCCGTCAACGTCAAGCACCGCGTCTTCCACCGTCCCTTTTTGGTTTAAAAGGGCACCAATACCTACCGCTGTCGGCTTATAGCTTTCATCTAAGGCAATAAAATCCTCACAGGTCCACGATTTTATTGGCTTTTTTGTTTCTGCTGCATTAGACATAGTTGAAAATATCAATAAACTTGCAGCACCGATCAATAACATCTTAATTTTCATCAGGTAACCTCTCTACTTTATTGAAAATAGCCAATTATTACTTCCTGCCTACATAAATATAGTTAGCAAATGAGAGTTACACAAAAAAATGCTTATATTTTCCTTCACTAAAACGCATAGTGATATGATTTAACCGCTTAAAGAAAAAACCAAAAAATCACTTATAATCAAAGGGATATTAGCTATTGCTATTGGCCTTTCGACTCACTGTCACCACCAATATTATCTTTAGCGCTGTCAGAGGCAGATTGCATCGCTGAATCTTGCTCTTTAACCTCCATTTGCAGGTTATTGCTTTGAATCATCCGAATAGCAAAGTAAAGGTCCGGTACCAACAATAAGTTTACATCCTTACGTATAATCTGATTTTGAACCAGCCATTCATCCAGTTCGGTAGTTCGCCCTGCCAAAACCAGCATAACGCCTTGAGTTTTCAATTCAGCCATCAGCTCTTTAAGGGATGAAAACACGCTGGCATCATTATAGGTAAAACAGATAGCAGCATCGATCACCACCCAGTTTGGCCGCTTAGCAGCACTGTCTACCATCTTAAGCACACGGGTTTTAAAGTAGGCTAAGTTGAAATAGGTTAGCGTGGAGTTAAAGCGATACATCAACAAACCATCAACGGGCTTGATATGGTTACCGGAAGAAACCGTATGAATAATACCCTGACTATCGACCCCGAGTAGCTGATCGGTTGGCCTAAAGACGGTATGAAGAAACTGAAGTAAACCAAGCAGAATGGCAAAACCAATGCCGTCAATAAGGCCGACAACTAATACCGCGGCCAGGGTGAATAACGTCAAGGCATAGGCTGAACGGCTATGCTTTCTGATAGAAAATATACTTTTAATACTGAACATAGACCATGCTGCATAAATTAACACGGCCCCCAACGTTGCCAGAGGAATAAAGCTAATAAAGCGGGTAAGAAAAAACAGCACCAGCGCTATCATCAGCGCAGCAACCAGTGACACCATCTGCGTCTTGCCACCATTGGCATCATTAACCGCAGTACGACTGGTTGCCCCACTTACGGCATATCCCTGAGATAAACCGGCAGCTAAATTGATATAGCCCAGTGCGCGCAATTCCTGATCGATATCGACTTCATAACCATTTTTATTGGCGAAACTGCGTACCGTCATCATGCAGCTGACAATGCTAATTACCGAAAGATTTAGCGAGGGAATGATTAACGCTCGCAGCAACTCAGGATCAAAATGAGCCATGCTGATATGGGGCAGCCCATGACCAAAACTGCCGATAATGGCAATTCCCATTGCATTGAAGTCCAACTGCCAACTTAATAATGTCGCCAGCGTCATCACAATAAGGGGGGCGGGCCAGCCGGGACGTAATGCTTTCAAAATAAACAGGATAACCAAACAAACAGTCGACAGCGCCAACGTTAACCAATGTGTACCCGCTATCTTGCCAGGCAACGCGATCAGGCTTTCGATGAGATCTGATGGCAGTGCGCTTAACCCCAAAATATTGGCTATCTGCCCGACAACGATAGTCGCCGCTACGCCATTGAGTAATCCTTGTAAAATAGGCGGGGAAAGAAAATCAGCAAATATAGCCAAACGGAAATGGCCTGCGACCAAACACCAAAACCCAGTCATAATAGTTATGACAATCGCTAACTGCCACAGCATATCCTGATTGCCCAGGGCCAGCGGAGCAACAGCGGCAGTGATTATTGCGCAGGTTGCTGCATCAGGCCCGACAATCAACTGTCTTGAGCTACCAAACAGCGCATAAACAACCATAGGGAGAATACAGGCATAAAGGCCGATGATAGGGTTAATGCCCATCAGTTCGGAATAAGCGATCGCAACAGGTAATGCAACGGCTGCAACAGAAAGCCCGGAGCGAATATCATATTTTAGGTTTTTTTTATCGTAGTGAATAAAGCTTGCAAGCCCCGGAACCCACTGTTTTACCTTGCTAAGCTGCATAATATTTAGCTCCTCGATAATATTTACCGCGACCATCGAAAGGGTAAACGCGCACAAGATTTATACTGATTTTTTTTACAGTTCGTCCGGTATTAACGCGGTAATACCGCCTTGATAAGATATTCTCCACCCTATTGCGATATTACTGGTAGAGAGTAGTCGTAAACTCAGTATAGCTATATTTTATTGATACTTATCCTGTCTATAATAAATGTTATCGGTTCAGCAGCGACTTAAGGAGACGCACTATTTATGAATCCTTCGCATTTTTTTAAACATTATCTGCGACATCGTCCTCGGCTATTGATATCTGTCTTAGCGGGGGTACTGTGTTTTTTCCTACTACCAAGCAGTATCTCTTGGCTACAGCGCCTGATGATCGCCTGGAACCTGTTGGCTTTCCTTTATCTGGTCTTATTAAGCCGTATGATGTTGCGCAGTAATACCCGACATATACGTGAAGTTGCCAAAACGCAGGATGAAAGCGCGCGGGTTGTCCTCTTTATGGTCTGTATCGCCTGCGTCGTGAGTATATTGGTTATTCTGCTGGACCTTGGCACCGCCAATAATTCCCCCGGGTCGGCAAAAACCCTGCACTTACTTCTGACCGGCAGTACACTGATGCTCTCATGGTTACTGTTGCCTACCGCGTTCGCAATGCACTATGCACATCTGTATTATCGCCAATCGGAGAGTGACGGGCTTGGGCTGATATTTCCTAATAATTTGGTAGAACCCAGCTATTGGGACTTTCTCTATTTCTCTTTCATTATCGGCGTCGCTTCACAAACCGCCGATGTCTCTATTGGCAGTTCAGATATACGCAAGGTGTCGCTACTACAGTCGGTGCTCTCTTTTATTTTTAATATGGCTATTCTCGGTTTATCGATTAACGTAGGTGCAAGCCTGATCGGATAAGTCGATTAAATTTATTAGCCTGAATAGAGATCAAAAAAAGCCTCGTGATTAAACGAGGCTTCAGATTGCTGACAAACCTCAAATACTAAAATTTAGGTGTTAAAAAACTTAAACGCAGGGAGAGCTTTCCGTTGGGGTCGTAGCAACTTTAGTTGCCGGAGGGCCCCTAGGAAAGGTAGGCCCGGAGCCCTCAAAGCTCAAAACCTCGCCCTTCGGCCGATAGAAAAAATAAATATTCCAATAATGATTATGCGGACGAAATTTGCACTGAAATCAAATTAGATCACTTTGTCATTAGTCTGAAGCCTCGTGATTAAACGAGGCTTGGTTTTTTGTCACTTAGCGAAAGCTAAAGATGGCTTTCAGAATTAGAAGTTATATTTAACCCCGAAGATGGCGGATGTATCACTGTAGCCTTCGCCGCCCATCTGCTGACCAATGTTAATCCACAGGTTTAACTTAGGATCCCACTGGGCTTCAACGCCGACTTTCAGTTCACCGATATTTCTGGCACCGTCTTGTTCAACCAGCGTGCCGCCCATATTGCCGCCAAAGCTCTTACTGTTATGGATCCAGTTAGCTTCAACAAAAGGTTCAAATACCCGCTCCTTACCTTTATCAATATCGCTGTAGCCATTGATATAAGAACGAATACCTAAGCGCGTCAGGATATTACCATCCCCTTCACTACGGATCTGGTCACCACGAGCATCGTTGAAGTTATCGGCCTTAACGCCCATCCAGACAACCTGAGCTTTTGGCTGAATAAAGAATATTTTATTATCCTTCGGTGATTCACCCACTTTAAAGGTATAGCCCACTTCTGCGGATGCCGTAAAGCCGTTTGACTTATAGCTTTCAGAAGCAAAAGTATCGCCGGTAACGGTATTATTAAACCAGTTATACAATACCCAGGTATCAACATAGGTGCCGTTCTTATCAGCATCGTTATCATACCAAGTGCCGTATAAACCAACGCTATAGCCGTCAACCTTACCTCTGGAGCCGCGGTCGGTAACGTGTGAATCGGTGTTACTCTGCTGATTTGCATAACCGGCCATCACGCCTAAATGCCAGCGGTTTAAGTCGTCATCACTCCATTGGGCAATATCACCACCTAACTGCAGCACATATCGATTGCTCTGAGTTTTCAACTGCTCTGAAGAATCGCGGAAGCGGTTATGGCCGCCAACGTGACGCATCCACATGCTGGTGACTTTCTCTTCGCCGGTTAAGGCATCGATATACTGGGTTTCACCTAAGCGATCGTGCATGGCGCGATTATGCCAAAGATAATGGCGTTGAGTTGAGTCAAAGTCGGCGTGGGAACTGTTGGGATAATGCGGTAATGGAACGTTTTTTTGGCAGTCTGAAATCGGAGTGGGTGAAAGAACGCTGCTATCCGGATGCGGAAAGTGCGAAGCGTGATATCAGTAAATACGTTATTGAGTACTACAACATGTGGCGACCTCATACTCATCTTGGTGGTCTTTCACCCAACGAATATGAGGTTGCCGCTTAATGGGGTGTCAACTTTTACTAGACCAGATCAATCCCCTATCCGCTATCCGCTGAGCGACGTTGCTCCATAGATTGATATTTTGGTTGAGTTGACCTTCCGATCCCAGCTTCAGCTCTCCCACATTACGCCTGCCCGACGACTTAACTTCAGCGCCGTCATAACGAATACTATTTTCGCTTAAAGTTTTCATCGTTCATACAATAGTTACAGGCATCTATTACTAACCCAGATATACGCAATACATTTTCTGGGCGATCGATAATAATTTGTTCCCCAGCCCCAATTTCAAGCCCTGAACGGGCCACCTCAAGCTTCATACCGTCGGTAAGTGGAATTGGTAATAATATCGATGGCCGTTGTTTATTATCAAAATAGCGCACAATCCATCTATTCGACTTGTTGTTATAAAGCACATTGAAGTAATTCTCAGTGTCTTTATACGTAAGCTCGATCTCACTACCAACGATTGATTGTATTTGCTCAAATAACAAACGCTCAGTATACGTTGTTACTATCTTACTGTTCTCTGGGTCAACAATTGGGGCAAATGGATCCTCTTTCTCCAGACTCTCCATTGGAACATATTCTTTTTCTTCTGCTGTTGATGACAATCCAGATAGCACCATAGCACTCACGGCTTTTTCTACCGCCTGCCGTACTATCGGTGTAATAGACTCAATAAATCGTTGATTTAGTTGGCGGCTAACGCCTGAGTGATTCGCTACGTACTTAACGAAATTTACATCCACATCACGTAAGCTTGAGCTAATCGTTTTAGTGAATGAAGATAAATAAACGCTTTCTTCAGCTAACGTCCTTAAGGCATCGGGTTGGAATTTTTCATGTCTGAATTGATATAAACTCTCTATGTCAGAATCAGCTAGCTCCTCAATTTTTATTTTAAGAAAAGGGGCCGCGTCCATAATATTCTTTTGTTCTAGATCGGTGAAAAAACGCCATTCTTTACCGTTAGTTATCGCCGCTACAGCCACTTCTGGCGACGAGTTGAAGTATCTGGATAGTTGTGGGCTATGATTTGTTAAATTTTGAGCCCATGCTTTTGCCTCAATTAACATCACGGGTATCCCATGACAAAATAAGGCATAGTCAACGCGCTCTCCGACTTTAGCGCCTGGAAAATCTGCTCCATGCTCAGCCCTCACCTTTGTTGGGTCATAAGGATTGAATCCTAGGATATCAAGTAAGGGTAAAATTAATGCCTGCTTTGTTGTCTCTTCTGTAGTGCAGTGCTTTCCCACATTTGATACGTGGTTAGTATGTGACTGTAACCGTTCTTTGAAGTTTTCCATTGTCATCCCTAAATTAAGTAATATAAATTTCGACTATATTTCTATTCATTGAAACTCTGAATCATCAACATACCTGTAAGCATCCAACATCCTAACTACATAATTAAAACCTGTTCACTTTGTCTCTAGACGCCATATTTTACTGATATATAACCTCTCATTTAACTTAATTAACAGTAATTTCCCATTAACTATTTCCGTTTGGTTCATAACGTGATCTAACTCAAGTATAGAAACAATCTAAATGATGATGTCATTCATATCATTTTCTAAAAATAGAAAACCAAAGCACTAAGTCGCAGAGAAAAAATTAACCTACTGATTTTATTTAAAATAAAAACAATCCAATTTTATATCCATTAAAAAAACATCCCATACTAACAATGTTCACCACAGCCGACTACCTGACAAATTTACTAGTTAAAGACAAAACCCAAAGCGTTGTAACAAACAAATAACAAACATAATTACCATTAAAAAAAACCAATAAAATTCATCTTAAACGAGTTGATTGACTATCGTT
>POVV01000179.1_pt1 | contig 52028 bp, 46 predicted proteins | sample 1560271 | NCBI WGS metagenome assembly POVV01 (sample SAMN08337232, study PRJNA429181) | Bioreactor metagenome, whole genome shotgun sequencing project. | biome: cows' rumen and soil; feature: anaerobic; isolation source: anaerobic chemostat enrichment culture, galacturonate as sole carbon... | reverse complement strand
TCATCACCAAACTGCGCTTGCAGACGATCCCATATCACCTGTTCATCAGCGCTAAACGCCAGGCTGAACTCAGGCAGATGCAACCAGCCCCGGCTGTTATTAATCAGCGAGTCACTGAGTAAACTATCAATCAGCGCAAAAACCAGCCCTTCCGGTTCAGAAGGCAATGCCATGCGCCGCAGTCGGGCACGCCCTAAGCCAAGCTGGTCCAGATGCTGTTGATGGAATGTTCTTAGGGTGGCAATCAGATGTTGCCTAAACGCCTCAACGTTGCCCGGAGCCAGAGCCGTATCACCGACCACTTTAGCCTGTGCCCCGGCCAATAGATCGTTCAAACCGCTGTCGGTAAGCTGGCGCGCCCAGCCAAACTCGCTAAGAGACAGGCTGCCTTCGGCCAAACGTAAATCCAGCACCTGAGAATCCAGCGTTGCTTCACTTAATTGATGCAGCTTGCCCAAATATTCAGGCTGACGCTTGCCCCGGCGCGGAGGTTGAAGAGACAGAACCCGGGCTCCGCCTAAGGTTTCACGCGCACTGATATCGCGGACAATAATTCGATCGTTTTCAACTAACAGCAGAGGCTCATCAAGCACCAGCTCGACCAGCACATCACTACCAGCGCTGATAGCCCCTTCCTGTAACTGAGAAACACGGCCGGTGATATGATTGACTGAGTGATGAAGGTGCACCGACTGCCAGTGGCGTAAGGGTTTATCACAATGAAGCAGTGCCAGCACGCGATCGCTGCTTTCCGGCGGACGTTGCTCCAGTAACCAATCGCCGCGATTGACCTCTTGTTTACTGATATCACCGGCAATATTCAACGCAATACGATCGCCGGCTCCCGCCTGTTCCGACGGTTGGTTCTGGGCGTGAATTCCCCTGACCCGTACCGGTCGGTTTGCGCCGGTCATCCACAGGGAATCTCCGACGCTGACCTTTCCGCTAAAGGCGGTACCGGTTACCACTAACCCACTGCCTTTGATGGTAAAAACCCGGTCGACCGCTAAGCGGAAACGGCTGCCGGTCGCCTGAATATCTTCAACTCGCTGTTGATAGAGAGCAATAAGATGGTCACGCAGCTCGTCAATACCGGTTCCTGCCGGAGCTGCGGTCACGAAGATCGGGCAATGGTGCCAGTTCTGAGCGGCCAGCTCATCGTTAATCTGTTGCCTGACCTGATCAACTCTTTCTGCCGTAACGCGATCGGCTTTTGTCAGGGCAACGGTAATAGCCGGAATGCCAACCAGACGAAGAATAGCCAGATGCTCACGGGTCTGAGCCATAATGCCGTCATCGCAGGCAACCACTAATAAAGCATGTTGAACGCCGTCGACACCGGCCAGCATATTGGCTAAGAATTTTTCATGGCCGGGAACGTCGATAAAGCCTAAGACCTGACCGTCGGCCAATGGAAGATAGGCGTAGCCCAAATCGATAGTCATTCCCCGGCGTTTCTCTTCCGGTAACCGATCAGTTTCACCGCTGCCGGTAAGCGCCTGTAGCAAGGTAGATTTACCGTGGTCAACGTGTCCGGCGGTAGCAATAATCATGCGAGTAACATCTCCAGCAGCGAGCGTTCATCCTGAAGGCAGCGTAAATCCAGCCACAGTTTGCCTTCCTGTAAGCGGCCAATCACCGGCACCGGCAATCCACGCCACCGTTCAGCCAGCGCTTCCAGCGTCCGCCCGCGCCCGTCTTTAGGCGAGAAAGTTAAGGCATAGCTCGGCAGGCGGTCGACCGGCAAAGAACCACTGCCAATTTGTGACAGGCAAGGTTCCGCAGAAACATTGAATTCTTCGCCATATCTTTGCTGCAGCGCAGACAGCATGTCTTCCGCCATCCGTTTCATTTCTGATGTATCTCGGCTGAGCAAGCGCAGGGTCGGCAGGGCTGACTGTAATCGTTCTGGTTGCTGATAGAGCCTGAGCGTTGCCTCTAAAGCCGCCAACGTAATTTTGCCCGCGCGTAATGCCCGTTTCAGCGGATGGCGCTGTATTTTTTCAATCCAATGCTTAGCACCGACAATAATTCCCGCCTGAGGGCCACCGAGCAGTTTGTCACCGGAGAAGGTGACTAAATCTACGCCTGCAGCAATCAAGTTCTGAGGCATCGGTTCGGCCGGTAATCCGTACTGTTGTAAATCAATCAGCGAGCCACTGCCAAGATCGGTGGCAACCGGAAGATTAAGCTCACGACCTAACGCCACCAGCTCTTTTTCATCAACCGCCGCAGTAAAACCCTCAATGCTGTAGTTGCTGGTATGAACCTTCATTAACAGACCGGTATTGTCATTGGCAGCGTCGCGATAATCACGTAAATGAGTGCGGTTGGTGGTGCCGACTTCAACCAGTTTGCAACCGGCCTGGCGCATAACGTCCGGCACGCGGAATGCACCACCAATCTCAACCAGTTCTCCGCGCGAGACCACCACTTCTTTATCCGGCGCAACGGCGGCTAACATAAGCAGTACGGCCGCCGCATTATTATTAACGATGCAGGCGGCTTGCGCGCCGGTCAGCTCACACAACAGTTCAGAAATGACGTTATCCCGATGACCGCGCCCTGCGCCGTCCAGATCGTATTCCAACGTCACCGCGTTGCGCATAGCACTGGCAACGGCATCGATGGCCTCTTCGGCCAGCAATGCACGGCCTAGATTAGTATGTAACACCGTACCGCTAAGATTAAACACCGGTTGCAGGCCGGCGCGCTGTTTGATCATCAGATAACGATTAACTTCACTGGCCCAGTCGTGGCACCATTCCGGCAGGCTGGCACTGTGAGTAATTTGCTGTCGGGCCTGCTGTTGTAAATAACGCAGTGACTCAACCACTAAATGCTGACCGTACTCTACAACCAGCGCTGACATCGCGGGTTCATTAAGCAGGCGATCCACTGAGGGTATCTGGCTATAAAGAGATTGAGCTTGGTTATTCATTATCGGAGACCTGTTAAAAATCATGGTGCTAATATATCGGCAACCGGCCTTAAGGTGAAGTACGAGGTGCGCAGGTCGCGGCTGATATCAAGAAAATGGTGAAAATAAATAACACCGACTAAACTTAAAGGATGTAAATGCATTAGCCATCGTTGCCAACCTAGCCATTTTTATTATCCCCCATTCGTTAAATTTCATAAAAACCATAAGGTGAGTCCCATTATGTCTATCAACATTCGCAGCTTTGCTGCCACTTCTGAAACCACGCCGGTTGCCTTACACCATATTATCCGCCGGGATCCGCGTGAAAATGACGTCGTGATTAACATTGCCTACTGTGGCGTTTGCCACTCCGATATCCATCAGGCCCGCAACGAATGGCATAACACCATTTATCCGGTGGTACCGGGGCATGAGATTATCGGTCAGGTGACCTCCGTGGGCAAAAACGTGACTAAATTTAAGCCGGGTGACTGGGTGGGCGTCGGTTGTATGGTTGATTCCTGCCAGCACTGCGCATCCTGTACTGAAGGGCTTGAACAGTTCTGTGAAAATGGCGCAACCTTTACTTATAACGGCAAAGACCGCCACGACGGCACCGTGACTTACGGTGGCTACTCTGAACAAATCGTCGTTTCAGATAAGTTTGTCTTATCCCTGCCGGAAAAACTCGATCCTAAATCTGCAGCACCGCTGCTGTGCGCCGGTATTACAACCTATTCCCCGCTTCGCCACTGGAATATTGGTCAAGGCCATAAAGTCGCGGTGGTTGGCCTGGGCGGCTTAGGTCATATGGGACTGAAATTTGCCAAAGCGATGGGCGCTGACGTTACTCTATTCACCCGCTCCGCCGGAAAAGAGCAAGAAGCATTGCGCTTAGGTGCCGACCATGTGGTGCTATCTACCAATCCAGACCAAATGAAGGCGGTTGCAAATCACTTCGATTTTATTCTCGATACCGTGCCTCAACAGCACGACCTCAATCCGTATATTGCCACGCTAAAACGCGATGGTGCACTGGTGCTGGTCGGGTTACTGGAACCGATTGAGCCTACGTTCCACAGCGGGCCATTGGTATTGGGCCGAAAAACTCTGGCGGGTTCACTGATTGGCGGGATTCCTGAGACCCAAGAAATGCTCGACTTTTGTGCGCAACACGGCATTACCTGTGATGTAGAGATGATTAATATTCAGGAAATTAATCAGGCCTATACCCGCATGCTAAATAGCGATGTGAGATACCGGTTTGTTATTGATATGAAGTCGATTGAAACGGAAGAGAAAGCCTAGTTCTCAACGTTATCAGCCCGAATGCTGCCATCCGTTCTCTATCGTGATGGCAGTATTATCCCTCCGCCTCGAACAAGATTAAGCCGCGTCTCCATTTGCTTCCCATAACGGCCATAACTTTGAATAATGTCACAATTAATTAACATTTTGTTATCATTTTCTTGTCATTGGTTGTTTTGTAATCATACTTACTGATCTACGGGTTGATAAACGTCCAAAATACCTGAGGCCGCAACTTCAGGTACCAACGATATAAAAATGGGAACAAAAGCATGTCAAAAAAAATGAATCTCCTGATGATCAGTATGCTAGCCCTCAATATCGGTGCTGCAAGTGCTGCTCCTGACAACTATCCGGCCGACTACCAAAAAATTATCGATGCGGCTAAAAAAGAAGGCAAAGTGGTTATCTATTCCACCACAGATACCGCAGCAGCAGCCCCTATCATTAAAGGCTTTGAAGCGCTCTATCCGGGAATTTCAGTCGAATATAATGATATGAACAGTACTGAGTTGTATAACCGCTATATCAGCGAGCAGGCATCGTCCAGCGGCAGCGGCGATGTAGTCTGGAGCTCAGCCATGGATACCGGGTTAAAGCTCGCCAAAGACTACGCTATGCCCTATAAATCACCGGAAGCAGACAAACTCCCTTCCTGGGCCGTCTGGAAAGAAACGGCCTACGGAACCACCTACGAACCGCTGGTCTTTATCTACAATAAACGCCTGATAAAAGAAGATGAAGTACCGAAATCTCACGCCGATTTAGCCACATTAATCAAATCACAGCCCGACCGATTCAAAAATAAAGTTACCACCTACGATATCGAAAAATCTGCTCTGGGCTTTATGCTGTCGGTCGAAGATATGAAAAACGATCCTAAATACTTTGATCACCTCAAAGATATCGCCAGTGCAGGCATGGTAGTTCAGTCATCGACCGGCACCATGCTAGAGCGCGTCTCTTCCGGTGAGAATCTGATTGGTTACAACATACTCGAGCCTTATGCCAAAAGCCGTGCGGTCAAAGATCCTTCTCTCGGCATTGCCTATCCTGAGGATTACACCTTAGTACTGTCGCGGGTAAGCTTTATCAGCGATCAGGCGGCCCATCCTAATGCGGCCAAGCTATGGCTGGACTATTTACTCTCGCAAAAAGGGCAGGATATTTTAGCCAATCAGGCCAATATCACCTCTATTCGTGACGATATCACCGGAGATAACGACGTAGCTGGTACAACAAAACTGCTCGGTAATGCGTTAAAACCAATCCCGGTTAATGAAAGCCTGTTGGAATATCTGGAACAGAATAAGCGTCTGGATTACCTGAAAAAATGGCGGGCGACCACCGGAAAATAACCGCAAGCTGCTTTAGCCATAAAGGCTGTGGCCTTTATGGCTAACATCTTCCTTCTCAATTGGATTGAATAGGATTGGTTCGACTATGTATTCATTGCGCAAAATAAAGCAGAGCTTACCGCGCGGTGTCGTAGTGCTGCTAACGGCATTATTTATCTACGGACCACTGGCGCTTATTGTCACCCAGAGCTTTCTGTCCGCTCCATTTTTTGTGGCGGATAAAACCTTTAGCCTGGATGCCTACCGATTTGTTTTTGACGATCCTGATTTCTATAAAGCGTTAAAAAGCAGCTTTATCTTAGCGACCGGCCTGGTGGTTATTGTGATCCCTCTTGGCGGTATTCTGGCGTTTCTGATCGTCAGATGCGACCTTCCCGGTCGGCGCTGGATTGAACCGATGATATTGGTGCCGGTATTTGTTTCACCGATGGTTTTAGGTTTTGGCTATGTGGTCGCCGCCGGTCCGGTAGGATTTTTCTCACTGTGGGTACAGGATATTATTGGCTTTGTGCCATGGAATATCTATTCAATGACCAGCATTGTGATTATTGCCGGGCTGATGCACGTTCCTCATGCTTATCTGTATATCTCATCGGCACTGCGCAATATGGGGTCCGACGTTGAAGAAGCGGCCCGTATTTCCGGCGCATCACCGCTACAGGTGATGGTGGCGGTCAGCCTGCCGATGGTCAGGCCGGCTATCTTATACGCCACCGTATTGCTGTTTTTCCTCGGGCTGGAAGTTTTCGGTTTAATGCTGGTATTAGGAGACCCGGAAGGCAATCTGGTACTGGCGACCTATTTATATAAATTAACCAATAAGCTGGGTATACCCTCTTACCACCTGATGGCGGTTGTCGCCGTGGTCTTAATCAGCATCACCGTGCCGTTAATTATGATTCAGCGCCGTTTAATGCGGACCAGCAACCGGTTTGTCACGGTAAAAGGCAAAGCATCAAAATCCCACGTATTGCCGCTAGGAAAGTGGCGTTGGGTCTCTTCCGGCATCGTTGTGTTTTGGCTGATTATTACCATATTTATTCCCCTGACCGGCATATTGCTGCGCGCATTTGTCTCTAATTGGGGGATCGGTGTTTCACTGTTTGACCATCTTTCTCTTGATACCTTCCGCACGGTATTCTCCCAGCCGAACTTAATCCGAGCGATTGTCAACTCGGTCGCTATCGGCGTGGTCGGTGGAGCCCTTGCGGTTATCTGCTACACCTTTATCGGCCTGGCCATGCATCGTAAACCGGACCGCGTAACTCAATTCTTAGATTACAGCGTTCTGGTTCCGCGGGCCGTTCCGGGCATTCTGGCCGGTCTGGCATTTTTATGGGTATTCCTGTTCACCCCAATGTGGATGGATAAGTCTCTGGCTAATGGCTATATGTCGATCATTCCGGGCTCTGAATGGATACGGGAGAACGTTATTGTCTGGATGCGCAGCATACGTAACACCATCTTCAGCGTATGGCTGGCCTATACCGTGGTGTGGCTGGCTTACGGCCTGCGGCTTATTTCATCGGCGCTGTTACAGGTTGGCGCAGAGCTGGAAGAAGCGGCGCGCAGCACCGGCGCGCAGCGTGGTCAGGTTACCCGCCACATTACCGTTCCGCTGGCGCGCTACGGGCTGATCGGCTCGTGGTTACTGATGTTTCTCATCTTTGAGCGGGAATACTCTACCGGCGTCTATCTGTTATCTCCCGGCACGGAAACTATCGGCTCAATGTTGGTTTCCCTGTGGGCTACCGGCGCGGTAGATATCGTTGCTGCACTGTCGTTTATTAATATTGTGTTGGTTATGCTCGGATTAGGCATCGCCCTGCGTTTTGGAGTAAAACTTAATGACTGAACTTACTGTAGAGAACCTGCATCTGGACTACGGCACCAACCCGGTGCTGAAAGGGGTTTCGATGCAGTTGCACAAAGGCGAAGTTGTCACCTTATTAGGGCCCTCCGGTAGCGGAAAAACCACATTGTTACGCGCGGTAGCCGGGTTGGAAGGCCCGAGCAAAGGGCGCATCACTATCGGCAACCGCGTAGTATATGAAGGCACTACCGGCGAAGAGGTGCCGGTAGAAGAGCGTAACTTAGGCCTGGTATTCCAGTCTTATGCCCTTTGGCCCCATATGACGATTTCTGACAATATCGGTTACCCGCTAAAGCTGCGTAAAGTGCCGTCGGCAGAAATAAAACAGCGGGTTCAGGCTGTATTAGATCAATTAGGACTAGGTCATTTAGGCCAGCGTTATCCTCATCAGCTATCCGGCGGGCAACAGCAACGGGTGGCTATCGGTCGCGGACTGGTCTATAACCCGCCCGTCCTGCTGCTGGATGAACCGCTGTCTAATCTGGATGCCAAACTGCGCGAAGAGGCCAGAGTATTTTTACGCCGTCTGATCGTCGATCTGGGGCTGTCTGCGCTGATGGTCACGCACGACCAAAACGAAGCGATGGCGATTTCCGATCGAATTCTGCTGTTGAATAACGGAGTTATTGAGCAACAGGGCACGCCTCAGGAGATGTACGGTACACCAAAGTCTCTGTTTACCGCCGAGTTTATGGGCAGCAACAATCGGCTTAATGGCCAGATTAGCGAATTAAAAGACGGCTATGCTCGCATTCAGGGCTCTAGCTGGACGCTATGGGGAAAACCGGTAGGTGATTTAAGCATTGGCCAAGAGGTCACCGCTATTATTCGGGTAGAACAGGTAAAACTTAACGAGACTAGTGAAGAGAATTATCTGGAACTACCGCTGTTAACCAAAATGTACCTTGGCAGCCACTGGGAATATCTGTTCCGCGAGTCTGATGATAACTCCCCGGTGCTGCGCGCGTTTGGTAGCCACCAACAGCACGACGGGCAGTGTCGATTATCGATGCCGATGGATCAGGTTTGGGTGTTTGCCAAGGAGTAATTCCTTGCTCGATGGTGTCACGCTCTGATTATCCCCGCGAAAGCGGGGGGATCTAGCCTTCATCGTCACCCAAGGTCGTCATCCCCGTGAAAACGGGGATCCAGCACTTGAACTTGACCGTAATCCCTTGGCTATTAGAGCGTACTCTTTCGTTATTGAGCCAAAATCACAATATTAATGACAGACACTGTCGCGGACCATCCTACACTTAACCAAGCGCTAATTGGTTAGCTAAAACTTGGATCCCCGCTTTCGCGGGGATGACGAGGGAGGGGGTGGAGAGAGAGGAGATGACGAAAATTTCACTTCGATTGGAGGGTTACTTCGCCGGGATGACGGAGAAGTAACTACCTACTCACCGGACGGAAACAGGAAAGGATTCACGCCGCTTCTGGCGAAGTTTTCCCCTTCCATTTTAGCGTCCAGCACCAGCGAGGCTAGGTCATCGGCCACGGGTTCGACGTACTGGTCTTTATCCTGATACAAAATCTTCAGATAACTCCCACAGTCACCACAGCTTTCAGCTTTTATTGCGGCTTGCTCAGTATCCAGCGACCAGTAATCTAACTTACCGGTTTGCTCACAGTTACTGCACTTCACCCGTACCATATGCCATTCACTTTCACACAGGCTGCAATGCAAATAGCGAAGCCCGGTTTCGGTACCGATATGCACCACGCTGGCAACCGGAGGGCTATCGCACACCGGACAGTTATGGCGCTCTTCGCCGTATTCAGCGCGCGCTTTTCCGGGAATCTGTGTCGCCATTTGTGCCCAGTAAAGAGACAGCGCAGCCCACAGGAACGGCGCCTTATCACTGCCCACTTTGGCAATATCACCGCTTAACAGCGCCGTGGCTAAATCTTCCAACTCCTGAGAGCCGGCCTTTTTCAGCACTTCAAGCACTGGTGCAACGTGTTCAGGCGCATCAGGCTCCAGCTCAGCAACGATAGCCGTTAACAGCGTTTGCCAGTGCTTACTGCGGGGTAAATATTTGACGGACAGCGGAGCATGATCGGTAACCGAAGAGGCCTTTAGCACTTCAGCTAAATCAATAACTAGCGGATGGTCATGATGGGCATTCTGCTGAGCATCCACTACCGTAGCGGCAAATGTCAGATAATCACCCAGTGCGTGCTCTTTCGCCAACTGACGTAAACGTTCAGCACGGCGGGAATATAAGCTTTTTAAGTTGGCAAATAACAACGGCGGGATCGCTCCCGCCGTTTTTGCCACTTCGCCCGGAGGGACGATGCGGATACTACTCATCTTTTTTAGCTTCCTCAGCTTCTTCGGCGACAACTTCGCGATACCAGCGAGGGTGGTGGCGTTTAGCCCACTTACGGCTAACTTTACCCTCAACCATACCGGTAATCGATCCCTTCACCCAGAATGCCATATACATATGGATCAGGATGGCGTGAATCAACACAATCGCGGCTACCGCATGAACCATCAGCCCTAAGCGAATGGCCCAGATCGGGAAGAACTCGGCAAAGTACGGGCGCCAGATAATCACGCCGCTCACCAGCAGTACGAGAATTAAACTCATAATGCTCCAGAACATCGCTTTCTGACCAGGGTTATATTTGCCCACGTCAGCCACTTTATGTTCGTTGCCTTTCAGGACTTCAACAATGTGTACAAACCAGCCGATATCATCCCGTTTCGGGATGTTATGGCTAACAAAGCGGAAGAACATCACTACCAGCACACAGAAAATCAATACGCCAAAGAACGGGTGAAGAATACGTCCCATTTGTGGTGTACCGAAAGTCTGAGTCAGCCAGCTTAAGGTCGGGAAAAACATCGCAATGCCGGACAGCGCAACTAAAAAGAAGCAGATTACCACGGTCCAGTGGCAAGCCCGGTCAACAAACGAGTAACGCTTAATCATCTTATTTTGTTTCATGATGATCCTCCTCGTCATCGTCTTCATCCACTTTGTTCGGACCAACGCCGATATAGTGGTAGATCAGACCGGCGAAGCTGACAACAAATGCCGCGGCTGACAGTGGTTTTAATACGCCTTTCCAGAAGCCAACCACCGGACTGATGGATGGATCTTTCGGTAGGCCATGATAAAGCTCAGGGCGATCCGCATGATGCAGAACGTACATAACGTGAGTACCGCCAACGCCAGCCGGATTATACAGGCCTGCATTGGTGTAACCGCGCGTGTTCAGTTCAGCGACGCGTCCTTCCGCCAGTTCAATCATGTCTGCCTTAGTACCAAAATGAATGGCACCGGTCGGACAGGTTTTCACACAGGCGGGTTCCTGACCTACGCTGACACGGTCAACGCACAGGGTGCACTTGTAGACCCGGTTGTCCTCTTTGTTCAGACGCGGAACGTCGAACGGACAGCCGGCGATACAATAGCCACAGCCGATACAGTGTTCCGACTGGAAATCAACGATACCGTTGGCATACTGAACGATAGCACCGGCAGACGGACAGGCCTTTAAGCAGCCCGGATCCGCACAGTGCATACAGCCGTCTTTACGGATCAGCCATTCCAGCTTACCGTTCTCTTCAACTTCAGAGAAGCGCATGACGGTCCATGATTTAGCCGTCAGGTCCGCCGGGTTGTCATACACCCCGACGTTGTGACCAATTTCATCACGAATATCATTCCACTCTGAACAGGCCACCTGACAGGCTTTACAGCCGATACAGGTGGTCACGTCAATCAGCTTTGCCACTTCTTCCTGATGATGACGCACCTGTGGAGGTGGCGTCAGGGCGTTGGTGGCGGAACTCTTGATAATGTCTTGAGATTGCATTGACATAATTTATCTCCGTTACACCTTTTCCACGTTAACCAGGAACGCCTTATATTCCGGCGTTTGCGTATTGGCATCACCGACAAACGGCGTCAGCGTATTGGCCAGATAGCCTTTACGGGCTACCCCTTCGTATCCCCAGTGAATAGGAATACCAATGGTTTCTACGTCCTGACCGTTGACCTTGAGCGTACGAATACGCTTAGTGACCACGGCTTTGGCTTCAATATAACCACGGTGGGAGCTCACTTTAACCGTATCACCATTCTGGATGCCTTTTGCTTTAGCCAGGTTTTCGCCCATTTCAATGAACTGTTCCGGCTGAGTAATCGCATTCAGTACTGAGTGTTTAGTCCAGAAGTGGAAGTGCTCCGTTAAGCGGTAAGTGGTACCGACATAAGGGAAGTCTTTGGCATTGCCCAGATTAGCAATATCCGCTTTAAACATGCGCGCGGCAGGGTTAGAGATCACCTTGCTGTGCAGCGGGTTAGTGCTGATCGGCGTTTCAAAGGGTTCATAATGCTCAGGGAACGGACCTTCAGCCATTTTATCGGTAGCAAACAGGCGGCCCATGCCTTCGTTTTGCATGATAAACGGACCGACATCGCTACCCGGAGGGGCTGCGCCGTAGTCAGGAACATCAACACCGGTCCACTTGGTTCCATCCCACTCAATCAGAGTACGTTTTGGATCCCAAGGTTTACCCTGAACGTCAGCCGATGCACGGTTATACAGGATTCGACGGTTTAGAGGCCATGCCCATGCCCACGCCAGCGTATTACCCAGACCGGACGGGTCAGAGTTATCACGACGGGCCATTTGGTTACCGGCCTGAGTCCAGCTACCGGTAAAGATCCAGCAGGCGCTGGAGGTTGTACCGTCATCGCGCAACTGTGCGAAGCTGTCCAAAAGCTGACCTTTCTTCAGAATCACTTTACCGGTGGCGTCAGTGATATCTTCCAGCGCATAGCCGTTAGACTCTTTAGCCATCTCTTCTGAAGCCGGATGCATCGGCACCAGATAATCCCAGCTCATGTTCATCAGCGGTTCTCTGCCAACGGCGTTATCGCCATCCTGAGCGTAAAGCTCACGGATTTTGAACAGCAGACCTGCCAGAATTTGACCATCGGTAATCGCATCACCCGGGCCATCAGCCCCCTTCCAGTGCCACTGTAACCAACGTCCTGAGTTGACGATAGAGCCGTCTTCTTCAGCAAAGCAGGTACAAGGCAGGCGGAAGACTTCAGTCTGGATAGACGCCGTATCCACATCATTCTGTTTACCGTGATTTTGCCAGAAAGTCGCGGTTTCAGTATTCAGCGGATCGATAGTCACCAGGAACTTCAGTTTCGACAGTGAACGAACGATCTTGTTTTTATCCGGGAACGATGCAACCGGGTTAAAGCCCTGGCAGATATAGCCATTCACTTTGCCCTGATCCATCATTTCGAAGTATCTCAGAACGTCATAGCCCTGATCCCACTTCGGTAACCAGTCATAACCCCAGTCATTGCTTTTCTGAGCTTTATCACCGTAGAAGCTCTTCATCATGCTGACAAAGAATTTCGGGTAGTTACCCCAGTAGTTAACCTGATCGGCCAGCGCTTTTTTCGGCGTATTGGCATTCAGATAGGCTTCCAGCGTGGTTTGTTTTTCTGACGGTAAGGTCATGTATCCCGGCAGAGACTGAGACAACAGGCCAAGGTCGGTTAACCCTTGAATATTGGAGTGTCCGCGCAGGGCGTTAACACCACCACCGGCCATACCCATGTTACCCAGCAGAAGCTGAATCATGGCCATAGTACGGATATTCTGAGCGCCGACTGAGTGTTGAGTCCAGCCAAGGGCATACAGGAATGAAGTGGTTTTATCCGGGGCGCTGGTTTCAGCAATCATTTCGCACACTTTCAGGAAGTCGTCCTGAGGTGTACCACAAATGTTACTAACAACTTCCGGAGTATAACGGCTAACGTGTTTCTTCAATAAATTCCACACGCAGTTAGGATCGGTCAGAGTCGGATCGCGCTTGGCGAAGCCGTCTTCACCAACCTGATAGTTCCAGGTGGTTTTATCATATACACGTTTTTCTTCGTCATAGCCGCTGAACAGGCCATCATCGAAGGCAAAATCTTCGCGTACTAACAGGCTGGCGTTGGTATACGCTTTAACGTATTCAGCGTTAACCTTATTATTTTCCATCAGGTACAGAATAACCCCTGACAGGAAGGCAATGTCAGTACCGGAACGAATCGGGGTATAGAAATCGGCAACGGATGCCGTACGGGTAAATCGAGGATCGACTACCAGTAGCTTGGCATTGTTATGAATTTTAGCTTCCATCGCCCAGCGGAATCCCACCGGATGCGCTTCTGCCGCATTACCACCCATAACAACAACTAAGTTAGCGTTTTTGATGTCAACCCAATGGTTGGTCATCGCACCGCGACCAAATGTTGGAGCAAGACTTGCTACCGTTGGTCCGTGTCAAACACGTGCTTGGTTGTCTACCGCGAGCATACCGAGCGCACGGGAGAATTTTTGAGTCAGTAAGCCATTTTCATTACTGGAAGCCGATGCGGCTAAAAGACCGGTGGTTAACCAACGGTTAACGGTGACGCCTTCAGCGGTGGTCTGCTGGAAGTTGGCATCACGGTCAGCCTTCATCAGCTTAGCGATACGGGTAAATGCTTCATCCCAGCTTAAACGTTGCCATTTATCTGAACCCGGCGCGCGGTATTCAGGATATTTGAGTCGACTGGCGCTATTAACATAATCGATGAGTCCTGCACCTTTAGGGCAAAGAGCACCGCGGTTTACCGGATGATCCGGATCCCCTTCGATATGAAAAATGCTAGCTTTGGCGTTTTTGGCGCCATCACCCATGCTGTACATTAACAGCCCACAACCTACGGAACAGTAAGTACAAGTATTACGGACTTCGCTTGCACGGAGTAGTTTATAACTCCGTGTCTCAGCCAGTGCTAATGAGGGAGCGAATCCCAACACTGCCGCCGTTGTACCTGCCATACCGCCAGCGCAGATTTTAAAAAACTGCCTTCTGCTGACCTGCATGGTTTTCTCCTTCTTATTATTAACTATCACATTGCTCGAAACTAAACGCGTGTGCCCTGTTACTCTTTTAATACCTTTAAATACTTTGTTTCTTAATTCATTTCTCAATAACGGAAAAATAAGGTTTATAATTCAAACAACTAAAAACTCACCTTTTTTACTGTTTGATAAGCCTGCTATTTATCACCGTTGAGTTAAAGACTTTGCAATTGTACGGATATAATATACCGATTAAATTGATCTTGATCCAAATGTTACAAAAATTAACTGATTGTTGGCGGTTTTTACCAGATTTGTACCTCTAATGTTAACGCGAAAAAAATAATCATCAAGAGTAGGTTTGCAAGGGTCTATAAACGTGAAAGAAATAACTTGTTCAGATAGCGATCGTAACCCATCGATTACCGGCGTTAAGCAGCTGACTATCCGGCGCCACAACGCTTTAAATTCACCAGAACAAGACTGGGTTGCTGAAGAAGTTCCCGTAGCCTTAAGCTACAACGGCATTTCTCACGTGGTGATGATGGCCACACCCAAAGAGTTGGAGGAGTTCGCCATTGGCTTCTCTTTGGCGGAAGGTATTATCGAATCGCCCAAAGAAATTTACGGTATTGATGTACGTGAAAACTGCAACGGAATTGAAGTTGAAATCGAACTGGCGACCCGTCGTTTTGTCGGTCTGAAAGAGCGTCGCAGAGCGATGGAAGGCAGAACCGGCTGCGGGGTGTGCGGCGTTGAACAATTAGGTGAAGTTCTACGGCCAATTAAGCCTCTGGCGTTTACCCAAACCTTTGATCTCAGCCTGTTAGACGGTGTATTACCTCAGCTTAACCATGTACAAATCGTCGGCCAGCTCACCGGCTGTACTCATGCCGCAGGCTGGATATCCCCTGAAGGAAAAATGCTCGGCGGGTGTGAAGACGTAGGCCGTCACGTGGCATTAGATAAACTCCTTGGCGTGCGGGCTCAGCAAGGCTGGCAGCAGGGAGCGGTGTTAGTCTCCAGCCGCGCCAGCTATGAGATGGTACAGAAAGCAGCAATGTGCGGCGTTGAGATACTGTTTGCCGTTTCGGCCACCACCACGCTGGCGGTGCAGGTGGCGGAGAAGTGCAACCTGACGCTGGTCGGGTTTAGTAAACCGGGCAGAGCGACGGTGTATACCCATCCGCAGCGGATTATTGGGGGTTAGGCATAATACCCCGCCGCCTGTTCGCCATCCCCGCGAAAGCGGGGACCCAGGTTTGAGCTCACAAATTATCGCTTAGCCCAAGGCCCGGAGCCCATTGAGCTTAAAAACATCGCCCCTCGGCCGCTAGAAAAAGATTATATTTCGACATTCTTTTTGCGGACGAAATTGACGATAAAACTAAATTGAATCATTTTGTCATCAATTGGTTGAAGTGGACTCTATTTATCCCGGACAGCAGTGGTTTTTCAACGGGATGACGGCCGGGGAAATTTCCTTACGCGATTACTGGCGTAGATGACATCGCTATACAATCCTATTCATAATATTTAACAATGGCTTACCATGGACGAAAGACAACAAAAATTAACCGACGAATTTCTCTATAACAACTCAGGTCAACTCTCTGAGAAAACGTTTCTACAGCAGTTTCCTCAAGGGGAACAAAGCCTTTCTGAATGGGTATCAACCATACTGAATAACGCAGCCACTCAGTGTGTTTCCGGCTCACCAGCCGACTCTGAACGAGTGGAGACAGCGCTAAACCTTGGCTTTCGCTTTGGCTTTGCCCCGGCAGATAAAGGAATATTGATCAATCTATTAGATAATCCGTTGCATACCCGCCATGAAGACGTTATTTGGGCGCTGGAATCGCTTAAACTGGGAAAAGATGACGACCTGACTGAGGCATTTTACCGCTGTGCCTTATCTGAATTTGATTATCTGGATGATGAAAGGGGTGAAGACGGCAGCTATATGCTCAACTCAAACTCAATTTACGGACTGGCTAAAATTGCCACGCCGCTGGCGATTGAAAAACTGGCGTTAATATCTGCTTCAGAGATCCCGCAGATTCGGTCAAAGGTCGAAGAAGTGACAAAAATCTATCATCTTCCCTTAACCTGGCCGGATTGATTTCGCTCATAGGCCAGCGGAATCTCTTTCAATCTGCCGCCGGCCATCGTACATAGCCGGTTCCCCAGCGCAGCGCTGTATTTTTCATGGGTTACCATCAGTACTGTCGCTCCCTGCTTTTGCAGGTCTTTCATCTGCCCGAGTATTTCTCCGGTGGTTTCAATATCCAGATCGCTGGTCGGCTCATCGGCAATCAGCAGCACCGGCTGGTTAATCATCGCTCTGGCGATCGCCACCCGGCGCATTTCCCCGCCGGAAAGGTGAGCCGGATACTGATGGTGGTAATTCGGTAAACCAACCCGCTCCAGTAATTCATAGGCTCGGTCCGTAGGGTCACCCTGCCTATCGGCCAAAAACCAAGGCAGGCGAACGTTATCCAATACCGTCAGGTTACTCAGCAGGCTGGCCCCTTGCGGAATATAACCGATGCAGCCATTTCGCAGCGCAGAAAGGTCGGAATCATTTAAGGAAAATATATCGATACCGTTGAAGAATACCCGACCGGAAGTCGGTTTTAATAATCCGATAATCATATTCAGCAAGGTACTTTTTCCGCTGCCAGAGCGCCCTTCAATGCGTAAGAAGTCGCCGGTTTTAAGCGACAGGCTAACGTCCGATACCGCAACGAACCGACGCGTACCTCGCTGGTACTCTTTGCTTAGCTCTTTTATCTCCAGCAGCATCATTCATTCTCCCGTATCATCATATAAATATCGGAGCGCCCGAGGCGTATGGCTGAATAGACGCTGGCGATCGGCCCGACCAACAGCGATAACAAGCTACTGGCACCGGCAATCATCAGAATGGTTGATAGCGAAGGATGCAGATAAGGCAGGCCGATCGCTGAGCCAATCAGCGTGCTGAATGAGAACACCACCAGCCCCGACATTCCGATGCCAATCAACGTACCAAGCGTGCTCACCATCAACGATTCACATAGTACCAGCGCCACCAGCTTACGTCGGGTTGCCCCCATGACTCTGAGCAGGCTGAACTCGCGTTTTCGTTCGTTAAACGAAACCGAGAACATAATGACTAATACCCCGACGGCAATGATCCAGAACACCAGCGACAGCCCGTAGATTAAATAGGTTAAGCGGCTCAATTTGGTTGAGATATCTCTCATGATGTTTTTCGCAATCACCACTCGAATATCAAACTCACTGGCGTACTTTTTAAGAATGCTGTAGGCGACAGCATCCACATCTTGGTCTTTAGGCACTTTGACCATCACGCTGGAGATCCAACTGTCGGAGGGTTCTGACGGGAAAGGTTTAATCTTATGGGCAGCCTGCATCATATGCAGCGCGGTAGACTGAGTCATAAATATCGAGGTATCAAACCCCATGCCCGTTCTGTCGAGCACCGCGACCACTTTAACCGGGCGACCAAAGAACTTCAGAGTTTCACCGGGCTTGCTCAGAATGTAACTGCCAACAATTACTTCATCCTCTTCAAGCGGGCGATTGATCTGCTTAGGCAACCATGAATGAATAACGAAGTCAGTACTCTGCTCATAGCCGATAAACTGGACCGGAAACACACAGCATTCCGCATCAATAGACGCCACAAATAGCTGACCGGAAGCCTGTTGAACGCCGGGTAAGGTGCGTATTTTTTCCGTTAAAGCACCGTCAAGATAGAAGGTGCTGGGTTCACCGCGCAGCAAAGCCCCTTCCATATTTTTAGTAAAGCCGCCGGGAACCACCAAAATATCGGCCCCCAGGCGTTTTGACAGGCTCTCAATTCCATTACTGAGGTTCTGTGCCAGCATCGAACCGCCAAACAGTGTAAAAGCAAACATTGCCACCATCATCGCCAGCCCGAAAGTGCGAAAAGGCCGGCGTTTTAAATTGCCAAGAGAAATGGTCACAATGGTAAGAGGCTTGTGCTGCATCATTTATTCCTTATGCCTTTTGGACAGAAAAAATAGATTTCCCAGCGAGAGTGCGGCAGTAAATGAACTGAGTATGACGAGCGCGGGCAAAGTACCTGCATGACATGGCATTAGCGGTGACGGACATACTCCAATTAACCAGACCGGAAATAACAGGGCCAGAATAGCCGAAAACAGCGTCATCAGGCTGATACCTAAGCGGATGCCTGAATCTTTGAAAATCATTAACGATATTCCGCCAAGGCCAATCAGCCCGCCGGTACCCAGCTCTGCGATAGCCGTCCAGTGGCACTTCATCGGAATATGCTTACCGCTTATCGTTTCCAGCGTGCCATCACAAACCGGAAAAATGTACTGAGGAACAATGGCTATCAGAAACCCCAGCAGCAATATGCCGCCGCCGGGCCAGCGTTGCGGGTTCATTCCACTTCCCAAGGCACGTTATTCACCCCGCTCGACCGGCCGCCCGGAAGTGATCCAACCGTATACGCCTTCAGGCATCTGAAGAACATTGGTATAGCCTAAGCGAATAGCTTCTGTACCGGCCTCAATGCTGGCGTAGCACAGTCGGTTGACACAGTAGAACACCAGCGTTGCCGCTTTATTTTCCGGCAGCAGTGATTGCCAATCAGGCTTGTTGATAAATATCGCCCCCGGCAGATGACCTGAAGCCCAGATATCCGGGGTATTAGCATCAAAGAAATAAACGTCTTTTTGACCAAGCAGCTTATCGGCATATGACATGCTAATAGCGGTAGGTCCTACAGCCTCAGGTGATTCAGCCATTGCCGGGCCAGAGCCGATAAGAAAAACGCTTATAGCAAGGACGATGTAGATCAAAAATCTGCGCATAACTCTTTTTCCTATAAAGCTACACAACCGATGGTTATCGTTATCGAACCGGGATTCAGCGTGAAATATCACACTGACAACGGCTTTTGGGCTGTGTGTAATAGCTAATAGCCATAAAAAATTAATGGGTATGATTTAAGACAATACGTCAGAATGGCGGCAGAAAATGTGACCCTTCCCTGAAAAATCAATATGGTAGCTTTCAGGGCTATCATATTTCAGCTTGTGGGAGTATGGGTTTGATGCCTGTAGTTAAGGGGGAGGCTAAGCGATAATTTATTAGCTAAAACCGTGGATCCCCGCTTTCGCGGGGATAACAAAGAAATTAGAGGATGCGGGGACCGGGACCAAGGCATGGCAAGGCGTAGCTAGAGGTAGCCATTACTCTCCGGATGGAAACAGAAAAGGATTTACACCGCTTCTGGCGAAGTTTTCCCCTTCCATCTTGGCATCTAATATCAGCGAGGCTAAGTCGTCAGCCACCGGCTCAACGTTCTGATCTTTATCCTGATACAGAATCTTCAGATAGCTGCCACAATCACCACAGCTCTCCGCTTTTACCGCGGCGTGTTCAGTATCCAGCGACCAGTAATTAAGATGACCGGTTTGTTCACAGTTACTGCACTTAACTCTCACCATGTGCCATTCGCTTTCACACAGGCTGCAATGTAAATAGCGCAGGCCGGTTTCAGTACCAATATGCACCACGCTGGCGACCGGCGGGCTGTCACACACCGGGCAGTTATAGCGTTCTTCCCCATACTCAGCGCGCGCTTTGCCGGGAATCTGAGTGGCTATTTGCGCCCAATAAATGGAGAGAGCAGCCCACAAGAACGGCGCGTTATCGCTACCGACCTGAGCAATTTCACCGGTCAGTAAGGCAGTTGCCAAGTCTTCCAGCTCCTGAGCGCTGGCTTTGCTCAATGACTCCAGAACCGGCTGAACATGTTCAGGTGCGTTAGGTTCCAGCTCAGCAATAATCGCCGCTAACAGCGTTTGCCAGTGGGGGCTGCGAGAGAAATACTTCACCGCCAGCGGAGCACGCCCCGATGAAGCCGAAGCCTCAAGTACGCCGGTTAAGTCGATAGTCAGCGGGTGGTCATGGTGAGCATTCTGCTGGGCTTCAACCACCGAAGCGGCGAACAGCAGGTAATCGCCTAACGGATGGCCTTCTGCCAGTTGGCGTAAGCGCTCAGCACGGCGGGAATATAAACTTTTTAAGTTGGCAAATAACAACGGCGGGATCGCTCCCGCCGTTTTTGCCACTTCGCCCGGAGGGACGATGCGGATGCTACTCATCTTTTTTGGCTTCCTCAGCTTTGGCTTCTTCAGCTTCAACCTGACGGGCCCAGCGCGGGTGATGCTTTCTGGCCCATTTACGGCTGACTTTACCTTCAATCATACCGGAAATTGATCCTTTCACCCAGAACGCCATATACATATGGATCAGGATGGCATGGATCAGCACGATAGCTGCCACGGCATGAACCAACAGGCTCAGGCGGATCGACCACATCGGGAAGAAGTGAGCAAAGTACGGGCGCCAGATAATTACACCGGTCACCAGCAATACCAGCGTTAAGCTCATAATGCTCCAGAACATCATCTTCTGACCCGGGTTGTATTTACCCACGTCAGCGACTTTATGTTCATTGCCTTTTAACACTTCAACAATGTGCAGGAACCAGCCAATATCGTTACGTTTCGGAATGTTATGTCCGACGAAGCGGAAGAACATCACGATCAGAACAAAGAAGATCACTACACCGAAGAACGGGTGCAGAATACGCCCCATTTGCGGTGTACCGAAAGTCTGAGTCAGCCAGTGCAGCGACGGGAAAAACATCGCAATACCGGACAGCGCAACCATAAAAAAGCAAATAACCACTGTCCAGTGACAGGCCCGATCGATAAACGAGTTCCGTTTAATCATCTTACTTTTCTTCATGATGATCTCCCTCGTCATCGTCTTCATCCACTTTATTCGGCCCAACGCCCACATAGTGGAAAATAAGCCCGGTAAAGGTCGCCACGAAACCAATCGCGGATAACGGCTTCAGAATACCTTTCCAGAAGCCAACCACTGGGTTAATCGCCGGATCTTTTGGTAATCCGTGATACAACTCAGGGCGGTCCGCATGATGCAGAACATACATTACGTGGGTACCACCGACGCCTTCCGGATTGTACAGGCCGGCATTGGCGTAACCGCAGGTGTTCAGTTCAGCAACGCGTTCTTCCGCCATTTGAATCATGTCTTTCTTGGTGCCGAAATGAATAGCACCGGTAGGACAGGTTTTCACGCAGGCGGGTTCTTGGCCGACACTGACACGGTCTACGCACAGCGTACATTTGTAGACCCGGTTGTCTTCACTGTTCAGACGCGGAACGTCGAACGGGCAGCCAGCGATACAATAGCCACAACCGATACAGTGCTCTGACTGGAAATCAACGATACCGTTGGCATACTGAACAATAGCGCCGGCTGAAGGGCACGCCTTCAGACAGCCCGGTTCAGCACAGTGCATACAGCCATCTTTACGAATCAGCCATTCCAGCTTGCCGTTCTCTTCAACTTCAGAGAAGCGCATGACGGTCCATGACTTGGCGGTCAGGTCCGCCGGGTTGTCATACACCCCGACGTTGTGACCGATTTCATCACGCAGGTTGTTCCACTCTGAGCAAGCCACCTGACAGGCTTTACAGCCGATACAGGTGGTTACATCAATCAGCTTTGCCACTTCTTCCTGATGGTGACGTACCTGTGGAGGTGGCGTCAGGGCGTTGGTGGCGGAACTCTTGATAATGTCTTGAGATTGCATTGACATAATTTCTCTCCGTTACACCTTTTCCACGTTAACCAGGAACGCCTTAAACTCTGGCGTTTGTGAGTTAGCATCACCCACGGCCGGCGTCAGCGTATTGGCAATAAAGCCATTACGGGCAGTGCCTTTAAAGCCCCAGTGAATCGGAATACCCACGGTTTCCACATCCTGTCCGTTTACTTTCAGGGTACGGATACGCTTGGTCACCACCACTTTGGTTTTAATCTCGCCGCGCTTAGAGCTGACCTTAACCGTATCACCGTTCTGTACACCCACTTTCGCAGCCAGACCTTCACTGATTTCAATGAATTGCTCTGGCTGAGTAATCGCATTTAGCTTCGAGTGCTTAGTCCAGGTATGGAAATGCTCAGTTAACCGATAAGTTGTTCCCACATAAGGGAATTCCTCACTGGTACCCATCTGTTTCCTATCGCTTTCAAACAGGCGAATAACCGGGTTGGATATCACGTTAGGGTGCAGTGGGTTAGTACCGATCGGTGTTTCAACCGGTTCATAGTGCTCAGGGAACGGACCTTCAGCCAGTTTATTCAGTGCAAACAGGCGGCCAACGCCTTCCGGTTGCATAATAAACGGACCGGTTTCCGAGCCCGGAGCCGCCGTCAGGTTAAAGTCAGGCACGTCATTGCCGCCCCACTTTTTACCGTCCCACTCAATCAGCATCCGCTTCGGATCCCACGGCTTACCCTGCACATCGGCCGATGCGCGGTTATAGATAATGCGGCGGTTAACCGGCCATGCCCAGGTCCATTTTGGCGTTAAGCCTAAACCTGATGGGTCAGCATTATCCCGCAACGCCATTTGGTTACCGGCTTCGGTCCAGCTACCGGCATAAATCCAGCAGGCGCTTGCCGTAGTACCATCATCTTTAAGCTGAGCAAAAGTAGATAGCTGCTGGCCTTTCTTAAGGATAACGTTGCCATTGGCATCGATCACATCCTCAACGGCCCAACCATTCAGCTCTTTAGCCACTTCTTCTGAATCAGGATGCTTCGGACGACTGTAGTTCCACGTCATACTCATCAGAGGTTCAGGGGTATTTCCGCCCTCGGCCTGATAAAGCTCACGTAGCTTAAACAGTAATGCTGATAGCATTTCGCCGTCGGTTTTAGCTTCACCCGGTGGCTCTGCGCCTTTCCAGTGCCACTGTAGCCAGCGGCCTGAGTTGGCGATGGTTCCATCTTCTTCCGCAAAGCAGCTCGACGGTAAACGGAAGACCTCAGTTTGAATCGATGCGGTATCGACATCGTTAAACTCACCGTGGTTTTCCCAGAAACTGGCGGTTTCGGTCGCCAATGGATCCATGACCACCAGAAACTTCAGTTTTGCTAACGCACGCGCGGTCTTATTTCTGTTCGGTGATGACGCAAGGACGTTCACACCCTGACAAATAAAACCACCGACCAGGCCCTGTTCCATACGCTCGATATAGTTCATCCAGTCGTAAGGCTGATCCCATTTTGGTAACCAGTCATAGCCCCAGTCGTTGTCTTTTTGCGCTTTATCACCGTAGAAACTCTTCATCAGACTAACGAAGAATTTCGGATAGTTGCTCCAGTAGTTGACCTGACCCGGCAACATGCTTTTCGGCGTGCTGGCAGCCAGATAACTTTCCAGAGAGGTATGTTTCTCTGAAGGCAGCGTTAAGTATCCCGGCAGACTCTGGGATAACAATCCGATATCCGTGGTGCCCTGTACGTTAGAGTGACCGCGCAATGCATTCACGCCGCCGCCGGCCATACCAATATTGCCCAGCAATAGCTGGATCATCGCCATGGTGCGGATATTTTGTGAACCGACCGTATGTTCAGTCCAGCCTAACGCATATAAGAACGTTGTGGTTAAATCTGCGGCGCTGGTTTCAGCCAAGACTTCACACACCTTAGCGAAATCTTCCTGAGGCGTACCACAGATGTTTTCCACCACGTCAGGCGTATAGCGGCTAACGTGCTCTTTTAACAAATTCCACACGCAGCGCGGGTGAGTCAGGGTCGGGTCACGCAGTGGTTGACCTTGTTCATCAAACTGATAGTTCCAACTGGATTTATCATATTGACGTTTTTCTTCATCAAAGCCGCTGAATAAGCCGTCTTCAAAGCCGTAATCTTCCCGAATTAAATAACTGGCATTGGTGTAATGCTTAACGTACTCAGCATTAATCTTGTTGTTATTAATCAGGTGCAGGATAACGCCCGACAGGAAGGTAATGTCGGTACCGGAACGAATAGGGGCATAAATATCAGCCACCGCAGCCGTACGGGTGAAGCGCGGATCGACAACCACGATTTTCGCGTTGTTGTGCTTTTTCGCTTCAAGTGCCCAGCGGAACCCAACCGGATGTGCTTCAGCGGCGTTACCGCCCATCACCACAACAACGTTGGCGTTCTTTATATCAACCCAGTGGTTGGTCATCGCACCGCGACCAAATGTTGGAGCAAGACTTGCTACCGTTGGTCCGTGTCAGATACGCGCTACTTGGTCAATACCGAGCATGCCGAGCGCTCGGGTAAATTTTTGGGTTAATAAACCGGTTTCATTACTGGCCGCAGAGCCACACAACATACCGGTGCTAAGCCAGCGGTTAACCACGGTGCCATTGGCATTGATATGCTCGAAATTAGCATCGCGATCGTCTTTCATCAGTTTGGCAATGCGATTTAATGCATCATCCCAACTCAGACGCTGCCATTTATCGGAACCCGGCGCGCGGTATTCCGGATACTGCAGACGACCTTCACTATGGATATAGTCGATAAGGCCAGCCCCTTTAGGGCAAAGCGCACCGCGGTTTACCGGATGATCCGGATCCCCTTCAATATGAAAAATACTGCTTTTGGCATTTTTAGCTCCGTCGCCAAGGCTGTACATTAACAGCCCACAACCGACAGAACAGTAAGTGCAGGTATTACGCGTTTCACGGGCGTGTAATAATTTATAATTACGCGTCTGTGCCAGCGCCATCGCTGGCGCAAAGCCAAGTGCCGCTACTGTTGTACCCGCCATACCGCCAGCGCAGATTTTAAAAAACTGCCTTCTGCTGACCTGCATGGATTTCTCCTCTCCGTTATGCATTAGCTAAAATTTCTACGCGCGAATTATAGGGCCAACACATTGGAGAGATCTTGATCTCGATCCTATTGGTATCAATTTGTTTTTAATATTGATTTTACCCACTTATAGGTATAAATTTTAACAATTGACTATTTAATAGCATTATTATTTATGTGGTTATTATTCAATTTAGATATGCTTAGCATGATGGCTAATATCCAGCTGCAACGGTCAAAATTGGTTATTTTAAAGACATATAACCCTGATTAGGTAGTCTCATTACTTGCTGATAAAACGGTTATTTTTTGAAACAAAACAGATAACTACCTTTAATTCATTACAAAAAATAGCCAATTCGATATATTCATCTGACTCAGCAATTCAAATAACGTTATCTCAATGATCTTATTATTAATAATATGTTACAGAACGACTGATTAACCACACTAATGATAATGATTATCAATCTAGATTAGGTGTTATACTCTGGGGTGAAAAGAAAATGACCTATCGTTTATATAATTAGAATCGTTCATTGAGGAGTAATAATATGAGCTACACACTTCCTTCCCTGCCTTATGCTTACGACGCGCTAGAACCTCATTTTGATAAACAAACTATGGAAATCCACCATAGTAAGCACCATCAGGCTTATGTGAATAATTCCAACGCTGCGCTGGAAACTCTGTCTGACGATCTGAAAAACCTGTCGGCTGAAGAGCTGATTGCACAGTTAGATAAAGTACCTGCTGAAAAGCGCACCGTGTTAAGAAACAACGCCGGTGGTCATGCTAACCATAGCTTTTTCTGGAAAGGCCTGAAAAAGGACACCACGTTAGCCGGCGACCTGAAAGCAGCGATTGAACGCGACTTCGGTAGCGTTGACAGCTTCAAAGAGAAATTTGAACAGGCTGCGGCAACCCGTTTTGGTTCAGGTTGGGCATGGCTAGTGATTAAAGATGGTAAGCTGGCGGTCGTTTCTACTGCAAACCAAGACAGCCCGTTGATGGGTGAAAGCGTTTCTGGTGCATCAGGCTTGCCGATTGTAGGCCTCGACGTGTGGGAACATGCTTACTACCTGAAGTTCCAAAACCGTCGCCCGGACTACATTAAAGAGTTCTGGAACGTGGTGAACTGGGACGAAGCCGCTAAGCATTTTGCCGAAGCGAATAAATAATACCGCGGATTAAACTTAATCCACATAACGGAGACAATCCGGCTACCGGCCTTGTCTCCGTGATAAATATCCATTTATCTTCCGTTCATTGGTTTTCACACATTCCTTGAGTAAAAACACCACTATTCTTGCGATATATAGCCAAATTTCCGCCACCAAAAATGTAATTATTCTTGGTGAACATCATCGTTTATCCCTATCGTATTCATAACCCGACGGTTTATCCCTGTGATAAAAGTGGCTATTTGTAGTAGAATAGCGGCTTAACTTTATTTATGTTCTATACCCGATAGATTTTAATGGCGGCGAGTCATCATCGCTATTAGAAAGATAAAGGGTATATTTTTAGGGAAATTGACATGCATACTATTCCAGCTTGCCCGGTCTGTTCATCAGAGAATACCTACCCGGATGAATCGATGATCATCTGTCCTGATTGCGCCCACGAGTGGAATCCTGCAGAAGCAGCAAGCGCAGACAGTGAAGAAAGAGTCGTCAAAGACAGCAACGGTAACATCTTGGCCGACGGCGACTGCGTAACCCTGATTAAAGACCTTAAGCTAAAAGGTTCTTCAACCGTTCTGAAAGTGGGCAGCAAGAGCAAGCCAATCCGCTTAGTCGACGGTGACCATGAAATCGATTGCAAAATCGATAACACCAGCATCATGCTGAAGGCTTGCTTCGTTAAAAAAGCCTGATAACTGATTTCAGTAGTGACAAAGCCACGGGTTAAGCAATTAGCCGGTGGCTTTGTTTTATCTGCTGTTCGAAAACGCTTACGCGTCATAGTGAATAATCACCGATTGGTGGCATGACATCTGCTAGATTAACCCCTTAACTCCCAGTATGCTAAAACACCGATCTTCCATTCGTTATGCGAGGCTGCCATGCACTATCCAGAGGTTTATATCGGTAAAATTACGCCCTATGCCGGGCATTCACCCAGCGCAATTGAGAAGCGGGCTGTAAACGGTGAACTGATGCTGACTAGCCTGGGACTTGAAGGTGATGAGCAAGCGGAAACTCGCCACCACGGCGGGCCGGACCGCGCACTATGCCATTACCCGCGTGAACATTATGAATACTGGCGTCATCAATTCCCGGAACAGGCCGATCAATTTATTGCCCCGCTGTTCGGAGAGAATATTTCGACCACCGGCCTGACTGAACATGATGCGTATATCGGTGATATTTATCGCTGGGGCAAAACCCTTATTCAAATAACCCAGCCGCGCTCTCCCTGCTACAAGCTTAATTTTCACTGCGATATCGATGACTTTGCCCGCACGATGCAGAATAACGGCCGCTGTGGCTGGTTATACCGGGTTATTGTTGCCGGTAATATTCATACCAAACAACCTCTGGAGCTGGTCAGCCGTAACAGTGATGTTTCGGTTGCAGAAGCAATATCGATTGCCTTCAACGCCCCCTTTGATGAAGAGCAGTATCGCCGACTGCTTGCCGCAGCAGGGCTCTCTGCCAGTTGGAGTAAGAATATGCAAATGCGCTTGCTGACTAAATCCATTGAAGACTTTGAGCGGCGGCTGGTTGGTTAGCTTAAAAAGCGATCGCCATGATTCGGCGCTGGCAGGATACGTGTTAAGATATCAGGCAGATGAATAACAGCAAAGCTGTTGCCCGAAACCTTGCCTCTATGATGGACATGTTGATGACAAAAACCACCGCGCCTTCTATAGCTGAATCCCTAACTCACGATCTGGCAATACGTATTATGCACGGTGACTTATCTGAGCATCAGTCGCTGCCGGGTGAGAATGAGCTGGCTTTGCAATATCAGGTATCGCGGACCTCCGTCAGGAATGCGCTACAGGCACTGGGTGCCAAAGGTATGCTGTCGATTCAGGCAAAGCGTCGTAGCGTCGTCACGCCGCGGGAGCAGTGGAATTTTCTCGACTCAGAAGTATTGCTGTGGCTAACCGAAAGCGGTATGGAAGAGAAGATGGTTGAGCAGCTGATTGTCGCCCGTCTGATTTTTGAACCTAACGTTGCCGCACTGGCTGCAGTTAACGCAACCGGCCACGATTTAGCCGCACTGGAAGATGCCTATCAATTGATGGCAGAAGGCCAGAGTCATAATCAGCGTGAGCTGTTTGAGCGCGGAGACCTGGCCTTTCACCTCGCGCTATTACGCGCCAGCCATAATCCATTTCTGCTTTCTTTAAGCAACGCATTGTCCTCTGCCATGTCATTGTCATTCAAGCAAACCCTTGAAGATGACGTGCGCCTGACCAAAGAAGCTCTCCAGCAGCACTTTGTCTTGCTGGATGCGATCCGCCTTAAGCAGGTTGATACGGCCCGCCAGCGAATGCGTGAAATACTGCTGAAAGCCGCCCAGAAGCGCTTACAAAACTATCAGCCGGAAATATTTAATCATATCGATTAACCTCGATATCCGCCATCTATGCGGCTTCAGGCCGGTTAACTACGCCTGCGGCTAAACATCGGTTAAATACAATTTTTGCATAATTCGATCTCCTTCACAGATCGAGGGCATTTTTTACCTTAGGATTCTTGTATTACAAGATACATAAGGTTGTATGACTAATGAATAATTGGATTGCTGTTGACTGGGGAACCACCAACTTTCGCGCGTTCCTGATGCAAGGTAAGCACTGCATCGAACAACAGTCTGAAGGGCTGGGATTATTGCAGGTAGAACCTCATCGATATCAAGAGACGCTTTACCAACAGCTAGAAACATGGCTAAAAGCGGGCCCGCTACCCATCGTCATGGCAGGAATGGTTGGTTCTCAACAAGGCTGGAAAGAAGCCCCTTATGTCAGCGCTCCTTGTTCTTTTGCCGATCTGGCTCAAAAGGCCATCTCATTGACCACATCCTGGCTAAGCCCGGTTTGGATTATTCCCGGCGTTAGCTGCCAGAGCCCATATCATCAGCCCGACGTTATGCGCGGTGAAGAAGTTCAGCTCGCCGGGCTTATTGCATTGAACGCTATTGAAAACTGTCGGGTGATTCTTCCCGGCACTCACAGCAAGCACGTCACCATCAGTCAGGGGGCGATTACCGGCTATGCCACCTATATGACCGGAGAGCTTTACTCTCTGCTGATTGAGCGCTCAATTTTAGGTAAGGCTCTGCCAGGGCAGCAAGAGAGCCAAAGCGCTTTCCTTTCCGGCGTTAGCATGGCCCAAAACGGAACGCCGCTTAGCCATTTGATCTTCTCTGCCCGCACCCGCCGCCTGAATAAACAGATCCCTGAAGCACATATTGCTGACTACTTGTCCGGTCTGATGATTGGGTCAGAAATGGCTGCGCTGACCGGTTGTACACACCCACTTTGGTGCGTCGGCTCACCAAAGCTGACACAGCGTTATATTCAGGCGGCTGAATATATTGGCCTCAAGCTCAATATAACCAACGGCGATGACTGCTTTATTCACGGAATCACCTACCTGTATCAACACCTGTCCGGAGAAATCGCATGAACGCTGAAATATTTCTCAATCAACTGAAGCAAAGCCAGTTGCCACTCATCGCAATTCTTCGAGGAATTACGCCGAAGGATGCACAAGAAGCCGCGCTGTTGCTGGTTGAATCAGGCTTCCGCTTTCTGGAAGTACCGCTTAACAGTCCGGAACCGTTAAAAACGTTACGCATTATGGCCGATACCGTTGGCGATCGGGCTCAGGTCGGAGCAGGCACCGTATTAACGACAACCCAAGTCAGTCAGGTTCGGGACGCCGGCGGCCAATTAATCATTTCTCCGAACTATTCTGAAGCGGTGGTAAAGGCCAGCGTGGCATTAGGGCTGACCAGCCTGCCGGGCATTGCTACACCGTCTGAAGCATTCGCAGCAATCCACGCCGGTGCCAGTGGGCTTAAGCTCTACCCGGCAGAAATGATTACGCCAGCGGCGACTAAAGCGATGCGCGCAGTATTACCCGCAACCATTGCTTGTTTACCGGTTGGCGGCATACAACCAAGTGCAGACCAAATGCGCGAATATTGCAATGCCGGAGCGTCCGGATTCGGTCTGGGTGGCGGCTTATATCAGGCAGGGATGTCGATGAAGACCTTGCATTCTAACGCATTACGCTATCGTGAGGCATGGCTGCAAAGCCTGTTAGCTTAATGAACACACTGCCATTAGCGTCAGGCACGCCGATCGGCGACTATCGCGCTGAATTGGGAGAAACTCCAGTTTGGTGTCCGCGTAGCCAGTCATTGCTGTGGGTCGATATTCTGAACCATCGATTATTACGCTATTGGCCCGGGCAAGACAGAGCTATTGATATCCGACCACTTCCGATATTCACCAGTGCTGTTTTGCTAACGGATAGGGCTGAGTCATTTCTTGTTGTCTCACAGCAGGGAATATTTGTTTATGACTATACGCACCAAACTCAGAAATTGATCTGCGATTATCCCGATGACAGTAACCAAACCAGAACCAATGAAGCTGCTATAGCGCCAGACGGTTCATTATGGTTTAGCACCATGGAACTGAATGCTCTGCACTCCGTGGGTAACTGGTACAGGTATACCAGCGGTTCAGCACAACCCTCGCTATTACTGTCGGGAGTGAAAATCCCTAATACGCTCATTTGGTCCTCAGGAAAGGTCTGGTTTTCTGATAGCGCACTGTCTTCGCTTTTCAGCGCAGATTACTTTCCAAATGATGACCGACCACTATCTGATATTGATATTTATCCGTTACCCAAAACGACGCCTGACGGGTCGGCGCTCAGCACCCAGCAGGTCCTGATTAATGCCTGTTGGGGAGATAGTCGTTTAGCCTGCTATCAACTGGGAGCAGGAGGCCCCCGGCACATAAAAGACATTGCCCTACCCGTAACACAGCCAAGCAACTGTGTGTTTGGCGGTAAGAAACTTTCTGAACTTTATATCACTTCTGCAAAAACCGGTTTGACGTCCGGCAGCAGTTTGGAAGGAGCATTACTTCATATAGATATCGGTTGCTCTGGACCTGAACCCGACGAATTCAAACTATAAATCCTACTGAAAATAACAATAAAGGCTACATGATGAATACTCTTAATAGTTCATTAATCGATCGTTTGCCTCAAAAAACCAACCAGAAAACGCTACTTATTTGTTTTCTGGCTGCACTGGCCGGGCTATTGTTTGGTCTGGATATGGGCGTAATTGCCGGCGCGCTCCCTTTTCTTGCTCAAGAGTTTTCACTCACCAGCCACCAGCAAGAGATCGTCGTCAGCGTTATGATGTTAGGTGCAACGGTCGGTGCAATATGTACCGGACCAATGTCAACCCGCTTTGGGCGGAAAAAGAGCCTGCTGTTATCAGCCATACTGTTTGTTGCCGGCTCAATTGGCTGTGCCTTTGCCTACTCTCTGGAAATTTTAGTTATTTCTCGCTGGTTGCTCGGTATTGCCGTTGGCGTAGCATCGTTTACTGCCCCGCTCTACCTGTCAGAAATAGCGCCTGAGCGCATTCGTGGCAGTATGATTTCGCTTTACCAGTTGATGATCACTATTGGTATTCTGGCGGCATTTCTCTCTGATACGGCTTTCAGCGCCTCCGGGAACTGGCGGTGGATGTTAGGCATCATTACTTTTCCTGCGCTGATCCTATTCTTCGGCGTATTAACACTCCCCGAAAGTCCACGCTGGCTGGCGATGAAAGGGCATACGGTTAATGCTGAAAAAGTCTTAATATTATTACGCTCTAACGATGCTGAAGCTAAACGTGAACTCAATGAGATTCGGGAGAGCATTAAAGAAAAGCAGAAAGGATGGCAACTTTTCCGAGGTAACCATAATTTCAGACGTTCGGTATATCTCGGTGTTCTATTGCAGTTTATGCAGCAGTTCACCGGTATGACCGTTATTATGTACTATGCTCCAAAAATATTTGAAATTGCCGGCTTCGCGACCACCAGTGAACAAATGTGGGGCACCGTTATTGCCGGACTAACCAATGTATTAGCCACCTTTATTGCTATTGGCTTAGTCGACCGTTGGGGTCGTAAACCTATTTTAAAGTTGGGCTTTTGCGTCATGGCTATTTGTATGGGCATTCTCAGCTATATGTTCTACACCGGAATTACCACCCCGGCTGAACAATATTTTTCCGTCAGTATATTATTGGTCTTTATCACCGGCTTCGCGATGAGTGCTGGACCACTAATCTGGGTTTTATGTTCAGAAATCCAACCCCTATCTGGCCGTGATTTTGGTATTACCTGTTCAACATCAGCCAACTGGATAGCCAATATGATTATTGGCGCCACCTTCCTGACGTTGATTGATTCTATTGGTAGCGCAAATACATTTGCGCTATACGGATTATTAAATATTGGTTGTCTAATATTAACGCTGCTATTTATTCCTGAAACTAAGAATATTTCATTGGAACGAATAGAACATAACTTAATGAAAGGCCAGCCTCTGCGCTTAATTGGTCACTCTTAATCATTATTTATCCACTTCCGGTTATTTCTCAGCAAATAACCGGTTCTGACTGGTGGAATTATCATAGTTAACTTGGTCACATAGGATAATAATAACAATGTCTGAAATAATAATCGAACACAGCAAAGCCACTCAGGCAGAAAATAAGGTTTATAAAAAAATAACCACCAGGCTAATTCCATTTCTTATTCTATGTTATTTCTTTGCCTATCTTGATCGGGTAAATGTCGGCTTTGCTAAGCTGCATATGCAGGATGCATTAGGCTTTAGTAATACCGTTTATGGTTTAGGCGCCGGGATATTCTTTATTGGCTATTTTATTTTTGAATTACCCAGCAACCTGTTAATGCAGAAATTTGGCCCGCGCTTTTGGATTGCCCGAATTATGGTCACCTGGGCGGCATTATCAGCGGCGATGATGTTTGTTACCACGCCAACCTCATTTTACGTTTTGCGTTTTTTATTAGGCGTGGCCGAAGCGGGTTTCTTCCCTGGTATCGTGTTTTACCTCACGCTATGGTTCCCGTCATGGCGCTCAGCCAGAACTCTGGGCTTATTTATTCTGGTCACGCCGCTTTCCACCATTATTGGCAGCCCGCTATCCGGCCTGATTCTTAAACTTTTTGAAGACGTTGGCGGATTACATAACTGGCAATGGCTATTTCTAATTGAAGCGATTCCTTCATTTATTCTGGCGTTTGTGGTTCTGCGTTATCTGGATAATGATGTGAAATCAGCCAAATGGCTAACCGATGCAGAGAAAGATATTGTTATTCGCGATTTGGCTAAAGATTTAGAAAATAAGCGACTGGCCAATAACGGAAAAATTGACGGTAGCCTTAAAAGCATGCTGCGTAATCCTTATGTTTGGCTGCTATCGCTAATATTCTTCTGCTTTAACATCGGTTATTACGGCATTAACTTCTGGCTGCCGTCAATTATTAAAACCTCCGGCGTCAATGATGACTTCTTAATTGGTTTATTAGCCGCGCTACCCTATGTTTTCGGTGCTGCCGTAATGGTATGGAACAGTCGACATTCAGACTTAAAGCAAGAGCGCCGCTGGCATATTGCGATCCCGGCAATCATAGGCTGTATCGGGTTAGTGCTTAGCGCCTACTGTAGCGGTTCCACCTTCTGGATGATGGCTTGGATCTGTCTGGCGATGTGCGGCACCTTAGCCTTAATCCCAACCTATATCAGCCTGCCCGGCGCAATATTATCCGGCACCGCCGCCGCCGCGGGTATTGCCGTAGTGAACTCGATAGGTAACCTTGCGGGCTTCTTCGGCCCCACGGTACTTGGCTGGTTAAAAGACCAGACGGGTCGCACAGATATGGGGCTGTATATTCTGGCCGGCTTTATTTTGCTGTGCGCCCCGCTAATTTTCACGATACCGGCACGTTTAGCTAACCCACAAAAAAGCCCTGATTTAAAACAGTAAATATGACACGGCGGCACGCCGGTAAGGGCGTGCCTTTACCATCGCCATCGCGGTGAAATAAGTTAATACAGAGAGTTTGCTATGAGTGAATGTGGTGGATGTTCCAATTGTGGTTCCCATTTTAATCCGGTGCTGGAAGGTGATGACGGAGCACTAAAACGGGCACTGTATAAATCCATGGGCCATACCGATGAGCAATTACGTAAGCCCGTGATTGCCGTGGTCAATAGCTATACCAATGCAACGGCAGGTCATGCCAACCTTAACGAGCTGACTGCCAAAGTATTGGAAGGCATTGAGCAAGCGGGCGGTATTAGTATGGTTTTCGGTACTATTGCCCCGTGCGATGGTATTGCTGAAGGCCATTTAGGCATGCGCTATATTCTGGCAGCACGCGAAATTATCTGTGCCTCAATTGAAGTCATGATGCGCGCTCATCGCTTTGACGGCATGGTATTACTCGGTTCCTGCGATAAAATTGTTCCGGCGATGCTGATGGCCGCAGCCCGCTTAGATTTGCCCGCCATTCTGGTCAGCGGTGGGCCAATGTATCCGGCTGAGTACAAAGGTAAGCACTGGGACGGCAATATTGTCACTGAAGCCATCGGCTGGAAAAAACGCGGTGAGATCAGTGAAGAAGAGTTTGCCCATATTGAGAATATCGCCGAGCCGGGCGTAGGTTCATGCACCATGTACGGTACGGCAAACACCATGTGCTGCATTTCTGAAGTGCTTGGTATGAGCCTGCCGGGTAACGGGACTCATCCAGCCATATCACCAGCCCGTCGCGATATTTCAGTACAAACGGGCAAAACTATTGTTGATTTGGTTAAACGCGGAGTCAACGCCCGTCAGATTATTACCCCTGAATCAATCCGTAATGCCATGGTTTATCTGCTGGCTACCGGCGGCTCAACTAATGCCATTTTACATCTTCAGGCTATTTATTATGAAGCTGAACTGGGCCACCTGCCGCTGTCAGACTTTGACAAACTGAGTCATCATGTTCCGCTGGTCACCTCGCTCTATCCGGCCTCTGAATATGACATGATAGATTTTTGGGAAGCCGGTGGCGTACAGGCCGTAGAGTATGAAATTCGCCAGTTGCTAAACCAGAATACGCTGACCGTTAACGGCCAGACCAAAGAGCAGATATTGAGTGCAGCCAGTCGCAGCACGCGCCCGGAAGTCATTCATACGCTGGCAATACCGGTGCGAAATGAGGCGGGTATTGCCGTACTGCACGGTAATCTTTCTCCTCTCGGCTGCGTCGTTAAGCCTGCCGCCGTACCTGAAAACTTAATGACCTTCACAGGCCCCGCGGTGGTGTTTAACAGCGAACAAGAATCCGTTGATGCCATTATGTCCGGCGAAATTCAGCCGGGCAGCGTTCTGGTTCTACGCTATGAAGGTCCTAAAGGCGGACCGGGCATGCCGGAGATGTATAAGCCAATGAAATCGCTGGAAGGAATGGGTTTATCTGATAGCTGTGCATTAATTACCGATGGCCGGTTCTCCGGTTCTAACCGTGGTTTATTTGTCGGCCATATTTCGCCGGAAGCCGTAGACGGTGGCGAACTGGCACTGGTGGAAAATGGCGACAAGATTTCGATCGATATTCCTCAGCGCACGCTCACTCTGCACGTTGAACAAGCCGTTTTAGACCAGCGTCAAAAGAGCTGGAAACCGGTCGAAAAACAGGTTCCACGCGGATTCTTACGCCTTTATCGCCGTTGGGCGCTTCCTGCTGCCCAAGGTGCCGTATTAGCCGACCGGGAGGATGACTAACGATGTCCATACTAAGCGCACAAGATATTTATGGTGTTAACCCCATCGCAGCGATGCCATTTACCGCTAGCGGCGAGGTTGATGAGGCCAGTTTTATCCGGATGCTGGAACATTTAGCCACGACCGGAGCACAGGGGCTGACGCTGTTTGGTATCGCCAGTGAATTTCCCAAACTGGAAGATGGTGAGCGCCAACGGGTTGCAGAGATATTTGTTTCAACGCTCAACGGCAGCCCGGTCTACCGGGCCATGTCAGTCACAGATCATTCAACAGAGGTGGCGGTTAAACGCGCCCGTGAGTATCAAAAACTGGGTGCCGATGCATTGATGCTGCTGCCGCCGTTCTTTTTACAGCCATCACCACAGGCTATACAGCACCATATTTTCAGCGTACTTGAAGCGGTAGATATTCCAGTATTAGTTCAATATGCTCCCGGAGAAACCGGCCTGGCGATTACCCCTCAGCAGCTGGCAGACGTTTGCGAACGTTATCCTCATGCGGTGTTTAAAATTGAATGTAATCCGCCGGTTGACTACACCAAACAGTTTCTACAGCTAGCTCCTCAGGCGTCAGTGCTTAACGGCTATGCCGGTTTATATATGCTAAACATGCTGGCCGCCGGAGGAAAAGGGGTTATGCCGGGGTGCTCATTTACTGAGGTTTATGTCCGTATTTATCAGCACTGGATTCAGGGCGAAATAGATAAAGCCGAAGCCCTGCACGGTGCATTACTGCCTTATATTCAGGTTTGGATGACGCACTGCGAATATATTATTCAGGCAGAAAAAACCCTTCTGAAGCAGAGAGGCATTATTGACAGTGATTATTGTCGACATCCCGGCTGGGCGCTGTCTGAAACAGACCACAGTTTAATAACTCAGTTTATCCAGAAATTTGAATTATAAGCCTATTTTTTCTCAAGCAACCTTGAGTGGAGTACTTTTATGCTAAATATAAAAACCGGGCGAATCGTCATCGTTACCGGAGCAAGTCAAGGAATTGGGTTGGCAATTGCCACTACGTTCTTAAACCATGGTGACACCGTGATTGGCTGTGCTTATTCTGATATTCAAAAAGCACCGCAAGCCCAGCAACTGTTACAACAATTCCCAGACCGCTTTGTTTACCATTCAGTTGATGTGACAAAAACCGAAGACATCAGCCGATTTGTTGAACTTGCCGAACATCAATTTGGCCGGATCGATATTGTGGTTTCCAACGCGGGAAAAAACGTATTTAAAGGGATTGATTGCGACGAAGAAGATTGGCAGCACAACTTCAATTTGAATCTGCGTTCCCACTGGCATTTGGCTAAGTGCTGCAGGCCAGCACTGACAAAAAGTCAGGGGGTTATTATTGTGATTACGTCTAATCACGCCTTTTCGACTATGCCTGGCTGCGCACCTTACAATATCAGCAAGCGAGCGTTATTATCATTAGTGCAAAGCCTGACCATTGAATGGGGGCCAGAGATTCGTACTGTCGGCATTGCACCAGGATTTATTGATACTGCGGGCAATCAGGCTTGGTTCGATTCACATCCAGATGCTGCGCTTAGCCGGGCTAAAACCATCGCCAAACATCCGGTGGGCCGTTTAGGTCGCTCAGAAGAAGTCGGGGATTTGTGTCTGTTTTTATCCAGTGATGCGGCTGGCTTTATTGCAGGAACAACTATCGTGATGGACGGCGGACGCAGCGCAATTATGCAAGATCCTGATTAAGCGTTGAGTTGTTCAATAATAAAATACCCGCAAAAGCGGGTATTTTAAACGGCCTGCCGATCGACCCTGTTTAAGGTCAGCACATTCAGCCAATTAAACTATCAGAACTTGCTGCGAGCAAATCCGGTCACTTCTTTCAGCCCCATTTCACGACCCAGGGCGGTCATTGGGTGTACCACTTCAAGGCCACGTACGGTTTTCTTCAGCGCACCCATATCGGCCTGCTCTGCTTTAGTAATCGGGCGGCTAAAGGCTAATTTCTGAATTTTTTGAGCCTGAGCGCTTAATACTTTGCTCTTTTCTTTTCTCAGTCTTTCAATTTCAGTGGTGATCGTTAACTTCTCAGCATCGATAGCGGCTAGGTCACCCTCAATACCGGTATTAATAATCTCTTTCTCTTTACGATTTAACGCATCAAGCTTATCACTTAAACGTTTAATTTCTGCTGTTTGCTGTTTCATAAACCTGACCTTAAAGAGGGAAGCGGCTCCCCAAAAAACAAATTGTCTGCCTAAAGTATAAACGTAACGCAACCTCAGTACTAATGAAGAGAGCGCTTTACAGGAAAAGAGTTCCGGTATGGGTAAATCAGAGATAAAAAAAACGGGCCACATCGAATGATGCAGCCCGTTCTGTTATCTCTATTTCTAACGTAAACGTTAGGATATTACATTAGTTGAGCAATCTTCTGAGCAACGGCCATCAGCTGCTGTTGGTTGTTCTGTAGAGATTTGTTCATTTCGTTGAACTTGTCCAGAGCATCTTGCTCAGTGAACTGTACAACTTGTCCTTGATACTCAATCTTATCGCCCTGCGCTTTCAGGAAGTCAGAGATTTTTAGAATGTCATCAAAGGTTGAATCCAGCAGAACCAGAGTTTGCTTAGCTAAGTCACCCTGTTGAGTAACAATTTTGCCATATGCCTGCGCATAAACCGCTTTTAAATCGTCAGGTTGCTTAAGTGCGGCATAGCTGTCAGCCGTTTTCTTGATGATTTCATCCAGTTTAGTCTGAACCGCTTTAACTTCAGTCTGTGCTTTTTCTACTTTCTCACGACCATCAACCATCGCTTTCATGCTGTTCAGCGATCTTAATTCATTCATAGAAGACTGCATGGATTCTGAAAACGCAGTATTCAGTTGGTCGGAAAAGCCGGTTAATAACTCATAGTCTTTGGTGTAGTTACCGAAAGCTTTCTTCTGCTCTTCGGTCAGGGCAGGTAACTTAACCTTGGTGCCGTTGATAACAGAAGTCTGAAGATATTCAGTGAACGCTTTACGCTGTTCCGGTTCATTATCACCACAGCCTGCTAACTGAAATACCAGACCAAGTACAAATAAAGGCGCTAAAAAACGAGCCCATACTTTTTTGCTAGTTAAAAACATACTTACTCCAAAAGTGAGGTTCACTAAATCCATTAATGTTTGGCGTTAAAACAGACCAACCCGCGCTGCCACGCCACAGGAAAACACCGCATACGTTAACATTCAGCGTTAGCCGAATAAAGGCTTCAGTGAATAAATGAGGTATTTATAAAACTATAGACTAAATAATCGGGGAAACAATCGTTGAAAACTAATCAATACGTTGTTAATGATAAAAGTGCGCCTCAGCGGCGCACTTTTTAGTGGGTTAAAACGATTAAGGTGTAGTTTTAGTTTTGACTATTTTTTAAACATTACCGTAGGATCGATAATCGATGCGCGGTATCCCAGCATCGTAGCCCGGTTACTGTGTACTTTAAGCTCTAGCATAACGTCCTGAGTACCGTCTTTAACTTCATTGAGTACTGAGGTTAAAGGCGTGGTACCGCTCATGCCGGCCGTTGCCGAATACATAAACATGGTTTTTGTTTCAGGGCGGAATTGAGTCACCGATGTAATCGGGCTATACCACTCAAAGCCACGCTCTTTACCATATTCCCAGTTCTGTTGAACCGTCATATTTTTCTCATCGACCGTATACTCAACGCCGCGGGAATATTTCATGGTGGGTAACGCGGGTTGCTCCATGCCGCGAGCGTCGCCATTATCAAATACGCTGACTATCGATTTACCATTGGTGCTCTTAGACGGAACCAGATAGGCGGTATGCTGAGTCCAGGTCCAATCAAAATCACCTTCACACTGATGATTTTCACAGGTCAGTTTCTTGCCTGATTTATCTACCGGCGTCAGGACTTTCTTAGCTAACTCGCCCTTCCATCCGGTAGGATCGGAGATAATCCACTTAACCTGCTTATCACGACCAATCTTGATTACCGCAGACTGGTGGCGAGAACTGAGAATAATGCTGTCATCGCGCGGGTCATAGCTAATCGAGTTAACGTGCGCCCAGTTACGACCCGGACCGGATCCGGTCACATCACCAAATGGTAATCTGGCCAGCTCTTCCTTAGTAATGGTTTTACCCGAGCTGGCTTCATCAACGCTCAGACAAACGGCCCCTTGGTCCATGGCTAAAATCACATTATCCCGGAATGGATCGAGAATGGTGTTCAAATCCCAATAGTCGACGGTGTTACCATTTTTATCTACTTCAAGAATATGGTCACGTACGGTGTTAATGGTGTAGTTATCTTTTAGCGGGTAATCCTCTTTAGCCACCCGCAATAAATAGGTGTCATTCGGGGTTTCAATAATTTCATGGGAAAAATCGATAAAACCTTTAGGCAGGCGTTTTTCTGACAGTACGCGGCCCAGGAAGTCATATTTGAAATAACGCTGCCCCTGACCAAAAATCATATTGCCATCGCCAGTCTGATGAAAACTCATCATTGAGCCAATGCGGGTGATATCGGTCGGATTGCGCAGTTTGTCGATATTCATATACCAGCGAACGTCACCGTTAGTATCGCTTATCCAGTTAATGCCGGTGTAGTCCCAGTTCGCCGCCCCGCCTTTAACGTGCATCACATGACCATTTTTTGGCGTGCCGACAATATGGTTGAACAGGTACAGCCGGTTAGCGAGAGACTTGTCGACTTTTACCGGCTCGACGTTGGGTAGAATGGAGGTTTGTCCGGCGGTTACAGGTAGCGAAACCGGCGGTGCATAAATAGACCAGGTATACGTCTGCGGCTTACCGCCTTCGGTCCAGTCGATTTTCACTTTATTCACATAATCCGGGTACAGCCCGAAGACCGGAATGCCGTTATGCGTATTCAACGCCTGAGGGCCGACATCATAACTAATAGTGACGCCTTTCTCCCCTTTGGGTAAAACGGTGACTTTTACCTTGCTGATATCATGATTAGCTTTATAGATAATGGCGGTTAGCGGAAATATACCGCTATATGCACCAACCTCCGTTACGCCTAATGGCCCTTCTTTAAACGGTACAATATCGGTGGTAGCGACTAGCGGGCGGTCTTGGTCTAACCCCCCGGCAGCCATAACTGAGCCCGATAGACATAAACCACAGAGCAAGGATAAAACCGTACGGGTTGCTTTCATAACCACTACCTCCTTGGTAGCAAAAAAGAAAAATGCATCATGCCGGTTATTAACAAAGATCTTAGTGGTACTTATGTAGTCGAGAGCCGCTGTTATTATTTAATAGGCCTTTCAGCTTTGTTCTACGCCGGCAAAGATTAAATACGGGGCACTACGAAAGTAAATTAACCCAGAAGCAAGGCATATATTAAAGCCCCGCTGGTTAATATAATTGCTCGCAATTAACTCTAATTAGTTAGGTTATTTAACCAATCTAAAGCAACGCTATCAGAAATTACTTGATCCGGTTCATATTTAGAAACATCCATTAATATCTGAACAGATATCAAGAAGGGATTAACACCAATAAAAAACAATAATGAATTGATATATAAAGAAATAATAATAACTTAATTACAATATCCCACCGTTATTCGATAAGTGGATTTAATTATTCCAGATTTGCATCCTAAATAATTTGAGGAACAAGAAAGCGACTAATTCATCTGTAATTGAATGAATAACGGGCCTATCATAATATAAAAAAAGCCCACTAAGTGGGCTTCTAAATAGGGTTAAAATAACGCAGAAATATCGCTATCAGTGCAGTAAAGAAATATCCGCCACTTTCAAGAACAGATCGCGTAATTTACTCAGCAACGTTAAACGGTTAACCCGCAGGTTAACATCTTCGTCCATAACCATGACCTGATCGAAGAAGGCTTTAATGTGCTCATGCAGTTCAGCCAGCTCCATTAACCCTTCCTGATAGCGGCCTTCAGCAAAGATTGGCGCCAGCTTGTCACGCAGAACAACAATATGCGTTGCCAAGCGAACTTCTGCCGGTTCTTTCAGTAATGCGGCATTAATGGCATCATGCAGCCGATCTTCGGACTTAGACAGAATATTCGCTACCCGCTTATTGGCCTCAGCCAAAGCAGATGATTCGGCCAGGGTACGGAAGTGAGATACCGCCTTAACGCGGGCATCAAAGTCAGCAGGCTTGGTCGGGCGACGGGCCAGAACAGACAGAATCACGTCGATGCTGTAGCCTTCATCTAAATACCATGCGCGGAAGCGGCCGAGCATAAACTCAACAACCTCGTCAACAACCTTGGTATTAGTCAGCTTCTCACCATACAGACGAACCGCTTCTTCGGTTAAGGTGGTTAAATCTAATGGCAGATTCTTTTCAACGATAATACGTAGCACGCCAAGAGCCGCACGGCGCAGGGCAAACGGGTCTTTATCGCCTTTAGGGTGCTGACCGATACCAAAAATACCCGCGAGGGTATCCATCTTATCGGCAATAGCAACACAGCAAGAAACCAATGAGTCAGGTAAGTTATCACCGGCAAAACGCGGCATATACTGCTCGTTCAGGGCCAGTGCAACCTCTTCGTCTTCACCATCAAAGCGCGCATAGTGCATGCCCATCACGCCCTGAGTATCGGTGAATTCGAACACCATATTGGTCATCAGATCGCATTTAGACAGCAGGCCGGAACGCGTCGCTTTATTGACGTCTGCACCGATCTGACCGGCAACCCAACCCGCCAGTGCTTCAATACGATCGGTTTTATCACGCAGCGAACCCAGTTGCTGTTGGAACAGGACGGTATCTAAACGTGGTAAACGATCTTCCAGGCGGAGCTTGCGGTCAGTCTTGAAGAAAAATTCGGCATCAGCCAGACGAGGGCGAACAACTTTTTCATTGCCGGAAATAATCTGCTGAGGATCTTTAGAGACAATATTGGTCACAAAGATAAAGTTCGGCATCAGGTTGCCTTGCTTATCGTACACCGGGAAATACTTCTGATCCCCTTTCATGGTGTACACCAGCGCTTCGGAAGGCACGGCCAAAAACTTCTCTTCGAAGGTCGCGGTTAATACCACCGGCCATTCAACCAGAGACGTCACCTCTTCCAGCAGGCTATCACTGATATCAGCCACGCCGCCCAGCTTCTCGGCAGCGGCTTCTGCATCACGTTTGATCAGTAACTTACGCGAGTCGTAATCAGCAATAACCTTACCGCGCTCAATCAGAATTTGTGGGTACTGATCGGCATTATCAATAGTGAATTCCTGCTCGCCCATAAAGCGATGGCCACGAATGGTGCGGGCAGACTCAATGCCTAAAATAGTTCCGGCAATCAGCTCGCTACCAAACAGCATAGTCACCGTATGGACAGGTCGAATAAACTGAGTCTCTTTGTCACCCCAGCGCATTGGCTTTGGAATAGGCAGTTTAGCCAGTGACTGAGCGACTAAATCAGCAAGCAGAGCCTGAACCGGCTGGCCTTTAACATTAGCACGGTATAAAAGCCATTCGCCTTTATCGGTAGCTAAACGTTCAGCCTGATCGACGGTAATACCACAGCCACGCGCCCAACCTTCGGCGGCTTTACTTGGTTTACCTTCTGCATCAAATGCTTGAGATACGGCAGGGCCGCGCTTTTCGACTTCACGATCGGGCTGAGAATCGTTTAATCCGACAACTTGAAGTGCCAGACGACGCGGCGCGGCAAACCATTCAACCCCACCGTAAACCAAATTAGCGCTGTCTAATTCAGCCTTGAAATTCGCAGCAAAAGATTCAGCAAGAGAACGAAGCGCCTTCGGTGGCAGCTCTTCCGTGCCGATTTCCACGAGGAAAGTTTGTTGAGTCATGGCGTCCTCTTAAACCTTTTTCTTATCTGATGAGTGACACATAGGGAAACCTAATGCTTCACGCGAAGCATAGTAAGCTTCGGCCACGCCTTTAGTCAGCGTACGAATACGCAGAATATAGCGCTGGCGCTCCGTTACAGAGATGGCTTTACGGGCATCCAGTAAGTTGAAGCTGTGTGCCGCTTTTAAAATACGCTCATAGGCAGGCAGAGGAAGCGGGGTTTCTAATGCCAGTAACTTCTGGGCTTCTTTTTCATACTGTTCAAAGCAGGTGAACAAGAAGTCAGTGTCAGCATATTCAAAGTTATAGGTCGACTGTTCCACTTCATTTTGATGATAAATATCACCGTAAGTGGTTTTGCCCAGCGGGCCATCACACCATACCAGATCGTAAACGCTGTCTACGCCCTGAATGTACATAGCTAAGCGCTCAAGCCCGTAAGTGATCTCACCGGTAACCGGTTTACACTCAAGGCCACCAACCTGTTGGAAATAGGTGAACTGAGTGACTTCCATCCCGTTCAGCCAAACTTCCCAGCCAAGACCCCAGGCACCCAGCGTTGGGTTTTCCCAGTTATCTTCAACAAAGCGAATATCATGAATGGTCGGATCCACACCCAACTCTTTCAGGGAACCTAAATAAAGCTCCTGAATATTGTCCGGAGAGGGTTTGATAATCACCTGAAACTGGTAATAGTGCTGTAGGCGGTTAGGGTTTTCACCATATCGGCCATCCGTCGGACGACGAGAAGGCTGCACATAAGCAGCTGCAATAGGTTCAGGCCCTAAAGCCCGTAAACAGGTAATCGGGTGTGACGTACCGGCACCGACTTCCATATCCAATGGTTGGATAATGGTACAGCCCTGACGCGCCCAATAATCCTGTAGTGTTAGGATTAATCCTTGAAAGGTTTTATTATCGAACTTCTGCATGTTGGATCCGCACGCGATATTAAGTGGATTTAAATGTAGTGGATCAGTATACCTATAGACGGCTAGATATACAGCTCAAATCCATATTAGACGTAGGATTTCTTACATACCGGGGTGAAAAAATGCAGCGTTGTAGTTGGGTAAATCAGGATCCTCTTTATATTGATTACCATGATACTGAGTGGGGTAAACCTATTCACAATGGGCAAAAGCTATTTGAAAAAATTTGTCTTGAAGGCCAGCAGGCCGGCTTATCGTGGATTACCGTACTCAAAAAACGCGAAACCTATCGCCAGTGTTTCCACCACTTTGATCCGATAAAAGTGGCAGCGATGACGCCCGAAGATATCGATACGCTGATGCTAAACACCGGATTAATCCGCCATAGAGGTAAGCTGGAAGCTATTGTAAATAATGCCAAAGCCTACCTCGCGATGCAGGAACAAGGCGACGATTTTGCTGAATTTATTTGGTCATTTGTCGATAACAAGCCGGTGATTAACCACCACTCGCTGAAAACGCCGGAAACATTTCCGACCTCAACGCCCGCATCAGATGCTATGGCCAAGGCGCTAAAAAAACGCGGATTTAAATTTGTCGGCACCACTATCTGTTACGCCTATATGCAATCAATGGGGTTAATCAATGACCATATGATTGAATGTTTCTGCCATCCGGATAACCTTAAATGATTCGTCTTTATCAACCGCAGGATCTCGAACCGCTGATGAGCCTGTGGTTAACCACCACTACTGAAGCCCATCCGTTTATTGACCAAAGCTATTGGCTGGACAGCGAGCCCTTAGTGCGCAACGTCTATATTCCTGATGCTACCACCTGGGTTTATAGCCGCAGCGGTGATATTGATGGATTTATCAGCGTGATGGAGCAGCAATTTATTGGCGCGCTGTTTGTCCGACAGTCAGAACAGGGAAAGGGAGTGGGAAAGACGCTGATGGCTCAAGCTCAAGAGCACTACCCTAAGCTACTGCTGGAAGTCTATCAGCAGAACCTGACTGCAGTCAGTTTTTATCAAAAAATGGGATTCACCACGGCCAGTGAACAGCCCCATCCTGAAACCAATCAAATCACATTAATTATGCAGTGGATGGCAGATTTATCGGGGTATAGTTCATCAGCCTAAAAAGAGAGTCCTTGCAGGCTGATATTTAAATCACCGGCTTCCATTCTGGGTTAAGCGTTAGTTTGCCGATATTTTTATAACCTAATGAATTAGCTCTTTTTGCGTCCAGCTCAGGCATCTTTTCTTTAACGATGCTTTCACATTGGCTGTGCAGCAAGCCACCTAAGTCATTGCCGCTAATCGGACCGGACTTAGCATCAGGAATGGCGCCAAAGCCTATCGTAATGCTGTCGATTTCCAGATAATAGGCCTCAGACGCGCGCCTGCTGTATGGAATATGACGCATAAACTCATCACTAAACGTGATTTTGTTCGGGTAGTCCGGCTCCATCATCCTTAAGCCAATATTCAGAGATTCCCGAGAGTCATTTTCGGTTTCAATCAACTGGGCCAGCTGTTCTTTTGACATCTGACTGCGTTTATCATCAGGAATATCCGCCTCGGTCATTCTCGGCAATGGGCCTTTGATGACCAAGTCAGGCAAATCCTGAGTTAAAGGCACCTTAATCTGGCAATAAACCGTGTTATCACCATATGGCTTTTTTACCCCGGGAATATTCAGCGTCTGGGTATAAACCTGAACCTCTGTTCTTGCCCAATCTATTTGCGACGAATAGCTGCCTTGCTGACCCATACCCACCTGTTTAAGGGTCTCAAGTATCGACTTTTCATCTTCATCAGTCACATCATTGACATCAATGAAATTCACCGTCACGGTGGTGTTGAATGATGCCTGATATTCCTGAGTTTTAGCTAAAACCGCCTCTACCCACTCTTTAGAAGTGTCGTTGCTACCCAGCGTTACCTGAAAAACTTTATTACCGACAGGCCCGCTCAGACCAGAAACAGACACCGTTTGCCCGTTAAGTTCTTTTTGTGCACCGGAGAATAATGCCGCAACAGCGCTGGGTTTGAAGCTACTGTCCGATCCGTTCCATGTCCCCTGAATCTCAGGGTCTTTGCAACCGGCGAGCAAAAATAATGTGGCCAACGGTAATATTACGCGTCTGACCCTAATGAATTCCATTTACCCATGTCCCTATAGCTTATCAACAGAAAATAGACGTTGAGTCTATTACATTAAACCCGATACAGAGAGCCTTTTTATTGGGAGATGAAACCCATCAAAAGCAGCAGAAACAACTGGTAACAGCATTATTTACCCTACTTTCCCTAGATGGGCTGTTATAATCAGTGCCGAAGTATGGCTTATAGCCGCATAAACACGGGTACAGAGAGGATTAACCACCGATTTTTTCGTTGTTAAAGAACTGTACTTCAAGTGAAAAATTTGTGTAAAGGAACTTCCATTCTGCCGTATTTGGTCTTTAATCTGCGTTATCGGACAGACGACGAATGAGGGTTTTATGATGAAAAAATTTATTGCTGTAATGACCATTGTTACTGCCTCGGCGATGACGCTGGCTGGTTGTTCAAACCCCTACGGTGGAAATTCCCAGTCAAGTAATCAGGCCGGAAATGTGGGTGTTGGGGCAGGCGTTGGTGCCGTAGTGGGAGCTGGCATTGGCGCATTATCGTCTTCACACAAAGATTACAAGAAAGGCGCACTGATTGGCGCTGCTGCTGGCGCAGCCGTTGGTGCAGCCTCCGGAGCTGCTTTGGGTAGTTCCGGTTCGCAACAGTAAGGAAATAGTATGAAAAAGCATATGATCGCCATCGCTCTGGTTATTAGCGGTACGTTGGCAGTATCCGGTTGTACCACTAACCCTTATACCGGTGAATCTGAAGCAGGAAAAGCAGGTATTGGTGCCGGAATTGGCGCCGCTGTAGGCGCCGGTATCGGAGCCCTGTCTTCATCTAAAAAAGACCGCGGTAAAGGTGCACTGATTGGTGCAGCGGCCGGTGCCGCATTAGGCGGTGGTGCTGGTTATTATATGGACGTACAAGAAGCTAAGTTACGTGAAAAAATGTCCGGAACGGGCGTCAGCGTAACCCGCCAGGGCGATCAAATCATTTTGAATATGCCAAACAATGTGACCTTCGACAGCAGCAGCAGCACGCTGAAACCTGCCGGAGCAAACACGCTGACTGGCGTCGCTATGGTACTCAAAGAGTACAATAAAACGGCGGTAAATATCGTTGGTCATACCGATAATACCGGTACCCGGGCACTGAATATGAATCTGTCTCAGCAACGTGCTGACAGTGTAGCCAGCTCATTAATTACTCAGGGTGTTGGCGCTAACCGCATTCGTACCGTGGGCGCAGGTCCGGACCAGCCAATAGCCTCTAACAGCACAGAGCAAGGCAAAGCGCAGAACCGCCGGGTCACCATCACCTTAAGCCCGCTGTAATTCTGCGGCGCTATAACGTGAATTAAAAAAACAGAAAGCTGAAATACGTGGATCATATTGAAAAGCCGAAGCGATAAAACGCTTCGGCTTTTTTATGTTATCGCTCATTTTTCGTCGCTAAGCCTGGGTACTAGATATGCGCCCGGCAATAAGAACGCCAAATACTATCCCGCTCAATGGCCTGATTGACGTTTACCGCATCAACCCACTCTTTGGTTGACACCACGCTGGCGAAGCGGGAATGAAACACCACGCTGAATACCCGATGAATCTCTTCTGCACTGGCACTTCCGGCCTGATTCTTATAGCTAAGGCTCCCGCTGGCGTCAGCCAAAAACTCAACCTTAAACCCGGCATGGGCCGCATGATTAATCGTTGAAGCATCACAGTTATGAGTCATATAGCCCACTACGGTTAGCGTATCTATCTGACGTTCAGTTAACCATTCCATCAAATCTGTGGCGCTAAAAGCGCTGGGTAGCATTTTCTCAACATAATGCTGACAAGAACGGCTGGCGACTAAAGGGTGTAGCGCCCAACCATCACTGCCTTTAGCAAAGATTGGTGACTCCTCAGGGGCGCTGTTCTGAACGATAACAACCGGAATTCCGCTGGCACTGGCCGTATCCATGGCCAGTAGAATATTACTCAGTGACCGTTCTGTCGGTGGATATTCAATGGGTAAACTTCCGGTGAAATACTCATTTTGTACATCAATCACGATCAGGGCGCGTTTAGGTGATATTGGCATAATTTAATCCGGTGCATTATTGAGTGTTTTTATTGTGCAGATCTGCGGAAAGTAAAAAAAGTGGCCTGAAATACCATTAACGAAAGTATCAGGCCAAAACATCATCCAACCTTATAGCCAGAAAATCGCAATTAACGCCCCCACAAAGCGGAGTATGGCCGAAATGCCAAAAGCGCCGGCAGCACCGGTCGCAATATCAATAACTTCGCCACTGATAAATGAACCAAATACCGCAACGCCTATTGCGCTCCCCACCTGACGCGCCGTATTCAATATTGCCGATGCCGTCGCCGAACGTTGAGGCTCAACGCTCCCTATAATCATCGAAATCAGGGTCGGTGTGCCAATACCTGCGCCAAAGGCAAGTAATAGCAATGCTGGAAGAATCTGCCAGTAGGTGGTTGTGGCATTAATACCGTATAGCATCACAAAAGCGAATGCCGACAGCATAAAGCCAACTAATACCGTGACTCTCGGGGTAAATCGCAGAGACAGCCGGGCACTAATTAAATTAGCCAGCATAATGATAGTAAAGGGTAAAAGTGCGAATCCGGCCATTACCGGCGTGTAATCTCTGGCCCGCTGAAAATAAATACTTAGCACAAAGATTGAGCCATAAAATGTCATATTCATGATCCCACCGAGCACAATGGTGGCGGTGAACCCCTTACGGCGAAATAACCCCAAGGGCAGCATCGGCTCGGTTACCAGCATTTCGTTAGCCATAAAGGCAACGACCAATATCGCGGCAAGTGCAAAACTCAATATAACCATTCGGTTATCCCAGCCCAGCGAGCCAGCCTCAATGATTGACCGGGTCAGAAAAAACAACGCCAATACGGCCAGAATCTGACCGGATAGATCGAATCTTCGGGACGACACCTTTACCGTTTCAGAAACATAAGTCCGACAAGCCCACAGCCCGAACAGGCAAATAGGTACATTGACCAGAAAAATAGCCCGCCAGCCAAACCAATCGGTTAGCGCCCCGCCAATAACCGGTCCCATAGCACTGACGACGCCCCCAATAGCGCTCCACCATCCGATAGCATGATTACGGGCATTCGCGTCGCCCGCGCTGGCATGAGAAAGCAATGAAAGTGAAGTGGGGAAAATAAGCGCAGCGCCAATACCTTGTAGTGCTCTGGCAATAACGAGTATCAGTATGTTAGGTGCAAAGGCACAGGCCGCAGAGGCGAAACCAAACAAGATTAATCCATAACAAAATATGCGCCGGCTACCAAAATAATCCCCCAGCGTACCCGCGGTCAGTAAAAAAGAGGCAAAGGTTAACGTATAAGCATTTACTAGCCATTGAAGACCCGCCATATCAGAATCCATACTGATACCGATTTGCGGCATCGCCACATTTACGATGGTGACATCCAGTTGTACAACCACAAAGCCAAAGCTGGTGGCGGCCAATGTCCATAAAGCTCTTGAAGCCTGATTATTACCAGCTTGCGATCGCACGATGTCTTTCATAAGGTCATTCCCCGTCGAAGAACTCTCGACAATAACGTTTCTCTGGCGGTAATTTTGCGGATTAATCGACCAACAAAAAAGTGACCCGAATGACCTTTATAGATAGAATCGGGCCATTAGTCTGATTTAATGGTCTGCGATGGAGATAACAATGGCTGTATGTGAAAAAATCGTCACTATTGCGGTTGCTGCCTATGACGGTATCAATCCGTTTCACCTTTCCATTCCCTCGATGGTATTTGAAAGCAGTCGTGATAAGGATGACGGTGCACCACGATTAAAGGTGATGATTTGCGGCACCAGAAAAGGGGAAATTAAAACGTCGATGGGATTTAGCATTACCCCGCAACATACCATTGCAGATTTCAGTCAGGCACAGATTGTTATCGTGCCTTCATGGCAAAACGTTGAAGCCGCGGTGCCTCCTCCGCTGATTGAAGCATTAAAGATTGCTCATCAAAGAGGAGCAAAAGTTGTTGGCTTATGTCTGGGTACCTTTGTATTGGCTGAAGCTGGCCTGCTGGATGGAAAACTGGCTACCACACACTGGAAATGGGCCGATACCTTTATTCAACGCTATCCGGCGGTGCGGCTTGACGCCGCTCAGCTCTATATCGATCAGGGTGATGTCGTCACCTCCGCCGGCGTTGCCGCAGCCATCGACTGCTGCCTGCACTTACTCAGACAGATCTGCGGGGCTGAAGTCGCCAATCAGGTCGCGCGCAAGATGGTGGTTGCCCCCCATCGGCAGGGCGGGCAGGCACAGTTCATTGATAAGCCGCTGCCAGTATCCCGTCAGGACGACCGTTTGTCTCAGTTATTACAATGGATAACCCTGCACCCTGAACTCCCCCACACTATCGATAGCCTGGCAGAAAAGGCCATGATGAGCCGTCGGACGTTTACTCGCCACATCCGCCAAATAACCGGCACAACGGTCATGCAATGGTTACTCGATCAGCGCCTTGCTAAGGCCCGGCGGATGCTGGAATCCGGCAGCCAGCCTGTTGAAACTATCGCCGTGGAGTCCGGTTTTGGCTCCGCGACGTCATTACGTCAGCATTTCGCTAAAACGCTCAATATTTCGCCGTCATTATATCGCAGGCAATTTCGCATTAAGAACCTATCCCAATAGGCGTCACTGTTGCCCCAGTTTGGGATTGACTCTACGCCAACTTTATCGCTGAACTAACCCATTATTTATGCTTAAAGTTGTGCTACTGTTTTAGATTCAAAACACATATCTCAATCGCAGAGGAAAGGAAATGAAGCCATCGGTCATCGCCTATAAGACACTTCCCGCGGACCTCCATGCTAAGCTGGAGCAGCACTTTACCGTTACCGCCTTTGACAGTATTACCGACCAGAACCGCCCGGCATTTATTAAAGCGCTGGGCGAGGCAGAAGGGATGGTCGGTTCAGGTATCACCGTTGATAAAAACCTGCTAGATAACGGCCCTAAACTCAAAGCCGTTTCTACTATTTCTGCCGGTTATGACAACTTTGACGTTGATACTCTGACCCAGCGAAAAATTGTGCTGATGCATACCCCCGGCGCCCTGACAGAAACCGTCGCCGATACGATTATGGCTCTGGTTCTTTCCACCGCCCGCCGCATTGTTA
>POVV01000177.1_pt1 | contig 52625 bp, 34 predicted proteins | sample 1560271 | NCBI WGS metagenome assembly POVV01 (sample SAMN08337232, study PRJNA429181) | Bioreactor metagenome, whole genome shotgun sequencing project. | biome: cows' rumen and soil; feature: anaerobic; isolation source: anaerobic chemostat enrichment culture, galacturonate as sole carbon... | reverse complement strand
CCATTGACGACTACCAAGCATATATGGATGGTAAATAGCAAAAAGCTACACCGGATGTTCTTTCTATTGCTTATATTGATAGCAATTGCCTGTTCGGGTTTTCTATATGCGTATATAGAGGCTAGAAATATCAAATTAAAAGAAATGACTTTTTCGAGTGAAAGCATTCCTCAAGCCTTTGATGGTAAAAAGATTATTTTTATTTCAGATATACATGCAGGAAAATATTTCAACGGAAAAGATGTAGCCAATCTCGTAAAAAGAATAAACGAAAGAAATCCTGATATTATTCTGCTTGGGGGAGACAATACCTATAAAGACGCAGTATATTCTATCCCCTTTTTTGAAGAGATTGCTAAACTAAAAAGTAAGCATGGTGTATTTTCCGTTTTGGGAAATCATGACTATTGGGAAGATCCGGAACTTATACAACAAGGGTTGATTAATTGTGGTTTCAATATCTGCGATAATCAATCCTATTGGATAAAAGAAGGGAATGATAGTATAAAGATAGGAGGTGTAGGTGATTTATGGGAAGATGTTCAAATCATTGAAAACACGACTAAAGATGTAGAGCAAAATGATTTCTGCATACTCCTATCCCATAATCCCGATTATATGGAACTCCTCAACACTGACCGAGTAGACCTTATGCTATCGGGGCACACACATGGAGGGCAAATAACCTTTTTCGGATTGTATGCACCTATAATGCCTAGTACCGGACATCCGGAGTATATGCAAACAGGACAAAAGTATCGCTATGGCTGGAAAGAGAAGAATAATACAAGGCTCTATGTTACAACAGGTATAGGTATGGGTAAATTCCCTTTTCGTTTTTTTGCACAACCTGAAATAGTTGAGATTACACTGAAAAGGAAATAAATAATTATTTTTTCTCTTTCTTAGAAGTTTCAAGCACCTTAATCAGCTTATTCAATGATTCCATATCATAGCGGATATTATTTCGCATATTATTAATATCCAACTTATTTACAACCCGTTGAGTTTGGCCGTAACGCTTAGTATATGACTTACCCACTAGTCTGTATATACTATCCAAATCCTTGGCGGGATGCTCTCTTTCCTCGGCATTCATTGTATATGGATCAAAACCGAGCTTTTCTCTGATAAAATGTCCTGTTAAACGCTTATCTATTTTTTTATAGTGATTTGTTTCACCAAGAAACCAAGCCTCTATTTCATGAACAGCTACAATAATATCAAAATGTAGCGACTCACTTTTTAATTTATTAGGTAGGAAACGTAATCCTTTTTCTAATTTTTCTAATTCCTCAACTGGTATAGGATATAAATCGCGAAGACCTATAATCATCTCATATCCCCGACTCCGCAGATTCGCAATATTTTCTATTATTTCGGATTTAACTCTGTTATCTGCTCCGCAATCGAAGATTAATATTTCATACTTCGGATTACGTGAGAACGAAGAATTACGCACAATCTCTTGTTTAGGGATATTTACCCCTCCACGAAATTGTTTCTGTATAATATTTATTTGCTGTGTTCCGAGGATTTCTTTTATTAAGCGATTCACAAAAATCTGCTCAGTCTGCCCCTCAACAAAGAAAGCAATCCGTCGTCTCATCAATCGTTTTCTTCATCAATAAGACCAAATCCTTCCTTGAAAAAATCCGTAGCAAGGAAATCAAAGTTATTCAGTCCCGTATATTTAAAATCGTCGAATATTTCTTTTGAATTCTGATAGTCATAAAATATAGACTTAGTACGATCACGATTTATTACCGACCAGTACTTTAAAGATATTTGATTCATTACATGTCTATCATTGGATGTCATAAAGAATTGCATATTCGAGTTATTTATTTTCTTTATAACCATATCTATAATTATTTGAGATCTGTCAAAATCAAGTCCTTCACCCATATCATCGATAAGCAAACATAATGACAACTTGTTCATGCGGGCATAACAGAGCATAATAAATAAAGACAGAGCCCGAAACATTCCTTGCGACATATCTCGTTGCGATACAGCATATCCACCCTCTTCCTCAACAAAAAGACTATAACCGGCTGCAGTCTCACGAATATCAATGTCTGAAATAGAATATCCGAGTCCGTTCATGCCGTTTTTTATTTCCGCCACAAAATCATCACCGAATTGCTGCTGACCTTTAAAGAATGTATGCACAGGTTCAATATCCTGAGGGTCTTCCGTAGCCTGAGTGCAGTCTTTAACCAATCGGTTTTTCTCTACTTGGTTCGCAAACATATGATTACGGAGGGATTGTCCCCAGATAACAAGATCAGGAAAGTAAGGATTGCTCTTCGAATCAACCAGAGATATGGCAAGCTCACTACCTCCAATCTCAGATAAAACTTCCGGCTTTTCTGTATCTACAAATATCTTCCTATTTCTATCTAGTATAACTTTATCGTTATATGATAAAACTTCTTCGGTAACCATTCTATCCTTAAATGCAAAGGCATATTTATAGGAATAACTCTCATTCTTAAATATGAGTTCGTAATGTCCAGAAGGGCTAATAACCTGCTTTATATTAATTCTACCAGCAAGAAGATTGGCTATCTCTCGGATAACATTTAAAGTACGGCTTTTGCCCGAAGCATTTTTGCCTACGAGAAGATTCATGTTACCAAAATAGGCGTAATCATCATCGCGTCCTACGATACCCCATTCGCGAGGTTCACCAATAAAACGGGTATATTTTAATGCGCTTAATATCATATCTGCTTTGGAAAAGATAATTTATATCAAATATACAGATTTTATAAATCAGTTGCCTATTAATAAATCTTTTTTAATAATCTGACACATCTATAAAAGAAGAGAGGACGAATATCGTCCTCTCTTGTAATTATTCTGAGCTGAATGTTATTTAATATCTTTATTCATAAAAATGTTGTCCTTATTAACAAACTCGACAAAATCCGTTGCAGACGGATGCCCTGCAAATGGAGCATAGAAGTGATGAGGTTTATCTTTCTCCCATGCATTACGCCAAAACAGTACCCAAGCAATTTTATATTGACTTATCAAAGGATATACTACTTGTGTAAAATAAGTAGAGTCAGGTATCGATTCCATTCCGGTTTCACCAATAGTCGGTACCTTACCTGATTTAGCAGCATACTCTGTTACAATTTTCAGATTACGATCCATTGCTTCTTTATACTTTTCTATAGCAGTAGAGTCTTTTCCTGGCACATAGCAATCATACCCTACAATATCTACATAATCGTCGCCCGGATAACGTTCTAGAAAATGAGCTTCATCCTTCGTCTCCGATGGAGAGTATGCATATAGTAAATTATGGACACCTTTTTTATCTCGAAGATATTCCACAGTCATTATCCACAATTGTTTATATTCATCGGGAGTACATTGCTCATTACCCCACCAAAACCACCCGCCTGTATGTTCGTGATACATACGGAAAATAACCGGAATATAATTACCGTCCTTATCTTTCAAGTCAAGAAAAAAGTTGGCTACTCTATCTAGCCATGTCAAATATTTTTCATGATTCGAACCATTCGGCAGAATGGTACGGACAACAGAATCTTGTTTACAATCCCAAGCCGTATTTCCTGTCACAATATTATCTCCATGCCAACTGGCTGTAGTAATACCTCCACGGGTATAAGTATCCTTAATATACTGCTTCATGTCACTGAAATAGATGGAATCCAGATTAAATTCTGCGCCAATCTCCACATGACCTAACTCCCACCCTATTACAGCAGGATAATCGCCAGTTACATCTTTAATATCGGAGCGTCCGGCTTCTTTATACCATGCATGACCATAGGCTAGTGCATCCTGATGACCAAGCATAATACCACGATCTAAAGATTTAAACAATTTATTGTAAAGATCAACGGTTTCTTTAGTTGCTTTTTTATCAATAGGCTGTTTCATTTCTGTCAAAGTCTCTTTTTGCTTACAAGCCACAAAACTTGTGATTAACATTAATATAAATAGGCCTTTTTTCATATTTGTTTATTTTACTGTAAACGAGATGATATTCTTTGTATCGTCCGATGAAGAACCTATTTGAAATACAAAATCACCAGGTTCTACAACTCGTTTATTTTGAAGATTAATAAAAGACAAGTCATTTACATTCAACTTAAATGTAACAGTCTTGGTTTCCCCCGCCTTTAATTCCACTTTTTCAAATCGACGAAGTCTTTTCACATCAGGAACTAACGAAGCGTATAGATCGCTAGAATACAATTGTACAACTTCCTTTCCTTCTCTGTTACCTGTATTTGTTACATCTATTGAGATAAGAATTTCTTCAGTAGAATTAGCCAACAAATCAGATTTATTTATTTTAGGATTTGAATAAGCAAACGTTGTATAGCTTAGACCATATCCAAACGGATATTCGAAATTATAGTCACCCTCATAGTTGTAAGCTGCATCAGTATTAACTTGCTCCTCTGCATACTTGTGATAATATGGTACTAAAGAATTAGGAAATGCAGGATAGGTATATGGTAATTTTCCTGCTGGATTTACATCTCCAGCCAAGATATCCGCCAATGCATCTGCCCCATAAATTCCCGGCAAATATGTTTGCACAATAGCATCCAGTTTCGAAGAAAACTTAGAGATCAGACGAGGACGGCCTTCACTTAGAACCAAAATAACTTTCTTGCCAAGTTTGAGCATCTCCTGAGCTAATTCTGTTTGCAATTCATTCAGATACAAATCATTCAAATCACCCGGTTTTTCACAATACGAGTTTTCGCCCAAGCAAAGTACAATATAATCCACATTTTTAGCTGCTGCAATAGCTTCCTCAAAACGATCTTTATGTTCTGTATCCCATTTTGTTTCGTTGGTATAGCTTACACCCGGAACGTAGGTAACATTCTCTTTACCAAATTTAAGTTGAATCGCATCTAATAAATTGTGGTATTGACTTGCAAATTCATCTATTTTTTCACCTTGCCAAGAGAATGTCCATCCTCCATTCAGAGATCGTTTACTTACTGCATTAGGTCCAGCCACTAGGATTTTCACGCCCTTCTTCAACGGTAAAACATTTCCTTCATTTTTCAACAAGGTAATACCATCTGCCGCTGCATCGTAAGATGCTTGTTGATATGCTTTCGAGTTGAACTCAGGATAATCTTTACGATATGTATTAGGGACATTAAACAAGTTGAGTTTCAATTTTAAAGCTACTACTCTTGTTGCTGCATCATCGAGGCGAGACATTGGCACTTTTCCTTCATTTACAAGTTCTATCAAAAGCTGACAGTATTCTTTATATGCAATCGGGATCATCGACATATCAATTCCGGCATTGATTCCCGCTTTGATAGCTTCTTTTATAGAAGGAACCATCTTATCGCGACTATACAATTTATTGATATCTTCCCAATCGGTCACAATCATCCCCTGAAAACCCATTTCATCACGAAGCAATGTTGTCAGCAATTCGTAACTTGCATGTACAGGTACATTGTTTATAATACCCGAATTTATCATCACTGTATGTACGCCAGCATCTACAGCTGCTTGAAATGCAGGAATATGGTATTCACGCAATACATTATCAGGAATGTAAGCAGGAGTCCTGTCTTTACCGCTTATAGGAGCAGAATAACCCAAAAAGTGCTTCATACAAGCTGCGACCTTAGTCGGATTAGCAATATTATTGTCATCGCCTTCGTATCCTTTGATCAGCTCACGTCCGAAAACAGCTCCAACGTAAGGGTCTTCTCCAAATCCTTCATATTGACGAGGGAAGCGTGGATCAAGACCAAGATCCAGTACCGGAGAAAAATTCCACGGCACATTACTTGCTCGAGTCTCATAAGCTGTTATTTCTCCCATTCTACGAGCATGTACAGGATTCCATGATGCAGCGATTGCTATCTCTTGAGGGAACATAGTAGACCCAGCGGTATAAGTAGCACCGTGTATCTGATCCAATCCATAAATAACAGGAACTTTTACTCTGGTTTCCTTCATTGCTACGTCTTGTATTTGCTCCACAGTTTTAGTCCACCACTCTGCTGTACGGGCACGAGTATTCGGAGAATTTAGGATAGAGCCTACGTGATATTCAACTATAGCTTCACGTAGTTTGTCAATATCAATTTCCAAGGTACTAGATGGGGGTGTGTCAGTCCCTTTAGTAACCAAATCGATACTAATTTGAGCTGTTTGTCCTACTTTCTCGGCAAGTGTCATTTTCGACACCATCTCTGCCGCCTTTTTATTTATTTCATTATTATTCTGAGCTGTCAATCCTGAAGTAACGCCCAATGCTGTAGCCATTATTACAAGTGTTTTTTTCATGTTTATAAATTTAGATATTTACATATGGATGCAAATATAAACTTTTTATTTAATGATAGTTATTCCAAAATAAAATGTTCAATCATCTCCATACACATACGCCCATTATGATACGGACATTTCCAAAATCCGGCTTTATCATCTTTACTATTAATTGTATCATCAGATAAGCGACTCCAAATCCACTCGCCATTCTTTTGATCTACAATCTGATTTTGAATATAGTTCCATATGCGAGCAGCCTTTTCCTTATATAATACATTATGAGAATTTTTATAGGCATACATAAAGCCAACCACACTCTCAGCCTGTACCCACCAATGCCGTTCTTTATCTAAATGATTACCATCTTTTTCATAGAACATGCTACCATCGGCATCCAAACCTTCGATAGCGGCATTAGCTATATCAAGCGAAATAGTCTTTACTCTACCCAATAGCCTCTCATCACCCAAAACTTCTGCTGCTTCAAAAAGCAACCACGAGGCCTCTATATCATGTCCATACGATACGGCTGACGATTTCACATTCCATTGCTCATCAAAGAACAAGTTGAGATGATTTGTCTTTTCATCCAATATTTTTTCTACGAAAACATTTATCAAACGCTTTTGGGCATTCTCTAGTTCTTCATTTTTCCAAATGCGACAGAGATTAGTATATGGCTCTAAAACATGCAGATGCGTATTCATTGTCTTTTTTTCATTGGCATCTTTCTCACTCAGGCGCATATCCTCTATCGGCTTCCAATCCTGAGTATAAGCTTCTAAATAACCACCGAGTTCATTATCATGACATTTTTCTATCAGATAGAAGAATTCTTTTGCTAATTCCAATGCATAGATATTTCCTGTCGCTCTGTAAAACTCAGAAAAGCCATATAATGCAAAGCCCTGTACATAAGTCTGCTTCTTTTTATTTACAGGGTTTCCTTTATAATCTAGCTCCCAATAAACACCACCATATGTTTTATCTATAAAATAAGTAACAAGATAATCGAATGCTCTCTGAGCCACTTTCAAATACTTTGGATTTCGCAAAATCCGGTATGCGGAAGAAAATGTCCAAAGAATACGGGCATTTAATATTGCCCCTTTATTAGCCTTAGGATGCAAAACATTGTTCCCGTCTATTTGTCCATAAAAGCCCCCATGCTCTTTATCTTGCATTTTCTCTATCCAAAAGGATAGTATATTGTTCTCAAGTTCGTCTTTAAATCCGTACATATATCCTATTGATTTTCCGATTTTTCGGCTCTACGTTTTTCTAATTCTGCTGTTACTTCTTTCACTTTCTTTTCTGTTAATGGATAAAAATACATGCCAATAAATGCTAACAGACAACAGATAGCAGGTATTATACTGATCATCAGACGTTCTCCGAAAATAGTTTCAGTGCTTTGTTGTGCCAAATCAGGATTATATTTAAATATAAATAATATCCAACCTGTAAGCGCAGCACCCAAAGCCCAGCCTAATTTTTGAGACATAGATGATGATGAGAAAATCAAGCCTGAAGTACGACGGTCTGTCTTTAATTCCTGATAATCCACGATATCGGCAAACATACTCCAAAGTAAAGGCAATACATAACCGGCACATAGTGAAATCAGAGTTTGCAATATCAATATCCAACTCAATTGATTCGGCACAAAGAAAAATACCACACTAAGCGCAGCAGCTCCTGCCATTGCAATCATATAAGTCCTGCGCTTTCCGTATTTTGCGGATAAAGTAGGCGCTAAAATAACTCCTACAAGATTAGCAGCTTGTCCGATCAAAAAATAGATGGTAGTCATATCCCAGCCTGTCAGCGGCATTTTATATGCTACATGAACAAAATCCCTAAAATAATAGATTGCTACACCATCACGAACAGCATTGAATAACAGAGCTGCAAGTCCGGTTGCTACGAGAATCCACCAAGGTGCGTTATAGAAAAGATTTTTCAAATCCTGCTTCACCGAAGTATCTTCATCCTCATTCACAGGTTCTACCCGTTCGCGTGTCCATTTAAAGCACAAAAAGAAAAGAATAGTACATAGTACACCGATAGTGGCCACGCCTAATGTCCAACCAATAGGCGAAGTACTCACAGTCGTCTCTACGGCCTTTTCTGCAAGCTGAACACCCTCGGAACCGAAAGCCTTTGCATAACCATCAATAAGCGGTTGTAATAACATAAATGTGATGAAACTACCTATAAATGCAAACGCCATACGATATGATGAAAGGATATTTCTCTCCTGAGGATTAGGCGACATTACCCCCAACAAAGATGCATAAGGCACATTGATGAGAGAATATACAATCATCATCAGCGAATAGGTAATATAAGCATATACCAATTTACCTGTAGCTCCAAAATCGGGAACAAAGAATGTAATAACACCCATTACCGAAAATGGTATAGCGAACCATAATATATAAGGACGGTATCTACCCCAACGGGTCTTAGTACGATCGGCAGCAATACCTACAAATAAGTCGAAAAAGGAATCCCACACACGCGCAACCAGAAACATTGTTCCGGCAGCAGCAGCCGTTATGCCAAAAACATCCGTATAAAAAAACAATGAGTACATTCCGAATATTTTCCAGAACATGGATGATGCCATGTCTCCAAAACCATAGCCGACTTTCTCTTTTAACGAAACTTTATTTGCATTCATGGTATTTACTATATTATATCAATTCTCAGGTTTATTTTTTCTCTAGGTTTTTCTTTATTAAGGCAGTCAATGTTTCAACAGATGTTGCAGAGCGATAGCCATCAGGCGCTGTATTGAAACAATAATCGAGCAGACGGTCTACTGACGATACAGCCACATGCATACGCGTATCGCATGACGCATAATAAAGATATACTGTTCCGTCATCATCGGCTATCCAACCATTAGTAAACAAAACATTGGATACATCACCGACTCGTTCTTCTCCGATTGGTCCCATCAAATGCCCTGCCGGTTCAGCAATCAGTTTATCGGGTTGTTCCAAATCAGTTACATAAAGATAGATAACATATCGCAATCCGGCAGCACAAGCACGAACACCATGTGCCAAATGCAACCAGCCTTTAGATGTTTTGATAGGATGAGGTCCTTCTCCGTTCTTCAATTCTTTGATTGTATGATAATAACGGAAATTTATAATCTTTTCTTCTTTTACTTCTGCATTTGTTATATCGTCTATCAAAGCCCAGCCGATTCCACCACCGCTACCAGCATCAATAAACCCATCCTGAGGACGTGTATACAGGGCATATTTACCGTTTACAAATTCAGGATGAAGGACGACATTACGTTGTTGACTTTTTGTTTTAAGGTCAGGAAGACGTTCCCAATTAATCAAATCTTTTGTACGTGCGATTCCAGCTGCCGCAACGGCAGACGATAAATCTCCAGCCGGAGCATTCGGATCTTTACGTTCAGAACAGAATACGCCATACACCCAGCCATCTTCGTGAGCCGTAAGCCGCATATCATATACATTGGTATCTGGATTCTCTGTTTCAGGCATAGTTATGGGGTAATCCCAAAAGCGGAAATTATCTATTCCGTTTGGGCTTTCAGCTATGGCGAAGAAAGATTTACGATCATTTCCCTCTACACGCACAGCCATTATATATTTGCCGTTCCATTTTATAGCTCCTGCATTAAAAGTACCATTGATCCCGAAACGCTCCATAAAATAAGGATTTGTTTCAGGCGACAAATCATATCTCCAGAAAACAGGAGCATGCCCTGCCGTCAGCACAGGATTTTTATATCGTTCGAATATTCCATTTCCTGGTAATATCGGCTCATTTTTTAATGCTACTAATTGCTCATATTCTGCCGTAACAGCCTCAAGACGTTTTTTGAAAAGTTCATTCATTGTACTATATGTTTTTAGTTTTTTCTACTATTGATATTCTTATTACTTTAATTGATCTGCATAGTTCTTAATTACCTTTATTGTAGAATCAGTATCGAACACAGAATTCAACCCTTGTTCCTCTTGAGATGGATCACCAACATAATCATCCCACGGCTTCCAGAACTCATGAGCCGGACGACCAAATCCTCCCCATGCCCAGAAGTTACATCCGGCCAGATTTCCTTTTTCTTTGGTTGATGCTACTACTTGTTTGAATATATTTGAATAGTATTCATCTCGAGCAGTAACCGGGTCATCAAGCGTATACTTATGATTATCTCGAGGAAATCCGAATTCTTCTATTGTTATTGGCTTATTCAATTTTTTAGCAATAGCAATATGATCTGTTATGTATTGATTTGTTTTAACGATAGCAGTATCAACAGATTCTTTAATTTTAGTTATATCTATCCACCGCCAGTTTTTAGGCCAGATATGTATAGTCAGATAATCAACATTAGGATCGGCATGCATATCTTCATATAATTTCATATCTCCTTCCGAACCCATAAGCCCCTCATTTCCTGTTGATATAAGATGGTTCGGATCTAAAGAACGAATTAAGGCAGTAACCTCTTTCATCCATTTTAGGAAAGCAGGCTTACCTTCATCACTAAATACTCGTGGCTCATTACCTATTTGCCAAGACATGATGGCTGTATCATCGATATATTTCTTGCCTGTATATTTATTTGTCCGTGTTATTACATGTTTTACATGTTTCAAAAACATAGCATGACAACTATCACATTCTGCATACTGAGCTACATGCTTTACGAAAACAGGCCAATCGTGTACTCCTTTTTCCGGCACATTCCCTTTTCCTGCCCATTCAAGATATTGCCCATATCCCCCACTCCATTCCCAACTGTTGTTGATGAACAATACGGCATGCATATCACGTTTTCCTAATTCGGCCATAAAAAAATCAAGGCCATCGAAGATAGTATCGTTATACACTCCTGGAGCAGTTTGTAAAGTTGGTCTTATTTTAACTTCCTGTCCGGCAACACCATCCGCACCAACAAGCACACGAAGGTTGGTCACACCGTTCTCTTTCATAAAATCAAGTTCTTTGAGCAAACGGTCACGATTTCCACCTTCTCCGGTAGAACCAAGTATTGCTCCATACCAGTAATTTGTACCTATGAAATAGTATGGTTTATCGCCTATTACAAAATGTCCATCTTTTTGCTTAACAAAAGCTGATTCGTTAGATACTTCATTCGTCTTTTTTTGGATACAAGAAATTGTAAATAATGCCATTACTGCAAAAAGAATTAGTTTTCTCATTATAAAATCTATTTATATGATATATTTTCTAAAAGTTCTATCTTATTTTTCGTCGCCGCTGAATTAAACAGTTGGTTCAAAGACTTTAAGTCTATCTTCTCCGATGGTTTAAAATTATCAGAAGCCATATAATTCAATATACTATGATATAATTGTTTCGTTTCGGGCTTATCCATTGCAGCCATCAAGTCTGACATACAAACGAGTAGTTGTCCCTTTTCTAGCTGAAATTCAAAAATCAAACCTAATCGATGGTTTCTTTCAACATTATCTATAACCTGAACAATAGGTTTATATCCTGTAGGCATTTTATCCATAATCAATGGATAACTATTCTTTATTATTGGAAACCATTGCCAATTCGTGTGAAAATCGGTTGGAAAATCATTAAACAGGGGATGCTTAGGATCTGTCAAAATACCAAGCGTACCAGGAGATACAGGTTTCTTCGCATTCTCGCTAATAGTCTTAAACATTCGGTAATTCCAATAGTCAGTTTGGAATAATCCACCTACTGTAGATTTCTCATATTGTTTTCTGTCAGGAAACCACAAAATACGCCCACCTTCTTTTAACTTATTTATAGTATTATTGTCTAATTTATTAGTAACAATAACATTCGAAGGAGTTTCTGAGGATATTTTTTGAGGATATATCCATAATGAGTATGTATTTTGGCTATCGGTATTTGCTATTTGAAGTTTGAGGTGTGCTTTTTGTGCTTTAATCACAGATAAAAGACTTATTCTTACTTCACCTAAATCAATCAACCCTGATTTATGTTCCTTTATATCAAACTGCCCTTTTCCTATCTCCTGCCCACCTTCTGCCACTAAGCTCCAGTTAAGCTTTTTACCAACCAACGAGCCTTCCAAATAATTGGCTATTTTAATCTTGCCTTTTAATGTTTCATTACTCGTCCAACAGAATTTTTCTGTTACAAATAACGGAACAATAGGAGAACAGAACTCTCTCCATTCTTCGGGAGTTATCAAGCCTTTACTATCCATAAAAGCATCGAGAATACCTACAAATGCTGACCCCTGCCCTGGGTAGTCCTGTAAATCAAGCAATTGAAATCCTCCAAATCCCGATGTTCGCAGATCCATTTCAATATCAGCTTTGTATAACTGAACAGCCCATTTACCTGAGGCCTTGAAAAAGTCATTGGCCTGATCAAGCATCCCTGCATTAGCAAGCCTTTGTTTAAACACCTCAAAATTGCGAGGTTGTAATACTCCCGTATATTTTTTTATTTCGTTATAATCTGGGTATACTTGAAACTGTCCTGTTTCATGGCTAATAACAGGGACTGTACATCCGGCAATAGCTCCTGAAAAATCCATCACTGAGTTTGGATATGTATGATTGATATAGCCTCCATCATAAGCATCGGCAAAAGAAAATGAGCCTCTCACTTGTGTATTGAAAGGATTCTCACCATACTCTCCACCAATACGACAAGTCACCAAAAAGTCTTCATCTGGTAATTGACCTTTATATCCAAGAAAATTATTTGATCCAAAGGCGTATAAATGTCGATCATCTACCCGCCTGAAAGTATGGATCAAACTGTCCATTGCTTCCTGATCTCCAAACAATTCGTTACCTAAAGCAAACATAACGAATGAAGCATGATTACCAAACTCATTCTGAATATTGATACCCTCTTTAGTTAGAAAAGTTATTAATCTGTTATCATTCTTATCCATTGTGCCCCAAAATGGTAATTCTGGTTGCAGATATATACCTTCTATATCCGCAGCATCGAAACACGCTTTAGGTGGGCACCACGAATGAAAGCGATAATGATTGATTCCATACTGTTTAGCTATCTGGAAATATTTCCGCCATGTATCCACATCCATTGCAACATGCCCAGTCAGAGGAAAAACACAAGCATCGTGCTTCCCTCTTAAGAAAGTAATATTGTCATTTATGACAAATTGTGATCCTTGGGTTTTAAAATCACGAAGCCCGAAATTTACCGATTGAGAATCGTATATATCGTCTCCTTCGAGAGTTATATTTAGTCTATATAATGCAGGATGAAACTCACTCCACAGCTGAGCATCGTCACCCAATTGATATTTTATTTCAAATTCATTTTTTGATAAATCCAATTCCTTAATTAGTGGTTTTACAGTATGTCTCTTGTTTGAGTTCCAAGCTTCAGCTGTCAATTTAAGATTGGCGTGAGTTACGGCATCTGATTCTGATAGTTTTATTTTTACCAACACTGACCTATCTTTTACATCAGGATATATCTGGACATCTTTAATATGAAAAGTATTAGTAGCTTCCAGATATATTTCTCCTATTATACCATTCCAATTTGTTTGTGTGGATTCGGTATAAGCATGCGAACTTGTGATAACCTGAGGAGGTACAGACTGACCGTTATCAACCATGACCGTTATTTCATGGCTACCCGGTAGTAAATAAGGAGAAAGATCATAAACCTGCTTTGTTGATACATTATCATTGAACCCAACCTCCTTGCCATCAACCCAAACCTTAGTAGGTTTAGTACGCTCTAAGATAAGGTTTATAGTTTTTCCTTTCCAATTATCGGGAATATTCACTTGTCTTTTATACCATGCTTTACCAACATAGGAATATATACGAGACAGATAAGTCGTCTCATCCATTTTGGTATTTAGAATACCTTTTTTATTGGTATCGGTAGTACCGGGCAGTTTGATAGAATCAGACAGTTTTGATATATACCATCTCTCTTCGACACCTCTATCCAGCGAATCTAATCGAAAATCCCATGTACCTTGTAAATCAATACGTGCCCGCTCATATCCCTCTTGTTTTGTAATACAAGAGAAACATAAGTAAATGCACATAAACAAGTATAAGATTTTGCACCTATTCATACTGTTTGTTCTATACTATTTTACACCTAATTTTTCTTTGATAAAAGCTTTTGCGGCATCGTTATATTCTTTGCCTACACTATGAGCGAATTCAGGAAAGGCCATCCAACGCTTTTCCGATTTCACCTGATTGTAAGCTGCAAAATTGATGTGAGGTGGACAAACATTGTCCTGCACTCCAATGCCCATAATCAGAGGACACTCTATCCACTGAGCCAGATTCTTAATATCGAAATACGTAAGCAAGCTGTAAATATCTTCCCATTTAGCTTCTAGATGATTGTTCATATAATTATCGAAATCGCTTTTTGGCCAAGGAGCTATCTTGAAATAGTCCGGATAATCGGATAAAAAGGGAATGTAAGGAGCCGCCACTTTAACCCTTTTATCAAGAGCCGCTGCAACAAAGGATAATGCCCCACCCTGGCTACCGCCTCGTACAGCAATCTTTTCACAGTCTATCTCTGGACGACTACATACAAAATCCAATGCACGAATGACATCCAAAAATGCACCTCTATAATAATAGTTGTCTTTATTATCTAAACTATAAGTAATCCATGTACCAAAACGGTTTGTTGGTTGATTGAGAGCTTGTCCTCTAATCGATAATACAAAATAAGCAAAACCATCCCACCATTGATTTGGCACGTACGGTTGAGAACCATAGCCCATATATTCGACGATCACAGGATGTTTAGCCTCCCTTTTGGGCTTAGCATAATAGCCTCTTATCAACTCATCACCAAAGGACTTCATTTCGACCAAATACATGTCGTAATCTATCTTGGAATACTCAGGAAGTAAAGTCAATTTATAGTTCGGAGTCACCTTAGCTAGTTCTTTAAGATTACTATCCCAAAAAGACTGAAAATCTTCTTTAGCATCTAGGGGAGACTCTATTTTTTCAGGTTCATAGCCTACATTGAATTTCGTTTCGCAAGCTATCTCTTCATTTCGTTTAAATTGTATTGTATATCTATAAAATCCCGGATTTGGATTTTCTAAGTTAAACGTATTTGTATATGTTGTTTTTGCATCTACAGTAATACTTAAAGAATCCGATTTTACTGGTTGGTAATCATCTGTTGTAAGTGTTACTACCAAGCATCCTTGCACATCCCATGCATTTTTATTTTCAAGATTTACCGTTATTTTAATAGGATCGGGAGACATAAAAATATAATCAGAATCGGCAACAGCAACATTTAATAACAATTTATCTTTAGTCTGTGCTGTAGATATACTTAGCTTAGTTCCTTCCAAGAAACCACCGATATTCCAACCATCGTGAAACTTGATCGCAATAACATTATCATCTTCAAAATTTATATTTTCTGCTGATACCAAATAGTTACGTTCTCCATCATGATAGCCTTTATAATTATCAGGAAATTCACCAGTTTTACCAACTAACGTACCATTGATATAAACCTCATCTGTGGCAGCTAATCGTCCTAGGTGAAGTATCGCTGCTCCATGTTTATTTATTCCATCTTTTAAGCTATCCGACAACTGTATACTTTTTCGATACCAACCGAAACCATTTTCAAGTAATACATTCTGATCTTTTAATAACTTTGAAGATACTACATCTATCCATTCTGAATCATCATAGTTGGCATTCATCCAAAGACTATCCTTACCTTCTCCGGCATGGAACTTCCATGTATCGGTATAAGTTTCAGTTACAGACCCTGTAATTTCAGCAACTTGCGACTTACAGGAGAAGGCAGTAAGAATTAGAATTAATAGAGAATTTATTATGATTTTTTTCATGGTAATGTCTCAAATATTGAATAATACAAATTTATTATGATCCTGCCATGATAACAAATACTATTTTAGCAGAATACTGTACTTTTTTATTAAAAAACATAGGCAAAGTGGTGATAATATATAATACTTTTTTATCACTTTCTTTCTTTCAGTAAACTCCTAACAAGGACTCCCCATTCTTTCAAATCGTTGGTCGTCCAATTACTGACGGGAGATGAATCGTCTTTTATCATCGAACAGGTTTCATTCTTACTAGATATAGACCATGCTACCCAACTGATATTGTTTTTAGACATCCACTCTACCCAGGCGTTCCATTCCTGATGGTCGATAGCCCCGTCTCCGGTAGCTTCCATACCTGCACATTCGGACACAAATATTGGAATCCCTTTTTTCAAAGCATAGTCAGCTCGATCTCGAAGTTCTTTTTTATGAGTTGCAGCATAGAAATGTAAAGTATACATGATGTTGTCATATCCTTTGATAGAGTTATCAGCAGCCAGATGTATATCCTGATCCCAATGGGGAGTTCCAACAAGGATGACATTCTTCTTATCAATGGCTCTGATAGTTTTAATTAGTTCTTCGGAATATGACTTTACCTCTTCCCAAGATATGCGTTCGGGCTCATTGAATATTTCATAGATAATATTCGGATAATCCTTATATTTATTCGCCACACGTGTAAAAAAGGCTTTTGCTTCTTCTGTCCTTACATTATGGCTATGCCAATCGATGATTACATACATTCCATTTTTAATAGCAGCATCAACGACATTGTCAAGACAGTTGTTAGCTAAAACCGAATTGTCTATATATGCTCCATTCGGCTCTACTCCAATTGCAGCACGAACAAGGTTGCAGTCCCAATCGTTCTGCAACCATGTTACTGTAGACTCATTATAAAATTGAGACCACCAATTGTGCCACCCTAAACTAACACCTTTCATTACTAAAGTTTCACCATTCTCATCTATCAAAGAAGTCCCTTTGACTGATAACCATCCATGTTTACCAACAAATGTATCTACTTCATTTTCGGCCGATTGAGTTTCAGCACAAGCGGTTCCAAAAGAAAGCATATAAAATGCTCCTATAAAATATAATATTCTGGTAAACATGGTTTTACTCGATTAAATGGTTATAATTAAAAAATTGAATTAAGCCGTATATTTATTTTAAACTAGGCATATCATCTCGTGTGATCACCTTATCAGATTCAAATGCCTTAGTCCAGAATTCCTTTGTCGCATGTGCATGTACCGATTCATCTGTAGCATCGTAATCGTACCAAGGCATAAACCAAGACCATTGTGCTAAAGAATTCCATTGATCGGTAATGTTTGCAATATTGCCACATTCCGAAAGAGCCACCATCTTATTCTGATGAAGTTTACGAATACCTCTATATTGGCTATATAAATCGGAAACATCTGCATTGTTATATATGTCTCGTCCGATGATATCGACATAAGCATCTCCCGGATACCAGCTTTCATCACTTGTTTCGGTAGTCCAAACCCATATTAGATTATTAATACCCTTAGCCTTAAATGTATCGAACATCATAACCCATAGTTTTTTGTAAGCATCAGCACCTTTAGCACCCCACCAGAACCAACCTCCTGAGGCTTCATGCAATGGACGCCAAATGACCGGAATATTCTTTGCCTGTAACAGTAACAAGTTGTCTGCAATCTTATTCAGATCATTTTTCACTTGAGTATTCTCATACGTACCATCTGTAAATGCCTTTGTAACATCAAATGAAGTCCCTTCTGTATAGAAGGCATATTCTGAACTACCCTCTGATGCTGGCACATTCCAATGCCACATAATACTTACCAGACCATTATTATTCCACCAATTTTCGACTACTGTTGTATTGCTATAATCAATCCAGTTGGCAGGAGAAGCATAATGATGAACATAATCGAACGTATTCAAAGCAGGATATTTCCCAGTCCAACGATATACCCTATCTGCCTCTTCTGTATTCCAATTAACTTTAGCCATCGTCCCTGAAACAATTTCTTTTCTATACTTCTCGACAAGGAAATTATATACCTTTTGTGCCTGAGAAGAAGCATTCTGTGTTACTAAAGTCTTCGTTATTTCAGGTATTACTCCAGCTTTAAATTTAACAATGATATCTTCCTGATTCAATATTCCCGGAACACCTTTTATGATACCTGTAGGTATAGTTAATGTATAATCTTTATTATCCTCCATACCGTCTATAGTAATAATCAGGGTATTTTCTGCTGAAGAAGAGCCCGTAACGGTAGCTCCCGGTAATTGAATTTTTGAAAGGTCAACTACTGTAACCTCTCTATCAAACAAAAGGGTAACACCATCTATAAAAGGTGACACGCTACCGCCCGAAACAGGATCTGTCGATACCAAAACCGGCGGTTCTGTATGCCTCTGTCCACCTTTTACATCATAATCATCCTGACAAGAGGATAATACAAGGGTAAAAGAGAGACATAATAACAATTTAATTGTAATATTTAGTTTTTTCATAAATCTATGGTTTAAAGGAAGAGGGTATATTAAACAGCCCTCTTCCTTTGGAAATAAACTTTGTATAATCAATATTGTAAAATAGAAACTTGTGTCGCAATATATTGTTGTCCACTAACAATCAATCCACCTGAAAGCAACGACGTTTTAACATCCTCTGTCACAGTTAAAGTAAAGTCGCCGGAAATATCGAAATATTCAGTACCAGGGGCTATTTGAGACCAAGATCCGTTTTTAAAGGAGCCCTGTGAAGAACCAGTTGTACTAGCAGGATCAACAGTTACTTGTATTTTATCACCCACTTTTATAGTTGTAAACAACGTAGATGCAAGCTGAATACTACCAGACCAATTTCCCATATTTTGCGATCCCGTCCATATAGTAACAATTGTAGGACCTGTACCAACTACAGGTAGAGAATATGATGCTGAGCCATCTGCCGTCGTCAATATCAAACTCAATGTTCCGGTAGAAGCATTAGCTGGGATAACAACAAACATAGTAGAGGCATTGGCCGCGCCCCATGTCACATTTTGTCCACCAAGTGTAACTGTGGTCACCTTATCGAAGTTTCCTCCTGTAAGAGTAAGAGTTTCCCCTGCATTTACGGATGATAGAGAAGATGTTATATATGCTAATTTAGTCGGTGTTACTGTTACCGTCAATGTTTCAATAGTATTACCATTCTTTGTCTTTATAAATATTTTAGAGCTTCCTACAACTGTATTTGGTATTACAATTTTCAGTTCTGATGCTGTTTGAGATGTTATTTGAACTTTATCGGAAGAACTGCTGAAAACTACTTCCGAAACCAGATCAAGATTTGAACCATTCAACGTAAGCGACTGTCCACCAACTATTGGAGTAGAAGTAGAAGTAATTGTTGGATTAATAACAACATAGTTTACTGACACTGATTTTCCTGAATTAGTATTTAAGCTTAAAGCACCGGTCTGAGCGGTCTCTGGAACATTTATCGTGATTTGACTTGCTGTTTTTGAAGCACATTCAACTGCATTCTCGACATTAGGAAAATTGATATTAGTAACTAAATCAAGATTCGTACCTTTAATAGTCAAGACACCCCCTCCTTTTACTGGATTTGGGGTTATGGCCGTAACAGTTGGCAGCACCATTGTTATAGCACCGGCATTAGTTTCCAAACCAGAATAGGCAATAAGAATAACATCCCCATCCTGAGTATTTTCGGGTATAGTAATTTTTATTTCTGTAATATCCGCATATGGATTTTCCGCAGGAGGAACTATAACTTCCAGATTTGATGGTAATTTTACTTTTTCGACCAATTGCAGATTAGTTCCTTTGATCGTCAACTCTGCTCCTGCTTTAACCGTGGTTGGAGCAATTGATGTTACAGAAACTGTAGCGACAGTCAGTTCTTTATCGGTATAAACCAAAATCGGAATATCCGCACCGTTAGATAAAGCAATCTTCCCGGTTTGAGCACCAAGAGGAACTTTCACCGTAAATTTATCGCGAGGATAACTTTCTCCTTCTTTTCTTTCCAGAGAAACTACAACATTATCAGTAAACACAACTTCACGGATGAGATTTAAATAGTCTCCTTCAAATGTCAGTTCATCACCGGCCTTAACAGAAGTTACATTTTCCGTTCCAGTCTTATAAAACTTCGTAATAGAAATAGGTTCCGATAAGGTCAACTTAGTCTTTGTTGTTATATCTCCATCAGGTGTTATTAACTTTACATACCCAGGGACAACATTTTGAGGTAGCTTAATAACAATCTCTCCGGCCGAAACTTTCGTAATATCCTTTATTGATATGTCATTAGGTAATGTTATTTCTGTTACTCTATCGAGATTGCTACCAAGAAAACGGAGTTCGCCTCCTCGTAAAGCCGGACTTGGCCCAAAAGCATCCAGACGCACACCGTTATCATCATCCTTAGAACATCCACTAAATAAGACGATCAATGAAAAGCCAATCGCCCAAATAGATTGTATATATTTTCTAATATATTGCATATTATTATGTTTTATTTAATTCTATTACTCTGGCACTACACGAATATTATCAATAAGAATATCTGGTTCACAATCTGTACCATCAATACCTCCATTGTATACAAAAAATGTCAAACCACCATAGTCATTTGGGCCGGGCACTGAAGTTAATGTCGATCCATCGTGACTATATTTAAAGTTTTTCAATGGGATATTTACTGTTATCCATCCATCAGTAACAAAAGAACCTGTATCTTTCCATGGCATCCACAATCCTCTTGGCGTAACGCCATCTGATATATAACCATTAACTCCACTTAAAGACCATGGTGTAAAAATCATTTGTAATGCACCCGCTGACCAATTAGATAAGACATTAACTTCAAATTTAAGAACCGAGGTTTCGGGGTCTGTAGAAAATAGATTCCCTTTCGGACGCCCATTAGCTGTACCCCAAAGATTAAATGAAAAAGCATCTTCATTCCATGTATCTCCAGCCTTTCCTGACATTTTGCCTTTAAATCTAACATATTTACCTGAAATACCAGATATAGGATCCGAATCAGATATATTTCCAGAACGCCATCCCCCAGTAGCATTCAAATTATCCCAATCTAGAATCATACCTCTAGAATCTAGGTAATAGAAAGACGACGAAGTTGCTCCATAACGAGAACGGATTGAAATAGGTCCTTCTTTAGCTCCATCAGGAATTATAACCCTTATAGCTGTCTGACTATAAGATTCTATTTTTGCTTCTATATTAGGTGTGAACATAACCACAGGCTCATCTTTATCTTCTACAGGCAAAAAATAAAAACCGTTAATAGTAGCAGGTGAACCTATTTTAGCATACTCACAAGACATTGAATTTAACACTGGCGTCGGCACATTAACTCCGAAATCAAAAAGAGTTTCAACACCGCTACCTGTCACTAATCGAATTTTATCTGTGACCTCGCTAGGTATATCGTTCGGAATTGATACTAATATTGAGTTATTGGTTATATATACAGGATTTATCTTAGCTTTTTGATCGTTAAACCAAATTTCTTTCACTCCAGACAAATTATCCCCTATGATAGCAATAGCCGCACCTAAGTAAGCTTTAGTAATAATAGAGTCAGACGCTGCGGCATTTATAGACCGAACATATCTAATTACTGGAGTAGAACCATTATCATCGTCATCACTACACGAAGAAAATACACCAACCGAGGCAATAAAGACTACGGTCAACAATAATATATTCTTTATAAATGTTTTCATAACTTTCATTAATCGTTAAATGTATAATCTACAGCAGGATCTTTAAACAAAGGATTACCCGTAAGAGCTTCTGCCGGAATAGGCAAGAACATCTGAGAATCATAAACCTTAACAAAACCGGCCTCAGGAATATGTTCTTGATAGTTGTTGTTATTATTTCGGTCTTCAACTGAAGAAATACCATCTTTCAGCACATATATCAGTTCACGCTTCTGATTATTCAAGAGTTCTAAAGCTGCGGTCGAGTTACGATAGTAATAACGTTTAATATCAAGCCAACGCAAAGATTCAAAAGCAAATTCCAGACGTCGTTCTTTCAAAATACTTTCGAACGTCAATGAAGTAGCAGGAGTTAACCCAGCACGATCAGCATGGACAGCATTGAAATATTCAAGGGCTTTAGCATCTGATGTAGATGCACTGGTACCAAGAATAGCTTCACCGTACATCAGATAAACATCAGCTAAACGTATCACATGTATATTATTTGCTGCATCCTGATTCAATCCCACATGATTATCCGTATCGGAGGCTTTACCTATTACATACTTCTTGATATGAGCCAACATCTCGTTAGGGTTTTCATTGTCTGCTTCAACATAGTTTTTATAATGATAACCACCACCGGCTTTATTCAACATTGAATAATAATCGCCTTGTTTCATATAAGTCCAGACACGACGTTTATCTTTTTGCTGATCGAAGGCCTTTTGTAAATCAATTGTAGGTCCCTTACCTGCGCCCCATGTTTGGTCTGCAATTACAGAACTTCTGGAAAAGTTCACATTACGAGAGCTTCCTCCTCCGTAAGCACCTGTTCGACATTGTATAGCAAATAAAGATTCAGAGTTATTGTTACCTTCCCATGTGAATAAATTACTATAATCTTCATCTAACGTGCGACCACTTTTCTCTATCACATTCTGGCACAACTCTTTTGCTTTAGCAAAGTGAGTAGTAGCATCCCCGTATGTACCTGAATTTCCAACAGCCGCGGCAGCATAAGTCAAATGTACTTTGGCCAACATAGCCTCGGCAGCCCATTTAGTAGCTCTACCCTTCTGAGAATCTTCGGCTGGCAAATATTTTGCTGCATATTCCAGATCTCTAATCATAAATTCATAGCAACTCTTTCGAGTATTCTTTGGCACAAACATATTACCAGATACAATCATATCTGTTGAATTTTCGATAATAGGCACTTCTCCCCAATATTCAGTAAGGTAATAATACGCAACTGCACGCACAAACTTTCCTTCTGCAACAGCAGCATCTATAGCACTTTGAGGCACATTCGCAGTCGCTTTAGGCATATCATTTATTACAGAATTGGCAAAGGATACAATCCGATATAAACCTCTCCAACCATACAATAGATATGAATTACCATTGTTGTAACTAAAATAAAAGAATTGACCTTCTTGATCGTAAGTATAATAAAGATCACCAGCCAGCTGATCGCCAGCTAACCACATGAACTGAGAATGAAAATCCCACCAAACACTACCATATAAGGTTGCTGTATTCGCACGGATTCGTTCTTCACTGTTATAATAATTGCCTGTTGTCAAAGAGTCTTCTGGATCTACTGTCAGAAAATCATTACAAGACACTGACCCAAACAGCAAAGTTATCAGGCATATATATTTAATATATTTTTTCATATTCATAGATATCATATAGTTAGATTCCAAGGTTTAAGCCAAACATAAATGTCCGAGGAGAAGGATAATGTCCCATATCTATATTCTGACGCTGCGAATCCTGATTGTAAGCACCAATTTCAGGATCATAACCCGAATATCCAGTAATAGTTAATAAATTTTGAGCACTGATATACAATCTTAATCGTGTCACTCCCCATTTTGCACTAAGTTTGGCAGGAACAGTATATCCTAAAGAAATATTAGACAAGCGTACATATGAACCATCTTCGATAAAACGATCCGACATACGGTTGTTACGGTTTACATCATTTGTCGTAGCACGGGGCACTTTAGCATCAGGATTAATTAAATATACATTATCAGGATCGCTAGGAGAACCATCTAAATTGCGAAGACCAATTCTAGCTCTATCATTTACAGCTACAGATTGATTATTCCATATACTGGTTTGTCCTTCGATACGACTTTGTGCATAATTTAGAATGTCACCCCCAATGGAGCCAATAAATGAAAAACCAAAATCAAAATCTTTGTAAGAAAAATTATTATTAAATCCAAAAGTAAAGTCTGGGTTTGGATTACCAATAATAGTCTGATCATCAGTATCTATCTTTCCATCATCATTAAGATCGACGAATTTCATATCCCCGACCCAAACACCTCCGGTCTTATTTACATAATTTATTTTACTATTTGTAGGATCAGCCTTTTGAACAGAATGATTCAATATGTCTTCTTTATCTTTGAACAAACCCTCTGTTTTGTAACCATAGAAAACACCAATCGGATAACCAACCTTAGTTATTGTTGCTGTTTGAAATTCTGAATACCAATCCAATTTGCCATAAAATGCCTGATTCTCAGCATTCAATTCTTTTACCTTGTTTCTATTAAGAGAGAATACAACATTTGAATTCCAATTTAAATTATTGCTCTTTATAATATGAGCATTAAGAGTTATATCAATCCCCTTATTATCTATTTTACCAATGTTACCCCAAGGTGATTGAATGTCACTCCAGTCAGAACCACCAAGATAACTAGGAATAGAAAGTTGCATCAAAAGATCCTTAGTAGTTTTATAATAAGCATCAACTGTCAAATCTAAACGACCGTTCAACAAACCTAAGTCAATACCTGCATTATACTGTACGGATGACTCCCACTTCAATGAAGGATTAGATATACGAGAGACACGATAACCTGTACCTAGAGGAGTAGTAACAGCCGTCATAGATGAACCATATAAAAAGTTGTCAATTTTAGAATTACCTACCATACCATATCCTAGACGAAGTTTCAAATTGGAAATCGTTTTACTATCTTCCAGAAATGATTCTCCACTTATACGCCAGGCAGCAGCCAATGATGGGAATGTTCCCCATTTATTATCAGTTCCGAATTTGGAAGAGCCATCACGCCGTATTGTTGCCGTCAAATAATATTTACTTGCATAATTGTAGTTAGCACGTCCAAAAAGAGAAGCTTGAGTACTTTTTCCTTTCCACCCTGAATTACTCTCATATTCGCCATCGACACCAATAACCAGTATATCATTAGAAGACAGGTTATTCTTTATTAGCTGACTTCCTTCCCATGTGTTTTCGATGGCCTCAAAGCCAGCCATAGCCACAATATTATGCTGTCCAAAATCTTTTGTCCAGGTCAAATAATCTGTATTAATCCAGTAATAAGACTGATCGTCACGCTTCATAATACGACTAATGTCGTTTTTCAAAGCACCCCATTGATAAGTCGGATGAAATGCTTTATTTGTATTATTCGAACCCGAAAACGAATATTCAGCACGCAACGTAAGCCCTTTTATGATGTCGGCTGAGGCGTAAAAACTTCCTGAATAATTATTGCGTAATAGTTTGTTGTTACGTTGCATAGCTATAGCTACAGGATTCCACGAAACACCTTCTACTGATTCCGGACCAGCAAAATTACCATCTATGTCATATACCGGCACATTGGGTCCCATCATCAATGCAGTCATGATAACGCCATCTCCACCATCATTTAACGTAATAGTTTCATTCGTACGAGAATATACTAAGGAACCTCCTAGCTTAAGCCATTTTTTTGCCTGAGCATCGAAATTAAAACGACTGTTGAAGCGGTTGAATCCGGAACCTATAACAACCCCATCCTGATCGAACCATCCTGCCGAAGCGGAGAACTGCAATTTCTCGGAACCTCCCGAAACAGTTACATTATGGCTCTGAGCCCATGCATCACGAAATATAGCGTCTTGCCAGTTTTGACCTTCACCAAGTATCGAAGGATCTTTAAAATAATCTGAAAAAGTATTACCCAAATCTGCTGATAGCTCTTGTTGATACCAAGCATATTCACGCAAATTCATCATATCCAACGTCTTTGGAACAGAAGAAACTGATGAAAAACCATCATAATTGATCTTTATATCGCCAGCTTTACCACGACGAGTAGTTACCATGATAACGCCATTGGCTCCTGCTGCACCATAAATGGCTGTGGCAGAAGCATCTTTTAACACATCTATATTTATAATATCACTAGGAGAGATTCCTGCAAGTGGATTTGTTACATTTTGCCCGTTAGAACCTCCAGCCCAATCAAATCCGGCTATAGTACCACCCTCTCCTCCCTGAGGAACACCATCAATCACATAAAGAGGCTCGTTTCCGCCTTTTATAGAGGTGATACCTCGGATGCGTATTGTAGTAGCTGCGCCCGGAGTCCCAGAGTTTGATGTAATTTGAACTCCTGAAAGCTTCCCTTGCATAGCTTGATCAAAAGTAGCTACAGGAATTTCTTTTAATTTATCTCCGGCAATAGAACTTACAGAACCCGTCAGGTCTTTCTTCTTGACAGTACCGTATCCCACAACAACAACTTCTTCCAAAGCGACATTGTCTTCTTTAAGGACTACATTAATATTATTACTTGATTCGACTTTTACAGATTGAGTAGTCATACCAATAAAAGAGAATGTAAGGATATCACCTTTATTCGCTTTTATTGTATAGTTCCCGTCTGCATCGGTCATTACACCAACCTTTGCCTGAGTCTGCACAGTAACACCCGGTATGGGGGAATTGTCAGCGGCATCGGTTACCTTTCCTGATATCTGATAACTCTGTGCATATATAATACACGGAGCCACAATCAGGAGTAATAAAAAAAGGATTTTTCTCATAAGGTTTCGATTATGGTTAATATATAATTAGTGAATAGCTGCTTGTTATAGCTAGGCATTTATAGTATCAGACATTCATATGTCACAAAAGTATTTATGAACATGAAAAATAACAAATACTTTATTATCTTATATTAATACTTTTTTATCAAAAAAAATATACAGACATCCAACAAAACACATTGTATATCTGCAATATAATAAATAAGAATGAATTAACTAATAATCTTTTAGACAAAAAAAGAGAATAAAACTAATACTTTTTATCATAAATAATAATCAAAAAAGTATTATAATATTTATAGAAAATATTTAGACTCTTTATAATTTTCTCTAAATTCGCGGGGAGTACATCCTTTTTTCTTTTTGAATATTCGGTTAAAGTTAGATAAGTTATTGAATCCGCATGTGAGACTTACTTCCGCAACACTATGAGTTGTATCCAACAACATACGCGTAGCGTGTCCCAGCCGAATATCGTTGAGAGAATCTATAAAATTACGACCTGTTCGTTGTTTGATAAATCTACTAAATGCAACTTCTGTCATCCCTACAAGATCGGCAACATCACTCAAGTGGACTTCCTTATTATAGTTTTCTAACATAAAATTATATGCACGCTCAATCCGTCTACTATTATAATTTTGTTCATGTACATTAAATGATCTGCTTGATAATTCACGCATTGGCGATAATGACAAATCATATAAGATAGCGAAGAGTTTCAGCACAGAATGCACACCTTCAGGTTCTGAAGCCAGAGAATAAAGACGATCTTTTATATCCTCTATTGTATCTTTGGAAAAAACAACACCACATGATGCTTTTTCGAACATTTCTTTCACTGAACGAAACTGATTCCTCTGTAAAAAATGCTCATTTAATAAATCGCCATGAAACTGTATTGTAATCTCCTTGATTTCCTCCGATGTGCATTTATGATTTAACCATCCATGCTCTAAATTAGAACCAGTAATTAAAGCTAGCTCAAGATCATCGATATCCTCTAAACTATCGCCAACAACTCGTTTAGCCCCCTTGCCATTTTCTATAAAATTAAGTTCATATTCGGCATGAACATGTATCGGAAAAGTAAATTGAGTCTTTACTCGTGAAAATATCATAAAGCAATCTTTTGGAGAGAGAGGGGTAACTTCTCTTAATATAGTATCTTTCATAGCATTTCGATTTATTATCTAAAAGAACATATTTTTTTTCAATAATTTATATTAGTATAATACTTTTATAACATTTAAGCGCGATCATATACTTAAACAAAAGCCACATAAGTTTTGTTATAAAAATATTAGCATATATGGAAAATGAATTTTTAATTATTTTGAAATAAAATAACACTCATTGATCTCTGTGCGAGAATAAATAAAACCAGATAAAAATATTACCTTTGTATCGGAAAGTATACAGACGGAACTAACTAACACTAAAAAAAGAAAATGAAAAAATTATTTATTAGTCTATTCATAATAACAGCAATGACCTTGAGTGCAACATCAGTATCGGCACAGCACGTAGTTATAAGTGAAAAAACTGCTGCTAAAATAGAATCAATAAAAGCTAAAGCCGCTAAAGATGCTGAAAACGCAGATAAAAAAATGCAACAAGAAATTGAAAAAGCAAAAAAACAAGTAGAAAAAGATACTGAAGACTCAGCAGAACGAGCAAAGATAAAAGCTGAAGAAGACACAAAAAAAGGGGCTCAGAAAGCTCAGGAAAAAGGAGAAAAAGCAATTGCTAAAGCTAAAGAAAAGGCAGAAAAAGCAAAAGTAAAAGCTCAACAGAAAGCAGATAAGGAAATAGCAAAATTAAAGGAAAGTGGGGCTATTAATCTATAGCCATCCTTTTATAAAATTTATATACCCGCATCATTTTTTTTGGTGTGGGTTCTTTTTTTCAAGGAACGGGATCGTAGCCGTGTCCCCCCCATGGGTTACAGCGGGCAATACGCTTTGTTGCGAGCCAGAATCCTTTGAAAGGTCCATGTTTTTTTACAGCTTGAATTGCGTATTCAGAGCACGTAGGGGTATAACGACATGAAGGAGGGAGCATAGGTGAAATACTATACTTGTAAAAATAGACAGGTAATAGAAGTAACCAAGAAAGTATTTTTTTCATTTTTTCTTTTCTACTTTGTCTGTAAGTATTGAAACTGCTTTCAACATAGATTTTTCTATTTCTATAAACTCCGGCAATTCATCTTTCAAATATAAGAAAGCGACATCCATACTTTTATTTTGTTTATTCAGCAGATTAATCAAATCATGCTTATTCATCCGATATGCTTCGCGTATCAAACGCTTCACCCGGTTTCGCTTTACAGCCCTTTTAAATTTCCTTTTAGAAACACTTATCATTACTGATGCATTTTGCCTATCTAATTCAGATTCTCCATGAATACGATAAACCACTCGCAGCGGATAAGCAATAAATGATTCTCCGGTAGAAAAAAGTGTGTCAATAGCTTTTGCACTACACAGTTTTTCTTCCTTAGTAAAAGTATTTTTATTTGATAGTTCCAACATAAAAGGACAGCATACTTGTCGTGCCACAAATGTAAGAGTTTTTTCGCGAATACTTAATAAACACACTTTTTTCTTCCGAACTACCACAACCATCCATACCCTCAATCATGATGCCTTAACCTACCCCAAATGTTAAAACAGAAAATCCATTGTAACTTTTTTCAACGCATCTTCGTCCTAATAATAACCGCGGAAATAAAGGATAGAAATTAATAAAAAAATACGACATAATCATGAAATTAAGATTAACCATACTAACCCTACTAATATATTTTGTTACTACTACAGAGGGACAGGTCAAAATATCAGGTTCCGTTGTTGATGCCAACACGCATAACACGGTAGAATTTGCAAATATAGCCTTACTAAAAAATGATTCTACATTTTATGCCGGATCATCATCTGATACTCTCGGGCTTTTTGCATTCAATAATATACCGAAAGATAACTATATCCTATCGGCAACCTTTGTGGGATATACTAAAACCTATATACCAGTACAGGTAAACGGAAGTGATGTAAATATAGGTACAGTCTCATTAGCAACATCAGATGTTCTGCTTAAAGATGTTACAGTGACAGCGAATGCTGTAATACAAAAATCAGACAGAAAAATTATCATTCCATCCGATGCTCAGATTAAAGCATCGAACAGTGGAGTAACTCTTCTGAGAAATCTCCAGCTATCACGAATAATCATCAATCCTATCACGAATGCCATAACAATACCAAGCGGTGACGCTGTTCAATTGCGAATAAATGGCGTAGAGGTAACAATATCAGAAGTAGTTGCATTACAACCGGAAGATATTATCCGCATAGAATATCACGACGAACCAGGCATGCGTTATGGAGGAGCTGCTGCTGTTATAGATTATATAACAAGAAGAAAAGAATCAGGTGGAAATCTTTCCACAAACCTCTCAAATACTCCTCATAAAATAGGCTATGCAGAGGACTATTTTTCGGCAAAAGTAAATCACAAAAAATCGGAATTCGGTGTTAATGCATACTGGCATTTACGCGACTTGGAATGGACTCGTGAAAACAAAGAAACTTTTGTATTTCCTGACAAAATACTAGAACGCAAAGAAGAAGGAGAACCAACCAAAGTTAAAGAAAACAGTTTGAATCTCGCTGCAAACTACAGTCTACTAGAAACTGACAATTATATGTTTAATGCTACCTTCAGAAACAGATACAATGATGAGCCCAACGAATTTTCGAACAGAAAAAGTACAATATATTCGTCTGATGGCTCTGCTCCTCTATCTATTCTGGATGAGTCAAGTTCAAGCAGCAACACTCCATCATTAGATTTATATTTTCAGAAAAATCTAAAAAATGAGCAATTACTAATATTCAATGTTGTAGGAACTTACATTAATTCTAAGTCAACCAGATTATATCAAGAACGTAGGAAAGAGAAACTGACAACAGATATTCTTTCAGATGTCAGAGGTGATAAATATTCACTTATAACCGAAGCTATATATGAAAGAAAGATCGGACAGGGTAAGTTATCGGCAGGGTTGAAACATACTCAAAGTTACACTAACAATACATACAGTGGCGATGTTGCAACTGATATAAATCTCAAATTTGCCGAGACATATGGATATGCTGAATATCAATTCAGAAAAGGCAAATTCAATTATACATTCGGATTAGGACTGATGCGCACATACAACAGTCAAGGAAAAAATAGCAATAAAAAATATATTCCACGTCCTACTTTACGTGTATCTTATAATATTAACGACAATGCGTATATACGTTACAACGGACTCATATCAGGATATTCGCCGTCTCTATCCGATTTAAATAACGTTGAACAAAAAATAGATTCTTTGCAAATTCGTAGAGGAAACCCTAATTTGGAGACAGTAACCTATTATATCAATACTCTGAATGCAGGCTATAATAAAGGAATATTTGGTATCGAGCTTTATATGAGGCATAGTTATGACCATAAACCTATAATGGAACAAATAACATTTGAAGATGGTAAATTCATACGCTCAAACATTAATCAGAAAGGATTTCACAGACTATATGCGGAAACAACTATAAAGGTGAAACCACTTAAAGATTACTTAACGCTGAGTGTAACTCCCGGAGTCAGCCGCTTCATAAGTTATGGCGAAACATTCACTCATACCTATACAAGTTGGCGTGTACGCGGATCTATCGTTGCCAATTATAAACAATGGTCGCTATCGGCAGAGGCATATACTAGATGGAACAATTTTTGGGCAGAAACACAAAATATAGGCGAACGTATACATATGCTAATGGTCGGATACAACGCTAAAAAATGGAGTTTGAATATCGGCGTTCTTGAACCATTCTCGAACAACTATAGTGTAGGCAGTCGCAATCTTTCAGCCTTGGCTCCAAACCAATCAGATGTATACACCAATAAATTGAACAAAATAATAATGATCAACTTCTCACTAAATCTAAATTTTGGACGTCAATATAAAGCAGCAGATAAACGTCTAAATAACGATGATACAGATTCGGGTATCATGTCAGGAAGTAAAAAATAACAAATTCTATAAAGGTATATATTAAGGTTAACTTAATATTGATTGTGTTTACAAATTGCCTCCACAGACGGGATGTCGTGCGGAGGCAATATTTTTATAAAACTCCATTGAAATTGACCGAAGAGGTTTTCATTTCATATAAGAATCAGCTTAATTATTCAATTGATACATTTCAGACCCAGCTAAAAGAAAAGCACCAACTCCATAAACAGCGGTCATATCGGCTGTCACATTCTTCGGATCGGCTCCAATAGGTTGCACCCATCCAAGTTTTCCTTTTTTATCAACTACAGAAACCAGGGCTGCCCAAGATTTTTCCGCAACGGGTTGGTATATCTCTTTAGATAACAAGCCATTACTGACACCATAAGCTAATGCATATGTAATAAGTGCTGTCGCACTTGTTTCCGGAGCAGGATAACTCTCTGGATCCAAGAGGCTGGCATGCCAAAACCCATTACCGTCCTGCAACTTAGCGAGAACAGGAACGAACTCTTTGAAAAGAGATTCATAAAATGGCCTGTAAGCGGACTTCTCCGGCAGCAGCTTCAATATATTTACGAGTCCGGCTGCTACCCAGCCATTTCCTCTACCCCAAAAAATCTTTTCCCCGTTCTGTTCTTTCTTATCAAAATAACTTCCGTCCCTAAAAAACAATTTATACTCCTTATTATATAAATAACTGTAAGTTTTTTTGAATTCTATATCCATAAACTTAAGATAAGCATCGTCATCGGTCATTTTCGCCAGATGAGCATATACCGCAGGAGCCATAAAAAGAGCATCACACCAACTCCAAGCCTGCTTGTTTTTCATATCCGAATCGGGAGGATTATTCATAATCCAGTCTACTCGTTCCTGAGTAGAATTAATCATAGCTGTCTCTTTATATAAGTCATACATTCCCAAATAAAATTGACCTATACATAATTCGTCAGCATGATATAATTGAAGCCTTTGGCTATCCTTAAAATTTGCAGGTATATTCCAATTATTATCTGCACCTATATCTTTCAACCAATCATAATAGACAGCCTGGTTATCTGCCATTTTAGCCCATTCCAGCATTCCTATATATAAGGTTGCATTTGTCCATGCATCTATACCGTAATCATGCAAATAGCCTGAACTTCCTGTTTTTTTATACGTAAAATCCCTAATTTGCCAATCGGCTACTTTTTGCATGATAGTCTTTAACTCTAAAGCATCTGAATAGACACCTTTATTTCGTGTTGCAGAACAACCGGTTGGAATACTTAATAATGTCAATAGGGCAAGAATAATAACTGTCTTTAATATTTTCATGGAAATTAATCTAAAAATTTTTCACCTTAACAAAGATAAGGTTATACCTAGCCTAGCTGTTACTTTTATTGCCATTTATTTATCTCATATTGCTTTTCTAGCAGCTAAAAAGTTATCTCAATCGAAAAATTAATTATTTTAGCATATTCAACCATTAATAACACTCACAATCTATTACAATGTCGAAAAAACTAATATTTACCAGCATTCTCTTCTTTTTCTTTCTGCCTATTTTTTCACAGGAAGTGCAGACTATACATATAATGGTTGCCTTATGCGACAATAAGTATCAGGGGATAGTGAAAGTTCCGAAAAGCATTGGCAATGGTCAAGATCCTAACAGTAACTTATACTGGGGATGTGGATATGGTGTTCGCACCTATTTCAAAAAGAGTGCGGAATGGCAGGAAGTAAGCCGAAAAAAAGTAGACAAAATATGCCTTGAAAGAATAGTATTCAGGCATAAAACAAGGAACTATTACTTGATAGCCGATGCCTATGACGGTCAATATATCAAAGAGTGTACAGTTGATTTTTTGAACTCATGTTCCGGAGCAAAGAAAGACACGGTCATCGTCGACAAAAATATTCTTGGGATAAACGGGAATGCAAAACTTGTAGCTTATGTTGGTCATAATGGATTGATGGACTTTTCTGTTCAGGGATCTTTTGATAATAAAGATGGTAAAACTCGCCAAGCTATAATAATAGCCTGTGCCAGCAAACAATATTTCTCACCTTACATAAAATCGTCTAAAGCCAACCCTCTTGTATGGTCAACACATCTAATGAGTGCCGAAGCTTATACCATACACGATGCCATATCTGCATACATAGCAGGAGGTAACGACACTGCTGTCAGGGAAAGCGCAGCAGCAGCCTACAACAAATATCAAAAATGCGGTATCAATGGAGCCAGACGTCTTTTAGTAACAGGATTTTAATAATTAAAAAGAACTTTATTATCTTTGAATTGATCTAACCTTAAAACCTTATATATCATGAAAAAGATAATTTACCCATTTATTCTTTTTTTATTTTCTTTCAACTTAATACACAGTCAAACCACTATGGATATTAACAATCATAATCGCAAGAGATGGTTTGAAGATGCCCGTTTTGGAATGTTTGTACATTTTGGTCCTTATAGCGTATTAGGTAACGGCGAATGGATAATGAACAACCGACCGATAAAAACAAATGATTACAAACGGTTGCAAGACTTCTTCAATCCTCAACAATTCGATGCAAAGGAATGGGTGCAAATAGCGAAAAATGCAGGAATGAAGTATATCACATTCACTTCACGACATCATGATAGTTTCAGCAACTGGGCTACCAAACAATCCGACTGGAACATTATGAATACGCCCTACGGAAAAGATCTACTAAAGCAATTGGCAGATGAATGTCACAAAGAAGGGATCAAACTTGTTCTATATTATTCCTTATTAGACTGGATGCGGGACGACTATCAATATGAAACCGGGCGAACAGGAAAAGGCACAGGCAGAACCGAAAAAGGAAATTGGATAGACTACATAAACTTTATGAAAGCTCAGCTGACAGAATTGCTTACCAACTACGGCCCAATTGCCGGAATATGGTTCGATGGACACTGGGATCAGACAGAGGATAAAAACCGTACAAACCCTAAAACTTTTGTAGACTGGCATTACAATGAAATTTATGACTTAATACATCAGCTACAACCCGAATGTCTGGTGGCAAATAATCATCACTTACCACCTTTCGCTGGAGAAGACTATCAGATATTCGAACGCGACGTACCGGGAGAAAACACCGCAGGTCATAGTGGACAAGAAGTATCGGAACAATTACCCCTCGAAACTTGTCAGACTATAAATGCAACATGGGGATTCAGTATTACAGATGATAAGTACAAATCGGAAAAAGAGCTACTACATTTACTCATTCGCACAGCCGGAACCGGGGCAAATTTACTGCTCAATGTAGGCCCTATGCCAAATGGAAAAATACAATCTGAATGTGTAGAACGTCTGGAACAGATGGGTACTTGGATGAAAAAATACGGTTATACTATATATGAAACCAAACAGGGCTTTGTTTCACCTCAATCATGGGGAGCTTCTACCTGCAAAGGAAAAACCTATTATATCCATATTTTAGATAAAAATACTCCTTCTGTCACCTTGAATATACCAAACATCAAGTCGGCAAAATGGATAAACGTAGATTCTGAATTAATCTGGGAAAAAAATAAAAAAAGCGGAGATGTAACATTCTATACAAATGGAAATCTAGATGACATAGATTCTATTATTGAAGTTAGTTTAAAGTAAAACGTCTATTGCTTCCTTCTAAAATAGAAAAGATCCCAGAACTTTCACTTTGGGATCTTTTATTTATTGAGGGTCATGTAATTAAATACTTATTAGTTGTCGCTAATTTTCTTACATACAAATATTTGCTTCTCTGATTTGTTCTCAAATATTTCTTCTTCAAACCCACCAAATTTATTAAGAATTTTAAATCCATAAATACTTAAATATGTATCTAATTCTTTTGGAAAAAATAATCGCATATCCAAATTTTGAATAGAATCAAATTTTCCATTTATAAAATAATGCCATTTTATACGATTAATCTGAGTTTTATTTTCATAAATCATTGTTTGTTTTACAATAATTTCTCTACCATCTTTGGTCGAATATTCAGCAATAGCTTTTTCTTCCTTTTCTGAATTTACGATATACTGAATATTTGGATTAAAACAATCAAATATGAAATATCCATTTTTCTTTAGATGTTTCTTTACACCGATTAATACATTAAAAAAATCTTGATTATTATATAAATGATGAATTGAATTAAATGGAATAAAGATAATATCATAAACTTCTGGTAAATTTAAAGATCTTATGTCAGATTTAATAAACCTTACAGAAGCTTTCAAATCATTTGCTTTTCCTTTGGCTTGTTTCAACATCGATGTGCTATTATCGACACCAGTAATATTATATCCTTCTTGCGCAAGAGGAATAGTCAGTCTACCTGTACCACAGCATAACTCAAGAATGTTACCATTCTTCCTTTTTTTGAGCCACCGTGAGTAAAATGGCAAATCATCTATTTCTGTATTCATACCATCATAGATGTTACCATCGTAAATTAGTTTTCCTACTTTATATTTTTCTTCCATTTTATGCTTTTATAGACCATTTCTTGGTATAAACTCTTGAAAATATCACTTTTTAATCTTCCCATTCTGCTATAATAGACATTTCATCGACTGTAGAGGCACAAAAATACCCCAAAGCTCCACCTATAATATTTGAAGTGGGATTAGTCTTTGAATCCTCTATACGGCTCAGTGTATAAAAGAATGTATACGCACCTTTATCAATACACTGGAATTCGATCAATATATCATCTCCTTGCTTGATAGGATCAACATCTTCATCGTTTGTAAATATTGGCAGGAATTGATGTATCGGACTACCATCCATAAACTGGGCACTCAAAACCAATTCATTTACATCTGGTAATTGCTTTCCGTTAATAAAGACTAGGCATCGATAATACTGATTTATTTCACCTTTGGGATCAGTAAAGTGAATCATCGGTATTGCATAATCCATTGCCAGAACTTTATACATCGATAGAGAATCTAGTTTTACCAAAGGCGGCATTTTTGATGTAGAGGTATATTCTTTATCCTCATATTTCACAGACAAGTTGTATGTCCGACCAATCACTCCTTTGATATTTTGAGCAACATACCATCCCGAATTATCCTGTTGCAGAGTTTCAGTATTTCCTGCATTATCCGATATTACCACAATAGCATCTTTAAGAAACGGATAGCCACTATTATCATCAAAATCGAGCGTATGACTGACTCTTACTTTAGCCAATTGGTCTTGTTTTACAATGCCCTCTATCTGTATGCGTGGCGGAACAGAACGAAGATCGACATCAATTTCCTTTTCACACGAACTGACAACGAGTAACAAAGCCAAAGCCGAGAGTATTGTTGTATATTTATTTTTAAAATTTTTCATAAGATTCATGCTTTTATTGTGTTAAAACTTGAAGTTCCAAGAAACAGAGGGAACAAACGTAAATAATGAGTATTGATAAGCGGTCGTCTTACTAGGGTCTTTCGTATTGGTACGAAACTGTATCATATACGCATTCTCGCGGCCATAAGCATTATATAGACCTAGCACAAGCTCCGATTGAAACTTCGCTGTTTTCTTCAACAAACAAGTTGCTCCCAAATCAAGGCGATGATAATTCGGCATTCTGTATCCGTTTCTCTCAGCGTAATACATCACATCTTTTCCATTGATTTGATATTTTCCGCTCGGATAAGTAATCGCATTTCCTGTATAAAAAACCCATGTGGCAGAAAGTGTCCATTTAGGATTCAGTTCATACATTCCTACTATCGAGAAATCATGTGTTCTGTCCTGAAAAGCATTATACCATCTATTTTCATTGATGCCATCAATCTTCTTTTCCGATTTAGAAAGTGTATAACCTATCCACCCGGTAAGTCGTCCCAAGCGTTTCTTTAGAGTAAGTTCGACTCCATAAGCTCTGCCTTTACCCGACAACAACTCGGTTTCGATTACATCATAACCTTCAATATCGGCATTATCCTTGAAATCCAGCTGGTTTCTCATCCCCTTATAATAACCTTCGATACTAAACTCGAACATATTATTGCTAAAGTTCCGAAAATAACCAAGAGATACTTGATCTGCAATCTGTGGCTTTACGTTATTAGAGCTTGATGTCCACCTATCGAAAGGTGTACCCTGAGCCGAATATGATAATAAATGCATATTCTGGGTAGTACGTGCATAGGCTGCTTTTACAGAAGATAGATCATTCAACTTATATACTGCTGACAAACGCGGCTCCAAGTTTATATATGTCTTAACCACTTTACCCGATTTATACCAAATGCTGTCAACCACCTCATTATTATTATCCAACGTATAATACTGCCCTTTACCCAATGCCATAAAAGCAGAAGCACGAAGACCGTAAATGACTTCCAAGTTATCTGTTATCTTCAACTGATTGGATATATAAGCGGCATTTTCTGATGAATATCGGTGATAAAGGTCTACTGAATTCTTTTGTTCCGAATCGAGATTGTAATTTCCCGGTGCCAAATCGTGATATGTAGAAGTAAGCCCTATACGCCACTGGCTATTCTGTCCTTGTTGATATTGAAACTCTTGCTTAAACCCGTAATCTCTTATTTTAGATGTTCCATTCAGGTTCATTCCTATTTCCATCCCGAAATAGTAATCATATTGATTATAAGACAATGATGTTCGGGAAGTCCACTTACGATTGAAAGTATGGCTCCAATTCGTTGTAAGGAAAGTATTTCCCCAATTGAGTTCTGCTGCATCTTTCAATACCATTTTATCCCTTCCCAGATATCCTGAAACCGAAATTTGATCCTTATCAGATAATGCAAAATTCAATTTCATATTCAAGTCATAAAAATAAAGATAAGCATTTTGAGCATCTTTAGCCCCCGATAATCGAGCAATAGCGTCAGCATATGTACGTCTTCCGCCGATAATGAACGAAGATTTACCTTTTTGTATAGGGCCTTCTACATTCAGGTTAGATGCTATAAGCCCAATACCTCCGGCAACATGGTATTTCTGATTATCTCCATTACGTTGCTGTACATCCAGAATAGAGGCAAGACGTTCGCCATACTGTGAAGGCATAGCTCCTTTATATAATGTTACATCACGCAATACTTCGGAGTTGAATGTAGAGAAAAAACCCATTAGATGAGATGCATTATAAAGCGAAACGTTATCCAGTAAGATTAGATTTTGGTCAGAACTTCCCCCCCGCACATAAAAACCGGAACTTCCTTCTCCTGCACCTTGTACTCCGGGCATCAACTGTATGGTCTTAATAATGTCACGCTCCCCTAACAATACAGGTATTTTGTTTATTTTTTGTATTTCCATTTTCTCAATCCCAGCCTGTGGAGCAGACACATTAGCATCAGGACGTTCCGCAGATACCACCACTTCACCAAGTCCAATAGTTGTTTGCACAAGCTCTATATTCTGAATAATATTTTGAGATAAGGATATTTTTATACGTCTATTTTCAAATCCAATATAATCTACTTTTAATGTATAATCACCTTGTGGAAGAGTTAGACTGTATCTACCTTTTTCATCAGAAGATACGCCGCTACCATTACGATTTTCGATAATGATGGGTACTCCAATTAATGTCTCTTTTGTACGTGAGTCGACAACAGTACCACTAATTTTGTATGTCTGTGCAAAAGATGAAGCTGATGACAAAAAAAGATAGAAAAGCCATAAAAATGTAACCCAAGTTTTCTTTGGTAAAATAGTTGAATGTAGTTGCATAATTAGTTCTAAATAATAATGTTTAATCTGCTTATGCTAAAGCAGAATTTATATTAAATCTGAATTGATTCCATAGATAAAACTGTTAAAATAGATGTTTATTGTATTCCTGAATTATTAATTTAACATTCCGATTTGACAGTTATAACGAATTCAATGCAAATTTAGGCTGAATGCGATTTAAAAGCAATTAAAAATCGGCGAACATACGATTTTTCCCGATGAGTTCATTATAATATCAGCCAAAATGTAGACTATCTGCGAATGTAACAGAACGTTAAATATAATTTTCTAATTAAACCTCATAGAGTGAACAACATCTAATGGATATAAAACATTAAAACAGAAAATTATGAAAAGATTATTTTTATCATTAGCTATTTTAGCATGTATATCATTAACAGCAACTGTTGATGCACAAAATAATAAACGAGGACAACACAGATTGTCTAAAGAGTTAAATCTGACTGCAGACCAACAACAGAAAATAAAGTCAGCGAATAAGGAGTTTGCAGCTAAAACAAAAGAGTTAAGAGCTAAATCAGACTTTTCGAAAGAAGAAAAACAGTTGAAAATAAAGGAATTGAGAGAACAACAACGTTTAGCAATCAACAACATTCTGACTCCTGAACAACAGACTAAATTCAAAGAGTTGCAGAAAAAAGATAATAAAGGAGCAAAGGACAGAAAAAGATCAATAGCACAACACAGCAAAAAAGGACAGGATATGAGAATGAGGGCACATCGCGGCGACCGTATGAAAGATTTGAATCTGACCGATGACCAGAAGCAAAAGATAAAAGCTCTGAATGAAGATTATAGAGCAAAGAATAAAGAAATAGCTCAACAACATCGTGAAGCTTTAAATAATATATACACACCAGAGCAACAAGCCAAAATTAAAGATATAAGAAGCGATTTTAGAAAAGGGCATAAATTTGCATTCGACGGCAAAAGAGGTAAAGGTAAACTAGATGAAGCGAGTGTAACTAAACTAAAAACATTGAGAGAAAACTTCGAGAAAGAGAAGAAGGCTGTCGAATTGAGCCGTATAGCTCCTGATGCTCAGAAAAAGAAAATATCAGATTTGCGTAATAATTTCAGAAAAGAAAAACAACAGATTCTGAAGGATGCACGCAAGACCAAAGTACAGGAAGAAAAACCTGTATGACAGAAGATTCTTATTTTTCGGAAAATTTAAGAAAATAAACCTCGTTTTTCATTTTTTATTCCTACCTTTGTACCTCAGATATTCACAAAAGATATGGGTATTTGAAATGAGAAAAAAAAAGACACAATATTTATTATTATAGACTAAAGGAACAGATATATCAATATCCCGTTCCTTTTTTTTTACTTTTGTAAATCGTTATTAATCATATTAATATTTCAAACAAAAAATGTATTCAGACAAACCAGTTAAACTAATTCTTGACGACGGAACAGTTTTCGAAGGAAAATCTTTTGGTTCGGAAACAGCAAAGGCCGGAGAAGTTGTATTTAGCACTGCAATGGTAGGTTATACCGAAAGCCTGACCGATCCCTCTTACATTGGCCAGATTCTCGTAGTTACATTTCCTCTTGTCGGGAACTATGGAGTACCTGACGATACGTTCACCGATGGAATATCAGACTTCTACGAATCAGAGAAAGTACAGATTAGCGGACTTATCGTATCCGATTATTCTCATGAGTATTCACACTGGAATGCGAAGAAAAGTCTTGGAGACTGGTTAAAAGAACACGATGTTCCAGGGATTTATGGAATTGACACACGTGAATTAACAAAGATTCTTCGTGAAAAAGGCTCGATGAAGGGTAAAATCGTTTTTACAGATGAAAATGAAATAGATTTCTACGACCCCAATCAGGAAAATCAGGTAGCAATAGCGAGTTGTAAGGAAGTACTGACATACGGTAACGGAGAGAAAAAAGTACTGCTTGTAGACTGTGGTGTAAAACATAACATCATAAGAAGCCTCCTTAAACGTAATGTAACTGTAATACGTGTCCCTTGGAATTACGACTTCAATCAACTGGAATGGGACGGCTTATTTATTTCTAATGGACCGGGAAATCCTGATCTCTGCGAAGAAACAGTAAAAAACATCAGAAAAGCTATGGAAGGCGACAAACCCATCTGTGGTATCTGTATGGGTAATCAGTTACTATCAAAAGCAGGTGGAGCTAGTATATATAAGCTAAAGTACGGACATCGCAGCCACAATCAACCTGTAAAGATGGTAGATTCTACTCAATGTTTCATAACATCACAAAACCATGGTTTTGCTGTAGCAAACTCGTCTTTAGGTGCTGACTGGGAGCCGCTATTTATCAATCTGAATGATGGTACGAATGAAGGAATCAAACATAAAACCAAACCGTTTTTCTCAGCTCAGTTCCATCCGGAAGCCGCCAGTGGACCAACCGATACAGGTTTCTTATTCGATTTATTTGTAGACAAATTATAATACACCATATAAAAACAGTTTAAATGGATATTAATATAGATGTAAAAAAAGTATTGGTTCTCGGTTCGGGAGCTTTGAAGATCGGTGAAGCCGGAGAATTTGACTATTCGGGATCACAAGCTTTAAAAGCATTAAAAGAAGAAGGAATCGAAACAGTTTTGATTAACCCGAATATTGCAACGGTACAAACTTCGGAAGGGAGTGCTGATAAAATATATTTCTTGCCTATTACACCTTACTTTGTAGAGAAAGTAATCCAGAAAGAAAAACCGGATGGTATATTACTCGCTTTCGGTGGACAAACAGCCCTTAACTGTGGAGTACAACTATACGAGAGTGGTATTCTGGAAAAATATAACTTGCGTGTCTTAGGAACTCCCGTACAAGCCATAATGGATACGGAAGACCGTGAACTGTTTGTCAAGAAGCTAGATCAGATAGATGTAAAAACGATAAAGAGTCATGCCGTAGGCACGATTGAAGATGCAGTAGTGGCAGCAGCAGAGTTAGGCTATCCTATCATCATACGTGCTGCTTACGCATTAGGAGGACTCGGTTCCGGATTCTGTGACAATGAGCAAGAACTACGCGTTCTGGCTGAAAAGGCATTCTCTTACTCCTCTCAAATACTTGTAGAGAAATCCCTGAAAGGTTGGAAAGAAATAGAGTACGAAGTTGTGCGAGACAAATACGGTAACTGTATGACCGTATGTAACATGGAAAACTTCGACCCACTTGGAATACATACCGGAGAGAGTATTGTTGTTGCACCATCTCAAACACTAACTAACGACGAATTCCATAAACTACGCGAATTATCGATCCGTATAGTAAAACATATAGGTATTGTTGGAGAATGTAATGTACAGTTTGCGTTCGACACCGAATCGGAAGATTACCGTGTTATTGAAGTAAATGCACGATTAAGCCGTTCTTCGGCTTTAGCATCTAAAGCAACTGGTTATCCGTTAGCTTTTGTTGCAGCTAAATTAGGACTTGGATACGGACTGTTTGAACTAAAAAACTCTGTAACCAAATCTACCTGTGCATTTTTCGAACCTGCTCTAGACTATATCGTTGTAAAAATACCTCGTTGGGATTTGGGTAAATTCCATGGTGTATCGAAAGAGATTGGTTCAAGTATGAAGTCTGTCGGAGAGATTATGGCTATCGGCCGTACTTTCGAAGAAGCTATTCAGAAAGGTCTTCGTATGATCAATATTGGTATGCATGGATTTGCAGCTAACAAACCATTGGTTGTAGAGGATCTGAACGAATCTCTGAAAAATCCGACTGACAAGCGTATCTTCTGCATCGAAGAAGCATTCAAAAGAGGATATACAGTAGAGAAGATACATGATCTGACAAAAATTGACAATTGGTTCTTACAAAAACTGCAATACATATTTAAGTGTTCGAAAGAGCTTGAAAAATATGATGATATACAGTCTCTCCCACTCGACTTATTACGCTCAGCTAAGCAAATGGGATTCTCTGACTTCCAGATTGCAAAGATCATATGCAAAGAACCGAGTCTGGTAGAATCAATCCAACATGAAGTACGTCGTATCCGTAAGGAGAATGGCATCGTACCTTGTGTAAAACAGATAGATACCCTGGCAGCCGAATATCCTGCGCAAACAAACTATTTGTATATTACATATAACGGAAAAGAAAACGATGTCAAGTATTTAGGTGACCATAAATCAGTCATCGTACTTGGCTCAGGAGCATACCGTATCGGATCATCGGTTGAATTTGACTGGTGTTCGGTAAATGCGCTGCAAACAATACGCAAAGAGGGTTACCGCTCGGTAATGATCAACTATAATCCTGAAACCGTATCGACCGACTATGATATGTGCGATCGTCTATATTTCGACGAGTTGACGTATGAACGGGTAATGGACATTATAGAACTGGAAAATCCTCATGGAGTAATACTCTCGGTAGGTGGTCAGATACCAAACAATCTAGCCATGCGTCTTGATGCTGCAAAAGTAAATATCTTAGGTACAACAGCTAAGAACATTGACAATGCCGAAGACCGACACAAGTTCTCTAGCATGCTCGACCGTATAGGAGTAGATCAACCACGCTGGAAAGAATTGACATCATTAGATGACATCAAAGACTTTGTAAACGAAGTTGGGTATCCGGTACTTATACGTCCATCTTATGTACTATCCGGTGCAGCGATGAATGTATGCTCGAATGACGAAGAGCTAGAAAATTTCCTTGGGCTAGCTGCTGAGGTGTCGAAAAAGCATCCGGTGGTAGTATCTGAATTTATTGAAAATGCTAAAGAGATCGAAATAGATGCTGTTGCCAACAAGGGCGAGATAGTCATGTATGCCATCTCAGAACACGTTGAGTTTGCCGGAGTACACTCAGGAGATGCAACAATTCAGTTCCCTGCTCAACGCCTTTATATCGAGACTGTACGTCGCATTAAGAAAGTGGCTCGCAAGGTTGCACAGGAATTACAAATATCCGGCCCTTTCAATATGCAGTTCTTGGCAAAGGATAACGAGATAAAGGTAATAGAATGTAACCTGCGCGCATCGCGTTCATTCCCTTTTGTATCAAAAGTTTTGAAAATAAACTTCATTGACCTTGCGACACAAGTAATGCTAGGTAAAAATGTGGAAAAACCAAACAAGAATGATTTCGACCTTGATTATGTAGGAATCAAAGCTTCACAATTCTCTTTCTCTCGTCTGCAAAAGGCTGACCCTGTATTAGGTGTCGACATGGCGTCTACAGGAGAAGTAGGTTGTATCGGAGACAACTTCCACGATGCCATGCTAAAGTCCATGTTGTCGGTAGGCTATCGTATACCGAAGAAAACAGTACTTTTCTCGACCGGCCCAACAAAATCAAAAGTAGAGTTACTGCAAGCAGCCAGAATATTACATCAAAAAGGATATGATCTGTATGCAACAGGTGGTTCTCAGAAGTTTTTGGAAGAAAATGGAGTTCCGGCAACACAAGTATTCTGGCCTAGTGACAACCAGCAACCTAATGCTTTGGAAATGATACAGAACAAGCAAATAGACCTCGTAGTAAATATACCAAAGAATTTCACTACTAATGAATTAAATAATGGATACAAAATTCGTCGTGCTGCGATAGACTTCAATGTACCATTGTTGACAAATTCCCGTCTTGCTTCTGCATTTATTCAAGCATTTTGTAAGATGAACGTTGACGAACTAGAAATAAAGGCTTGGAATGAATATGACTAATTTCCAACGAGTCTATTAATAAAAGATAAGGGACATATTTTTCAATATGTCCCTTTCTTATTTGTATTACCCCTTGTTATAAATAAAAGGGAAACAATCTGTAACCTATCTCTAAATAGACTCGATAATATTTATTGTATCTAAACGAGATTTTGATGTTATCGAAGGTTGATTTTCATCTTGCAGATCCCTATATCCAATAGCTACTGCAAACAATGGTTTATAATCGTTTTGTTGTAAAATTCTAGCATATTCTTCGGCATTAATCCCTTCCATCGAAGTAGAATCAATATCCATCGAAGCACAAGCTCCTAAGAAAAATCCAAGAGAAATATAAACCTGATGAGTTAGCCACGATTTGATCACATTCTCCGGTTGAGGCTTCAATTTTTGCATATAATAAGCCACATTACCTTCAGGTAAACTATCCTGTATTTGTTTTTCAAACTTTTCAAGATTATCTATAACACTAAAGATCACCAAGTGACTTGCATCTTTCACCTTGTGCTCATTAAAATAAGATGCCTTAGCCAATTGGTCTTTAAGATTTTCATCCGAAACAAAGGTAAACTTCCAAGGCTGACTGTTTATAGATGAAGGTGCCAATCTTAGAATTTCCTTTAACTGCTCTATTTTATCTTCTGAAATTTTTTCATTCGAATTGTACTTCTTAGTTGTATAACGGCTTTTTGCAATATTAAAAAAATCCATACTTTATAACAATTTAATTAAACTATATATTTTATAGTTGCAAACATACTTATAGTTTTTTATCTTTGCAATAACGGTCAAAAATGATAGTAACAAATGTATTATATAGACGATAAAGAATATCCTTGCAGTACAAGTCTGGCAATGAAGTATATAGGAGGAAAATGGAAGACTGTTATATTAATTCATCTGATTAAAAAAAAACGATATAGTGAATTAAGAAAAGCAATTCCAATGGTGACAGAAAGAACACTGAGTCTTCAATTAAAAGATTTGGAGGAAGATGGCCTTATTTCGAGGACAGTGTACACAAGTAAGCCTCCATTAAAAGTAGATTATGAACTGACTGAATTTGGGAAAAGCCTCATCCCATTACTAAAAGCCATATCAGACTGGGGAGAAGAAGCCGCCCAAAGACATAATAAAGTAATTGTCTCAACCTAAATGAATCAGAATTAATTTAAACGGAATTAGTGAAATATTTAAATATGCTATCCTCTTTATTGAAGAGTTTTATACTTAAATTCTTTTACCAATTCTCCATTGTAATATTGTTTTATAGGATATCCATCTTCATCATAGGCGTATGTTATCTCAACAGTATCTAACCCATATTTGGAATCATCTGTCGCATTTTCAACCGCATTATTCTGTCCTAGAAAATCGCCACACCAACGAACCTTATTCATATGTAGCGCCCAGAACCATACAGGGAAATCGATGATATCAGAAAACGGAGATTTGTTTGTATCAAACTTATATTCCGAAACTTTATCATCATTACCAAATGCAGAATGCACTTTATATTTCACTAAGTTATTATTGTTATCATAGTCAAATTCTTCCCAAATATTTCCGTCATCAAATGTCGTTTTCACTAAACGACCTTCATTATCAACAAGAATAGGATTAACATCTATTGTTTTTGTATGCATCTTTTTTCCACTACTTTTTATCTCTTCTAATATAGAAGCATCACTACTATACGAATATTTGGAGCTTAAGATCAGCTCTCCTTTATCTTGATTCATAACACATTCTACCAATTGATTTGCTTTGTCATATCTTAATCGATATTCCGTATAAGTAACTACGCCTTTTTCGTCAAAATATATCAATTGGTTTTTAGAATTGTATTTAAACCCTATAACCTCTTTTGTATTGATAGAATTAATTTCTATCAGTAACTTCTTTTGGGCATAGGATATAACAGTAGTTGACAACAAAGCAGAGATAAAAAGTAGTAAAATTTTTTTCATATATTTTAATGGTGTTTCAAGTAATATTATTCTAACGATGCAAGAATAATTTTATTTTAACCCTCTGCTATTACATCAGCTTTATTTGGCCCCCAAGGCTCAGGAGTAGACTCTATATTAAATATGTTGAAATAGTTGATGCCTTTCATATCCAAAAACTGATAGAATTTTCTTATTTTCTCTAAAAAGTTAGGATAATTTTTCCCTCCATTATTTGTCCATGCATCCTCCGAAATAGCAGCTAATCGAGGAAATATCATATAATAAAGCCTTTGGGTATCAGCAATACGCTCTGTCCACGTACTAGCCTGCATACCCATTATCTGCTTTTGATTATCCTTGATAAGATCTTCTATACTTCCCGGAAAGCTATAAACTGTCTCAAGCGTATTATATTTACCATCCCCCCATCGACGACCAATCTTTTGAGTATTGTCTTGTACAAAATCAAAGTAACAAGGGATTCGCGGTGTCATAATAACATCAAAACCTTTATCCAATGCCAGAGTTAACTGTGCAGGCTTATCGTGACGCCACCACATAATGACTGCTTTGTCAGGTGTAACTCCCGATGCAATCATTTCATCCCACCCTATCATTTTCTTACCTTTACTACTTACAATATCGGCTACCCGACGAATGAAATAGTGTTCCATTCCGACCTCATCTTTCAAATCATTATCTTTTATAAAATTCTGAATCAGAGGATCAGTAAACCAGACCTGATTTCCGTAATGAACTTCATCGCCACCAATATGTATGTAAGGAGCTGGAAACAACTCCGCTATTTCGGTCAACACATCATCTAAAAACTGATAAGTAGTTTCTTTAGCCGGATGAAATGTAAATCCTACCCAACGCCCTGTTCCACCTCCTGAAATCTCAGGATAAGCACGAGATGCCGCCGTAGCATGCCCAGGCATATCTATTTCAGGAATTACCATGATATGACGTTCCGCCGCATAGGCCACTATTTCTTTTATATCTTCCTGTGTGTAAAATAACTGAGGAGCAGTTTTGTCATGCCAATTACCGGTACTACCTATTTCAGTTAATTTCGGATACTTTTTTATTTCAATACGCCATGCAGGCTCATCGGTCAAGTGCATATGGAAGCGATTCATCTTCAAGTAAGCCATTACGTCAAGAATCTGTTTTACCACATCTTTACCAAAGAAATGACGGGAATCATCCAACATCATTCCACGCCAGGCAAAGCGAGGAGAATCTTTAACTTTCATTGATGGGATAAAAAACTTACCATCTTTACTATCTATTGATTGCAACAATGTTTGTACAGCATAAAATATTCCTTCCGAAGAACCGGCTTCACAGATAGCACTTCCATTTGTCACGGTGATTCGGTATTCAGTCTTAGATAACTCTTTCTTTTCTATTAAAATGATTTGATTAGTTCTATCTATTCCCTTAGTAATCTTTAGGTTATAATCTATTTTGTCTTTAATACTCTTTTGTAGATATTCAGCCTCACCTCTAACATTATCATATGGACAAGAGATAGTCATTTTTTTATTCAATAATAAAAAACCCTTACCCATCTCTATACTTTGGGGCTGCGGTATAATTTGAGGTTGTATTACTTGCCCGTATGACAATGCGGTAATTAAAAAGAAAAAACTTAGTGTTAAATTTCGAATCATGATGTATAGGTTAAAATATGAAAGCTAAAATTAATCATATTTTCCCTATTAATGGCCACATAGAATGAATTCTAATCGTAGATACATCATATTTATGATGTAATGGAGATTAATTTGGAATGAAAATAGCCTTTATTTACTATTTTTGTATTTGCTGATTTATCCGTATCAAATGATTCCTTTTTTATACAATGTAGCTCAGGCATATTATAAAGCGCACGGACAATCTGTGAGCCGCTTCACCTTTGTCTTTCCTAACAGAAGGGCTGGCATCTTCTTTCAGAACTATTTGTCACAAATAGTCGGACGTCCTATATTCTCACCTGAAATACTCACCGTAACAGACCTTTTCGAACGCTTAAGTCCTTATAAAAAAGCCGATCGTATAGAAATGCTTTTTTTGCTCTATGATATATACAAGGAGATAAGCGGAACAACAGAGACTTTCGATGAGTTTCTGTACTGGGGTGAAATGCTTTTGAACGACTTCGACGATGTAGATAAATATTTGTCTGATGCCAAACAACTTTTTCGGAATATTCAAGACCTGAAAGAAATTGATGCCGGATTTGATTTTCTGACAGATGAGCAAATAGAAGCTATTCGACGGTTCTGGTCTAATTTTCTACCAGTTGGTGAAAATGATAAGAAAAAAGATTTTCTGGAAATGTGGGAAGTTCTTTTTCAATTGTATACGCTTCTTCGCGAGCAGTTACATAAAAAAGGCTTGGCTTACGAAGGTATGATTTTCCGCGATGTAATAGAAGAATTATCACAGAATGAAAATCCGGAACTTCCTTTCGAAAAGATCATATTCATTGGACTGAATGGGCATAGCAAATCAGAAGAAAAGCTATTGAAATTTCTTCATAAAAAAGGTATAGCCGATTTTTATTGGGATTATTCCTCTCCGTTGGTGCGTGATCCCCAAAATAAAGCTTCATTCTTTATAGATAGAAACAAAGTGCAATTTCCATCTCAATTAACTATATCTCCGGAAGAATTAAGTATGGATATGCCGACCATCGAAGCTATTGGCATCCCCTCATCAGTAGGACAAGCAAAGCATATATACCCTATACTAAAGTCATTATTAGAAGAAAAACATATAACACCCGAACAAGCAGTAAATACAGCATTGGTTTTACCCGATGAAAATCTCTTACTACCTGTGTTATATTCGATTCCCGAAGAAATTGACAGGATAAACGTTACAATGGGATATAACCTAAGTAACAGCTCCATATCAGGATTGATGGAACATATATTTGAGTTGCAACGTAATATTCGCAAGTCAGAGAACTATACCGGATTCTTTTACAAACCAGTCCTTGCTATATTAAATCACCGATATGTAACCAATATTGCAGGAAACGCAGCCAAGCAATTGAGACAAAACATAGTACAGTACAATAAAGTTATTATATCGACCCAAGAATTATCAGCACATCCTGTATTCCGTTTAATATTTGTACCTGTTGATAAATGGGAGGACATACCCGATTATCTAAAAACGATACTTGCCACTCTAAAGACATCGCTCTACTCAAAAGAAAAAGAAGATGAAGATGTGAGTGCCCGGTCTGTAGATATAGAGTCCGAATTTATAGTTGAGTATTACAAAACTATAAACAAGATGGACGATTCTTTGCAGAACATATTCCCCGAAATGTCTGTTGAAACATATTTTAAATTATTGAAGAAACTGATACAGGGCATTAGTGTGCCATTTAGCGGTGAGCCATTAGCAGGATTACAGATAATGGGTGTACTGGAAACTCGAGCGTTAGACTTTGACAACTTGATAATCCTTTCGATGAATGAAGGGATATTTCCAATGAAGAAAGCGGCTAGCTCATTTATTCCTTATAACTTAAGAAAAGGGTTTGACTTACCAACCTATGAACACCAGGACAGTATTTTTGCCTATCATTTCTACAGAATGATAAACAGAGCAAAACGTATATACTTACTACATGACACTCGCACTGAGGGTTTGCAATCGGGAGAAATAAGCCGCTACTTCAATCAGATCAGACATTTATATCCAGATTCATTTGATATAAGAGAAAATCTGACTGTATATAAAGTAACATCAAGCGAAAGCCTCTCCATATCAATACAAAAGACACCTCAGATACAAGAAAAATTAAACATCTTCTTGCAAGGTGGTGACAAAAGACTATCTGCCAGTGCCATAAATACATATCTGAATTGTCCGTTGCAATTCTATTTCTCAGTTGTGGAAGGAATGGCCGAAGAAGACGAAATAGCAGAGGTAGTAGAAGCTAGCATGTTCGGTACTATTTTTCACTCGGTGATGGAGTGGCTATACGAACCATTTAAAGGGAAGCTGGTAACAGCCGACCTCTTGCATAAAATACGGAAAGACGAAGATTTACTTACTGAGAAAATAGAAAAATCTTTTGCGGAGAATTATTTTAAAACGGAAAAAATAAAAAAACTGACAGGACAGAATTTTCTCACAGGTGAAGTTCTAAAGAAGTATGTAAGAAAGGTATTATCCATAGATGCACGACAAACGCCTTTTATATACGTCGATTCAGAAGAACAGATAAAATCTAATTATCCATTACCATCCGGAAAAATAGTGTCACTCAAAGGATATATAGACCGAGTAGACGAAGTAAAAGGACGAACCCGCATTATTGATTACAAAACCGGACGAGGAGCATTAGTTTATAAAGAGATGAAAGATCTCTTTGATAAAGAAATGAAGAACAGACCTAAAGCTGTCATGCAAGTATTCATGTACTCTCATTTATACATGCTCGATCATCCGGATAAAATATTAGAGCCGGGGATATATTACCTGCGAAACCTTTATGACACAAAGTTTGATCCTGATGTGATAAACAAATCAGGCAGAGAAGAAATACATGTTACTGATTTTTCAAAATACAGAACCGAATTTAAAACTCATTTTGATACCTGCCTGGAAGAGATATTCGATCCTGCAATACCCTTTAGTCAAACACCGACAGGTGAAGCCTGCAAATGGTGTATTTTCACGAATATATGTAAAAAATAAAAGCCATCTTTCAAGGATGGCTTTCGTATTATTTAGGTCGTAATTATTAATACGCACTTTCGAACTGTTCGAGGAATCGTTTATCATTTTCGGAGAACATACGTAAATCCTTCACTCTATATTTCAAGTTAGTAATACGTTCTATCCCCATTCCCAAAGCGTAACCGGTATATACTTTGCTATCTATACCGCAATTCTCCAACACATTCGGGTCGACCATTCCACAACCAAGAATTTCTACCCAGCCTGTATGTTTACAGAAAGAGCAGCCCTTTCCGCCACAGATGTTACACGAAATATCCATTTCGGCACTAGGTTCTGTAAAAGGGAAATATGACGGACGCAAACGTATCTTTGTATCTGTACCAAAAAGCTCTTTAGCGACAAACAGTAATGCTTGTTTAAGGTCAGCAAATGATACATCTTTGTCTATATATAATGCCTCCACCTGATGGAAGAAACAATGCGCCCGGTTGGATATAGCTTCATTGCGGTACACACGTCCCGGACAGATAATCCGAATCGGAGGTTGTTGTTTTTCCATTACTCGCGCCTGTACAGACGAAGTATGTGTA
>POVV01000176.1_pt1 | contig 52829 bp, 53 predicted proteins | sample 1560271 | NCBI WGS metagenome assembly POVV01 (sample SAMN08337232, study PRJNA429181) | Bioreactor metagenome, whole genome shotgun sequencing project. | biome: cows' rumen and soil; feature: anaerobic; isolation source: anaerobic chemostat enrichment culture, galacturonate as sole carbon... | reverse complement strand
GAATAGCGAATCCCTCCCCCCTTTCAGACCAGCGGATAACGGTGGTCTATTTTCCATGGTAAAAAATCAATATAACTTCAATCCAGAAAATCATCAATTTCCTATTGACTTTTTATTTGCAGGCTTTTTTGTGTAATACCGCCTTTTTATTTGACAGTACTATGAACTTTGATATAAAATATACTATATTGTTTAAAAAATAACTATGTATCGCGGGTATGGTATTGTGATGAAAAGGAAATATCATATTGTACGATTCATACAATGGAGATGATTTTCAATGAAGTTAAGCATGTGGATTTTAGCCGACTGGCTAAAAAAATACAATCCAGTCATTCAAATCGACACTGGCGATATGATTCTTGAAAAGCTTAATATTCAGACACAAAATGTACTCTCTACCGATGAATCTGTTCTTCTGGTAAAAGGTTCGTTGGGGACATCCACTGAAACAGGTCTCGAGGAAGAGGTCATTCTTACAAATCAAAGCGATGTAATCCTTTTAAAATCTTATCCGCTGGAGGATATTGTTAATGAAATCAGCAATGCATTTGCTTATTATAATAGCTGGGAAAACAAGCTTTTGTATGACGCAAGGCAGAGCAATCCAGAACAAAAAATTATCGATGACTGTGCCGAACTCTTCGGCCCCATTTTTTTGATTGACATGGAGATGAAAAGAGTTGCCATGTCAAAACAGTATGGAATGGGGTCGGTGAATCAGGTCTGGGATGAGCTTCTTATTAACGGGGGTGCTTATCTTGAAGTAATTGAGAAACTAAAGGATAGTTGTTTTTTTTCAAACTATGGCAGCTTCCAGAAATGTAATGTAACAGAAGTAAAAGGTATTGTCGAACTTAATCCCTACAACAAATGCATTGTCATAAGCCATACTGACGAGGATGGTGAAGTCATTGGACAAATGCTTATCTGTAGTAATATGGATTTTAATAAATCTGAAATTCATCTGGCATCTATAATTTCCAACGCACTTTCGGACATCAAAAATAAAGAGTATAAAACCAGAAACTCCAAGGTTATCAGCAACTTTTTTTCCTCTATGCTGAACAGTCAGGAACAAAACGAGAGTTATAAAAACTTTATTTACACCATGAATAACTGGAGTGCACATGATGAATACTGTATCATATCCTTTGGGAAGAAAGCACCAAAAGAGCTTACAAATACTAAAACCATGGTTTCCATGTTAAACACTTTACTAAATAATAGTATAATTGTTCACGATCAAGGGTACCTTGTTGCTTGTGTTAATATCTCAAAAAATAATCAATATCATGAGCAGCTTAAACAAATCAGCGTCAAATATGAGCTTCAATACGGGTATAGCTTCGTTTTTGAGGGACTTGATAAGATAAACCATATGAAGAGGCAGAGCCTTGTAGCCATTAGGAAAAACAAAATAGATTTTTTAGACACAGCTTTTGACACAATGATAGATAATCTTGATGACCTTGACTTTATTGTGACATGTATCCACCCATCATTGAGGGTACTGAGAGAATTTGACCGTGAAAATCATACTCAGCTGGGTCAGACTTTACGCTCCTTTTTACAGTGTGAAAGAAGCTGGATAGAAACTTCCCGAAAAATATTTGTCCATCGTAATACTATAGTATCTAGAATAAACAAAATTCACGAAACATGCAGTTTGAATCTTGATAATCCACAAGAACGTGAATATATTCTCTTTTCATTCCGGATTATTGAAAAAATGGAAACTCCCATACAATCAACATTTTAATATTAATTGTATGGGAGTTTCACTTGCACAAAATGTAGTTATTATCCTTTCTAATCAACCCTTATTTTCAGGCATCGGTATTTCTTTGCAAACTCATAGGTATCAAGGGGACGATTATAACTGTCGTCTGTATGGGTCGCAATGAGTACGTTATGAGCATCCGGTACTTCACCCGTTTTTACTACCAGCAAAGTATGGCTATAAATATAGCCGTCAAATGACAGTTGAATTACATCCCCAATTTCCACTTCTTCTATTGGTACCAGGGTCCCCTTAGGTCCTATTCCTTTATTATTTATTAGGAATTGATAAAGATATTTCACACTACTCCACGCCGGTGCCCGGTCATTCGCTGAATTGTAATACCATCCCATTGTCTTGGTATAGTTCATTGGAGCACCCCCGGCCAGTAAACACTGTGAGATAAAACTGGTGCAATCTCCCCCAAGCCCTGAAAAGTTCAGATACCTGGGATTACGTTTAAAAGCCCATTGTTGTGCATAAGCAACCGCATTTTTTCTGTTATAAGCCATTACTGATTTCCCTGCCCTAGTGATTTATTATCATTCTATGCTAAATCAACAAAATTGAATCTATGTCCCTATTTGGCGCTCTTGTATTCTCTAAAAAGATGATGTTAATTGCACTTGTAAATCCCGCCTCCTTTGTTTAGCTGTTTCAATTTATACACCATCAAAATACTCAGAAATAGCTTGAATATTAACGGTACTCCAAGTGCCACTATTGATAACTGTTCCATTCTCGATGAAAAGAAAATAATCGCAGCATTCAACAACTAATTCTGGGTCATGTGTAATGATGAATTGTGTTTTCCCCATATTAGATAATGTGTTTATGCTATCCACCACTTCTTTCATGTGACGATAATCCAGTCCACTGGTAGGCTCATCAAAAACGATAAATTCTTTATTGGTAGCAATCGCTCCGGCGATGGCAACTCGCTGTTTTTGTCCACCAGACAATGACATGGGATGTGCTTCCGCATATCGCTGTAAATCAAGTTTTTCTAAAATACTTTCTGCAAATACCTCTCTATTTTCTAAAGCTTCATCAACACCAAGCAGCACTTCATCTAAAACACTTTCGGAAAACAATTGGAGATTTACATCTTGCATGACCATGTAGCAAAGCCGAACACGCTGTTTGCTATTGTATTCGCTGCCATCATACGACACACATCCTTTAGCTTTTTTTATCAGTCCGCAGAGAATACGAGCGAAAGTAGTTTTTCCCGCACCGTTGTTTCCTAAAACCGCGACAACAGCTCCTTTGGGAATATCTAAATGAGGAATATCAAGTATCTTTGTTTTTTTAACTTCATATCGGAAATTCTTTATTTTAATATTTAACTTTTGGCGGGTGTCTAATTTCTTTTTCGGTAAAAACACTGCATTTTCACGCAGCCCCATATTGTGAATCTCGTTCGTTGGTTTTTTCCAATATTCATTAGCTGTTAAATCCTGAGAAATTTTACCGTCTTTGAAGTAAATTACTCTATCAATTATATCTTTCAACCATGCTAAACGATGTTCTGCAATTATAATTGTTTTCCCCTGTTTCTTCCATTGCAGTAAAATTCTTTTCATATCTTGTATCGTTTCTATATCTAAGTTAGATGTTGGCTCGTCCAAAACGAAAACTTCTGGCAGAAGGGCATTTACAGAAGCACAAGCAATTTTCTGCTTTTCTCCTCCTGAAAGAGCAAATAAACTTTTTCCAATCAAATTTTCAATATTGAGAGAATGCACTGTACTGTCAAATCGATCTAATATGTCTGTTTTGCCAAGTCCTATATTTTCACAGGCAAATATGATTTCAGTGTCTGTCTCTAACGTATAAAATTGTGACTTAGGGTTTTGAAAAACTGAACCCATATAAGGAGCTAACTCATAAAGCTGCGCTTGTCTTGTGTCCATATTTTTTACGGTTACACTCCCCTTCAAAATTCCTTCATAGTAAGAGGGAATTAAACCGTTAATCAATCTTCCTAATGTTGTTTTACCACTGCCAGACTCTCCACATAACAAGACCGCCTGACCCTCTTTGATTTCTATGTTAAGATCATCAACTGCAGCACCATTGACAGTATTTTCATAGGAAAAAGTGACATGTTTTACTTTAATCAAAAAACCACCTCCTATACATATTTATTACCATCCAAATATAGCTGACAAGGTAAAAATCACAAGAATGGCCAGACAGAATATAAATGCAGTTATGTCCTGCCAGTGAAATCCTATTGGACACATGTTTGTCCTTTGTGTTGGAGCATTTAACCCTCTGGTTAATGCAGATGCCGACAACTCATTTCCTATGGATACAAGTCTTGTTAGCAGCGGCACCATTCTGTATTCCAACATTCTTAATGGGTTTCTGCAAGAACCAACATTTCGTAGTCGCATAGCATCCCTTATTGCTCCGTATTCCTCTTTCATTGTGGGAAAGAAACGAAACATGATAGATACAGTTACCGTAAACTTCTTAGGTATATACAAACTATCCATTGCTGCTACAAATTCACTAATTGTTGTGGTTAAAATCAGAAAACAAAACATTGACATACTGGGCAAAGCCTGTGTTGACATAGATACCATACTTCCTAACCAGAAATTAATAAGCGGTGGCATGTGAGGCATTATAAATTGTGGTGCAACTGCCATAAACGTATATAGAATAACATAGTATAGTGCAATGAAATATTTTCCCATTATAAAAAGGGCAATCAATGGGATAGCCGCAAGGCAAGGTCTTACATATTGCATAATGCCATCACCATCACCTGCCAACATAATAAATGCAACGCAAAGACATAGAAAAATCTTTGTGCGTGGATCAAGATACATTTGTTTTGCCGTTGGTCTTGTGTATTTTAACATGGTATCCATTAGACAAGCCCACTCCTGATAAAATGTTTTTTAAGAACTGATTTCCCCATCAATCCACCAATAATTCCTCCTACAAAAGTTGTAATAATAACAATAGGAAGCATCCACCAATTATCAAAGTAACCCAAAATGGTATTTAGATAGTCAGTACCCATTGAGGACGCGGTTTTCTCCATAAACTCATCACTTCCAGTTATCCAATACAAAGTGTTGCCATTCGCTCCTATGCAAGCAATCGCAAACGCAATAACTGCTCGATTTATACTTTTATAGTCTCCAGCGCGTAAAATCAGTTCTGCAATTAGGGCAAACACGATTCCGAAAATCAGAGAGTATATGCCTAAACCCAATAAAGCCATTAAAACACCATTGACTATATATGTAATTAACACCATTCCAATTGTTTTAATTTTTGTAAAATATAACATCATTGGAATACCAAGAATAATACTGCTAACGCAGCCCATTAGTATTGATACAACCGGTATCATTCCGCATATACAAGACACAATAATATAAACCACCAAATAAACTGCTGTAAATATGCCAACATTCATTAAATCTTTTCCGTCTAAGCCTTTCGTCTTTCTTTTCTGATCCATTTTTGTATTTCCTTTCTGTGATAAAATCCCGACTTATTTCGCAGTCTTAACCGCCCATTCCAAGCTTTTATTTTGTAAAGAGTATAGACGATGATACAAGCCGTCCGTATTGATAAGTTCACTATGTGTTCCTTCTTCCACTACTCCTCCCTCATTTAAGACAATTATCTTATCACAGTCCACAATAGATCTTAGTTTGTGAGCAATGATCAAAACAGTCTTATTTCTAATCAACTTTCCAATTGCCTGTTGAATTTTAGTTTCATTTTCGGGGTCGATAGACGCTGTGCTTTCATCTAACAAGACAATAGGCGCATCTTTCAAAAAAGCACGGGCAATGGATAATCTTTGACGTTCTCCTCCTGATAAAGTCTTGCCGTTTTCTCCTATCAGTGTATCGAAACCCTCCGGTAGTCTTTGAATAAACTCCTCGCACTGTGCCATTTTAGCTGCAGCAAGAATTTCTTCTTTTGTCGCATTTTCTTTACCAATTTTTATATTGTTATATATGGTGTCATTGAACAATACCACGTCCTGAAAGACAATAGAATAGTTCTTTAACAAGCTCTCAGGTGAAATACTATTCACATCTCTTCCACCAATTGATACCCTTCCCTTGTCTACATCCCAAAATCTTGCAGCCAGCTTACAAATTGTACTTTTTCCACAACCAGACGGTCCAACAAGTGCTGTAATTTCACCCTGCTTTGCAGTAAATGAAACATCCTTAATCACATTTTCTTGATTATATCCAAAGATAACATGCTCAAATGAAACATCATATCTATTGGCAAAAAAATTGTTTTTTCCTTGTTGTTCTGGATAATCCAACAAGTCACTTATCCTTTTTGCACTGACAAGGGAATAAATTAATTCGCCCAGCATTTCACATGCTTTTGTTAGTGGCTCGTAAATCCGAACTGCAACAAACAAGAATAAAAGAAAAACAGTCACGCTTATTTGACCAGATGCAAGGAGGACCGCACCAACAATAATAACAACAACAAGTCCTATACGCATCAGATTATAGGAAATTGCTACCGATAATCCTGCGAGAAGTTCATGTAGAACTAAGCCAGGAATAATTTTTTTGATCTTTCGAGATAAGTTACTCTGATATTCCTTCATCTTCTCCGAAGTACGCAAGACCTTGATGTTTTCTAGGTATTCTTGCAATCCGTAGCTAATATCCAGTTTTTTCTGTTTGTTTTTCTTGTTTGTTCCCTCTGAAATCAATTTACAAAGAGCCATAGCCACCGCAACTAAGGGCAGGCAGGCTGACAAGCTTAAGGAAAGACGCCAGTCATATATAAACAAAATAATAAGTGCAATAATTCCCGATAGGAGACCGCTGAACAGTTCTGTCAATACATTAGAAAGCGTATTCGCCGTAACCGCAACATCATCCATAATGATTCCTGTTAAATCACTTAAATCTCGCTTTCCAAGATAAGAGAGTGGCAATTTTCGGATTTTATCTGCTAATTCCATCCGTAAACGCATATCTTCTTTGCCTGATGTATAGTATTTTTTTCTATAGGTCATACGGTAAGTAATGAAGATAATGCCAATAAGTATAAGTGATGCCACAAAATAGATAGCAAAAGGCACACTTCCTTGTGAATACCCAAACATATGATTTAACATATCATCTGTTACCCATGTAAGTAAAACTACAGGTAACAAAGTAGCCAGATTAAAGATAGTCATACATAAGGTGGCTTTTGCAATAGATTTACTGCCTGCTGCACTTAGCCTGAAAATATTCTTAAACATTTTGATTGCCCCCAATCCGCCACGAAATACTATTTTGATATTCAGAAAACATATGTGCATAAAGTCCGTTTGCGGAAAGTAAGTTAGAATGTGTACCTCTTTCCAATATTTTGCCTTGCACTAATACGCAAATTTGATTTGCATGAATTACTGTCGAAAGCCGATGCGCTATCATTAGGACTGTTTTGTTACGAAGTAATTCGTCTAATGCTTTCTGAATTAGATGTTCGTTTTCCGCATCTGCAAAAGCTGTTGCCTCGTCAAGGAGTACTACAGGAGCATCCTTTAAAATCGCTCTGGCCAACGCAATACGCTGCATTTCCCCACCAGAGAGGTATACTCCCTTTGTCCCGATGACAGTATCTGCTCCATGTGGTAACTTTTCTAATATATCATCACATTGTGCAAGATGAAGTGCATGTAAAATTTCCGCTTTGGTAGCCTGTGGTTTATAAAAGGCTACATTATCAAGAATAGACATTTTGAATAGGTTTGTATCCTGAAATACAATACTGACTTTTCTCATCCATTCATCATAATTCATATCCTGTATATTAACACCACCAATTTTAACTACACCTGTCTGAGCGTCCCAAAATCGCGCTATAAGGTTCGCTATTGTGCTTTTTCCTCCCCCCGACTCACCCACTAAGGCAGTAATTGTGCCTTGCTCAATAGTAATAGAAACGTCTTCTAAGGCTTTTTCCGAATCCTTGTCATAGGAGAAGGAAACATGTTCTAAAGATATATCATAATTGATTGGTATTTTAGAGTCATTTATTTCTGGCAACGATTGTTCCTCAAAAATATTATTAATTGTATCTAATGAAGATTTTGCAACCATCAGATTTGAGGAACTTTTCATAATTCTATTTAGAATAGTCACTGCTGCTGGTATCATTACAGAGAAAAAAATGAAGCTAAGTATCGTATTCTCGGTATCTCCACCAACATTGAAAATAATAATCCCGCCAAGTATCAGAAAGAAAAACATTCCATTTATTACGGTGTTATAGATACTATCGCTATTTTCCATAGACAGAGCATATTTTATAACATAATCGCTGTATTCCTGAACGGCTTTCTTATATCGTTTGAAGGAATTTGCGGTCTGTCCAAAAACCTTAACAACGGATATACCTCTTACATATTCAGTTGCTGCATTACTAATATCCTCTGCTGACTTTTGATATTGCTTTGCCAATCCTTCGCTTGTTCCTTTTAGCATCGAGACCAGAACGACAAATCCCAATAAAATAGGCAATAAACAAATAAGTGACAACCGCCAATCATATGTAAACATAAAATACACAAACGCAATAGGTAAAACTGCCGATTGCACAAAATCCGGGATTTGATGAGCAATTACTGTTTCCAAATTGTCTGTGTTTTTTTCTATGATTTTTCGTTGCTTTCCACTTGGATTAACGGAATGATAGCCTAATGGAAGTGCTCCAATATGATGAATAAGTTTAATTCGCAACTCGGCAACAGTGTTGTAAGCTGTTATATGAGAAAAAAGTAACGCCATCCCATACATTCCAAAAGACATCCCAATATAAAAGACTGCCTGAAGACCTAAATCTGTCAAGCGGCTTTGGTCTAACATATCGAACTTGCCAAAGCATCTCACAATTTCCTTTGCTACATTATATACACATACAAAAGCATACAAATTTACTACAGCAGATAGTGCTGCCATAATTGCGGAAAGCGCCATTGTAATTTTGAATTTTCCCATATAGCCAAATAATTTTGACAATACGCCTTTCTTTTTCATTTTTCTGTTTCCTCCTCATACTTCTTAACAGGGTTGCTCAGTTAGGTTGAACTAACCTTTTTTCAAAAATAAATGCCCGCATAGGCATCTATCTTTTTAACTGAAGAATATCTTTCCATCCAACATCAAAAAAGTATTTTAACTGTTCGGTATAGATTAAAGCATCTTCTAGACTCATATTATGATTCACAGGCTCAAAAAGCCCATTTAGATATGAACTAATCAGAATGTGAATAGTTTCGTGCGATGCAACTTTTCCTAAGATAATTGCTTCGTGATTAGACTCTTTCATGAAATGTTCTGTTGATTTCACAAGAATTTCAACCAAATCATCTAAAAATCTTTCGTATGAAGATCCCTTAGAACATTTAATCAAAAGCTGAAATATATCAAAATGTTCATAAACATAACTGATAAAACCATTCTCTTCAGATAAAGAGCCTGTGGCTGCAGAATCTTTTTCTTTATCAGATAATGAATGAAATCCTTCTTGAATTGACTGTAAAGTATTTATAAACTCATCAGCCACCGTAGAAACTAATGCACAAAACAACTCGTCTTTTCCTGCATATCTTTTGTATAATGCTCCAGAGGTTACACCTGCATTTTTACAAATAACATTTGTCGATGCCTGCTCATAGCCACATGACAAAAATTCTTTTTTTGCGGCATCTAGAATACGAGGATCGATACTTACATCCGGTTTTGACATTTAGTTTTCCTCCCTTCTTATTTTCCTTTACCGATAGTGCCACTATCGATAGTAGTGGTATCATTTTAGCTTATACCTATTATCTTGTCAATAGCTATCATATATAATTTGTTGTTAACTTGTGATAATATCACAAAAGAATTATTTTGAGAAAATGACTCTTTTCTGTATAATAAAATTTATGAAAGAAGGTAAAATGTTTTCACAGACGCAGGCGAAAACCTCATCCCAGCCAAATTATTCAGATTAATGATCAATATCGCCCCATTCATTCTTTCTGCATATGTAGGGAAAGAGGGGGCTGTAAAGCCTGAAAATTCGCTTTGGATTCTTTAAAGTTTATTCCTTCCCTTATAAATGTTAAAATAAAAAAGAAGCTACGTCTTCAGGTTATGAAAGTTGACCTAAAACTTAGCCTCTAATTTTCTATATAAATCAAATTATTATGTTATTTTTCCAATAATCCGCCGGAACAAAGTCATGTGCCTGTATATTCGTATCCAGCCATATCTTTATAATCTTTTCTAATTCTTCCTTTTCAATTGATTTACCGCTATTATTTCTTCCCATCGCCTCAATACGTCATTAGGATTATAGATTCAACATGCCTTGAGTGTATAAAAAGCTGCCGCTTGAGCCCAATTGGGCCTTAGAGGAAGGTCGTTTTGCTCTTATTCTATATTTCTACTTCCGTTATGGTTAAATTCATAGCTCTCCCTCCGACCTTAACTTCATAAATTTCATTTTTCTTTATAGCTAAAGACACTCGGATTTCAGATGGCCTTTTCATAGAATAACCTTGTTCAAAAATAATGTGCGAAGCTTGCTCCTCATTGATTTTTCCATAGTGGTACAAATAACAACCAAGTGCACCGCTTGATGTTCCTGTGGCAGATTCCTCCGGGATACCATATAAGGGAGCAAAGTTTCTGCAATAAGCGTTAGCACCATGTAAGGATTTTAAAGAAAAAACATGGTATCCAACAGTATTGTACTTCTGGCTAATTTCTTTTACTTTTTTCATATCCGGTCTGATCGCATCTAAAATCTCAATGCTTCTTACGGGGACCATAATATCCCGAAGCCCTGTTGATACAACTTGAACCAACAAGTCATCTGTAATTTGGGAAGCACTGATGTTCAAGGACTCTGCTACTTCATCTTTATCTATGACTTCCGAAAAAACAGGAATAGCTTGATCCATCATAACAAAATTATCGTTATGAATTTCAATGCCGAGTGTTCCTGCTCTGGTTTCTTGCTCATACTTACCTTGTTTTAATAAATTTAGACTTGACATTGCATAGAAGGTGGCAATCGTAGCATGACCACATAAATCTACCTCTTCATTCGGTGTAAAAAATCTCACTTTAAAATCTGCCGCGTTTGATTGTAATACAAAAGCAGTTTCACTGAATCCAAGAACAGCAGCAATTTTTCTCATTTCTTCCTCAGATAATGAATCTGCATTCATAACAACACCAGCTGGGTTTCCCCCTTCTTTTGTTTTAGCAAAAGAATTTAATGTGTATACGTTTATTTTCATATATTCCCAAACTCCAATTCTTCACTTAAGAATAAACTAACTATAAAAACAATTGCATTATGACATAGTATGACATAATTCAACAATTACTTCTGTATGAACCGTAGAACAGAACTGGTCAACAGCCGTACACTTCACTACTTTGTAACCTTTTTCCTGCATTAACTCCAGATCTCGTGCAAGGCTTGTCACTTTACATGATATATATACAATTTTATCCACCTGGTAATCTAATATCTTCGGCAGTGCTTTGGGATGCACTCCATCTCTTGGCGGATCCAGAACGATTACATCCGGCTTCTCCTCTATTTCATCCAAAACTTTAAACACATCTCCGGCAATAAATCTGCAGTTATTAAGATTATTCAAGGATGCATTTTCTTTAGCTGCCTCCACAGCTTCAGCCACGATTTCTACACCAATTACCTGTTTTGCTACGGGTGCAAGTACCTGGGCAATCGTTCCTGTACCACTGAAAAGATCATACACTGTCATATTGTGAATATCACCTATATACTCTCTCACTGTGCTGTACAGTACTTCTGCAGCCCTTGAATTTGGCTGAAAAAAAGAAAACGGTGTTATTTTAAATTTCATCCCCAGAAGTTTTTCATAGAAATAATCTTGACCGTATAAAAGTATTGTCTCATCACTTTGTACAACATCAGATAAGGAGTCATTCAGAATATGAAGTATTCCCACGATATTCCCCTCTAATTTGAGTTGGAGTAGTTCCTCTGCCAAAGGCTGCATGTCTATATCTTCCTGCGTAGTAGTCACCAGATTTACCAGTATTTCTCCAGTTATATCTCCACGGCGAAGCAAAAGATGTCTCAGATATCCTGTGTGCTGCATTTTTTTATAATAACAGACATTTTTCTTTTGAAAATAATTAAGTACACAAAGCAGAATCTCATTCATATCCTGATGTACAAGCTTGCAGTCTCCGGCCGTAAGTACATCATATGTACTTCCTTTTTTGTGTAATCCCAGAGATAGGGGTCCATTCTTATACTCATCTCCAAAAGAATATTCCATTTTGTTACGATAGCCAAATTCCTTTGGGCTGGGTTTTATTTTCTCAAATTCATATGAACCATTTATTGCTTCATCAAGTATTTCTTTTACCTGATTTTCCTTGAGTTTCAACTGTTCATCATATGACATCGTCTGGTACATACAGCCACCACAATCAGGGAAAATACTGCAGACAGGCTCTCTGGTTTCCAATGGAGACTTTTCCAGTACTTCCAGTAATCTCCCTTCGGCTTTACCCCGCTTGAATTTATTCACGATAAAGCGAACTTGCTGTCCGGGTATACCATTCTTCACGGTAACGTATTGTTCTTCTCCGGGCGATTTCACCATCCCCTTATTTGGAAACTCCACGCTTTCTATTCTTCCTTCTAATATTTGTCCTTTTTTCATTTTATCCTCTCCACAAATCTGCCAAAGCAATTTAATTTTAACTTAAAAACCTTGAATACTTTAACATAAAAACAGACAGGGTGCAGCAACTCTCCACATCCTGTCCTTTATTCACTTTACTAATATTATTGATTAAACTTGATCTTCCTCACTAAAATAATCATCAAAATCATCATCAAAGTCTTCTTCAAAATCTTCCAGATAGTCCGGCGTAAAGAAACGATATACCGCATATGCTATACCAGCAACAGCAGCAACAGCTCCTACAATAGCTAAAATCCACAGTATTGTATTTTTTTGTTTTTCATCTTGTTTTCTATGCAATAACTCATTTAATTTTGTCTCCGCAATCAATTCTTCAACTTTGCTCATATAATTCACGTCCTTTCCCCTTCTTGTACTTTAGGTTCATTTTAAATTATTATATCACTATCATTTTCATATTACTACTCATTTATGCCAACTTTTAAAGAAAAAGTAAAAATCTTTTAATTTTTATATTTAATATTTATAAAAAAGTTGACATATACTGAACATAATCTATTCACTTTTTTTCAACTTGGCAAAAGAGGCAAACATTTTTTTTGTTCCTGCGGCATCAAACTGCACAGTCACTTCAAAGTCTCGACCTCCCTCTGTAATATCCATTACCAGTCCTTCACCGAATTTCATATGTCTTACTCGATCTCCGACCCCATAATCAAGACCTTTTTCCCTTGTTACTGTAAACTGTTGCGTTGATTTGCCTGTAGAAAATGCTTTGTTTTTAAATGTTTGTTTTGCCTGGAAATAAGCATTTTGTACGGGAATGTCGCGTTCTTCCTCAAATGCCTTTCCATGCTCCATCAATGCTAAAGGTATTTCCTTTAAAAAGCGGGACATTTTATTATACTGCGTTTCCCCCCGAATCATTCTCTTCTTTGCACTGGTAACTGTTAATACTTTCTCAGCACGGGTAATACCAACATAACAAAGCCTCCGCTCCTCTTCAAGTTCCTCTGGATCATCAGAAGTAACTGTCATATAACTGGGAAACAAACCATCTTCCATGCCTGCAAGATATACATGAGGAAACTCAAGTCCTTTGGCACTGTGCAGCGTCATCATAATTACATAATCTTGATTTTCATCCAAACTATCAATATCTGCAACCAAAGCTACCTCTTCCAAAAAGCCGCTCAACGTTGGTTTTTCATCTTTATCCTGACAGCTTTCTTCATAAGTGGCAATTTTACTCAGCAATTCATCAATATTTTCGATTCTGGCCTGAGCATCTTCTTTATCATCCGCCTCCAGCTCTTCTACATAGCCTGTCTTTTCAATTATTTCTTTCATCAAATCTGAAATGCTTTCAGACTGCACTCTGGTTTTAAAATATTCAATCAAAGCTACAAAAGAATCTAATTTTGCTGCCCCTCTTTGGATGTTCGGAATCAAATCAAGTCCCTGAAGTGCTTCATAAAATCCAATCTCACGTTCCAGCGCTGACTCTTGTACCCGATTGATCGTAGTCAGACCTATACCTCTCTTGGGAACATTAATAATACGTCTTACTGCAAGATCATCCTGACCATTATCTATAGTCTTCAAGTAGGAAAGCAAATCCTTAATTTCTCTTCGGGCATAAAAATTTACGCCTCCGACAATTTTATATGGAATATTAGAAGACACAAAACGTTCCTCAAACAAACGAGACTGAGCATTCGTACGGTACAAAATAGCATTATCGTTAAATGAAGCACCTTCCTGTACATTTTTTTGGATATCTCCTGCAACAAAATCTGCCTCATCATATGCTGTGTCAAACAGCCTCAACTGAATCTTTTCGCCTTCAGGATTCTCTGTCCACAGAGATTTATCTTTACGCCCCACATTATTGCTTATTACAGCATTTGCAGCATTTAAAATGTTACTGGTAGAACGGTAATTTTGCTCCAGCTTAATTACTTTCGCGTCATAAAAAACCTTTTCAAAATTTAGGATATTCTTTATGTTAGCACCCCGGAACTTGTAGATTGACTGGTCATCATCACCTACTACGCATAAATTTTTATATTTATCAGCCAAAAGGCTGACTAATTTAAACTGTACCGTGTTTGTATCCTGATATTCGTCTACCATTATGTAACGAAACCGCTCTTGATAATATTCCAGCACATCTGGCTGCGACTGAAGCAATTGAACTGTTTTCACAAGCAAATCATCAAAATCAAGGGCATTGTTGGCACGTAACTGCTTTTCGTATTCTTTGTATACTTTGGCAACTTTCTGTTTTCCAAAATCTCCGGGAGCATTCAACTCATATTCTTCCGGGGAAATCAATTCATTTTTAGCAGAAGATACCGCACTTATTAAGCTGCGTTCTTTATACACCTTTGTATCAATATTTGTCAGTTTACACACATCTTTCATCAATGTCTTCTGATCATCTGTATCATAAATCGTAAAATTGTTATCATACCCCAGTCTGTCAATATACCTTCTCAAAATTCTTACGCAAGTTGAGTGAAAAGTACTGACCCATATACTCTCAGATCCAAATCCCACCAGATTATCTACACGCTCCCGCATCTCCCCTGCTGCTTTATTGGTAAATGTTATTGCAAGTATGTTCCATGGATTTACATTCTTTTCTTCTATTAAATATACAATTCTGTGGGTAAGTACTCTTGTTTTTCCCGAACCGGCTCCCGCCAGAATCAAAAGAGGCCCTTCTGTGTGAAGTACGGCTTCCCGTTGTTCTTTATTTAATGTATCATAAATGCTCATATGTATCTCCCGTCTGTACTGCCTAAATCTGATTTTTTCTTTTCTGTCCTATAACGAATTTTATATGTACAGGACACTTACCTTTGAGATTATAATATAAAAGGCCTTAGCTGTCTATTCAAAATCTTATAATCTATTTTAACATGTTTTACACTACTTAACCATAACACTTTCTTTGTATTAGTAAATATCTTGTTTTCCTCTTAAAAGGGCTTGCCATCTAGTTTTGGATACTATATAATAAGGATATTGAGGTGGTATTATGACGATTGATACGAATGATATGCTGAAAAGCATTTTAGAAAGTATCTCCCGAATCGATTACATCCATCCGGGAGATATACCAAATATTGATTTATATATGGACCAGGTTACTACTTTCATGGATGCACAGCTTGCATCTACAAAGCGGTATGACGAAGACAAGATTCTGACTAAAACAATGATTAATAATTATGCCAAAAACAATCTTCTTCCCCCGCCGGTGAAAAAAAAATATACGAAGGAACATGTCCTTGTACTAATCTTTATTTACTATTTTAAAAATATCCTTTCTATAAAGGATATTGAAGCAATACTTAAGCCAATAACAGAACATTCTTTTTCAGCGGAGAAAAGCCTGGATATGACTGCTCTCTATGAAGAAATCTGTGCCATGGAGAAAGAACAGATTGGTCCACTTCAGGATGAGATTAAAAAAGCATATGAACGAGCTGAACAATCCTTTGAAAATGCGGAGTCTGATGATAAAGGATATTTACAGCTGTTTTCTTTTATCTGCAGCCTTAGTTTTGATGTCTACGTCAAAAAATTGTTGATTGAAAAAATTATAGATGAGCTTCAAGACAGTAAAGAAAAACCAACAAAGAAATAGATTCACTAAAAGGGGATGCCTAAGCATCCCCTTTTTCATTCTTTCCGAGTCTTTCAAACACCATGTCGTACCCATCGTTCCCATAATTTAATGAACGATTCACCCGACTGATGGTGGCGGTAGAGGCTCCTGTTTTCTCTGCAATCTCTAAATATGTCTTCTGTCCTCTAAGCATTTTTGCAACTTCAAAACGCTGAGAAAGTGATAACAGTTCATTGATGGTGCAGATATCTTCAAAGAAAATATAACACTCTTCTTTGCTCTTCAGACTTAATATAGCGTTAAACAGATAGTCCACCGCCTCCGTCCTTATCTTTTTACTCATATTGCCGATCTCCTTTATCAGTCAAATGACTACTGTTGTATTTTATCACACTAAACTTTTAAAGTCCACCTTTTTGTAGATTTAAAGTGTATCATCTGAGCCTGATTTATATAGATTAATATATGGCTTCAACTTGTTAAAATCAGTAGTTACAATTAACTCTTCTGGAAATTCACAATGTTTCAAAAGCTCCTCTATATTGCAAAAATTACCCGCATCCACATCTACATGAGCATCACTTCCTGTTGTCACAGGCACATCATACTTTTTGCATAAATCCAACATGGTTTTTATGTTTTCCCATGCACCTTGACGAAAACTCTGAGGTCTTAATGAAGAATTGTTAAGTTCCAGAAGTGTCTTTGTTTCTTTAGCTGTTTTCACCAGTGTCTCATAATGTATGGGAAAGCGCCCATCGTCCGGGTGACCGATAATGTTGATGTAAGGTTTTTTCATTGTTTCTACATAGGCTTTTGTAATCTCATCAACGGTATGTCCCACGCCAAAACACGGAGTATGCATACTTGCAATAACAATATCCAGATTTTTATATAACGCTTCTGGCATGTCTACATTTCCGTCAGTGTCCATAATATTTAACTCTGTTCCAAAAAGTATTTGAATTCCATTTATTTCACGTGGAATAACATCAAGATTTTGAAAATAAAATAAATGACACGTGCCCGGCATCTCAGGTGCGTGTTCAGTCAAGGCAAGTGCCTGTAATCCCTTTTGGGCCCCTGCCGCCGCCATTTCCCGAATGGTACTGTATGCATGACCGCTTGCCAGCGTATGTGCGTGTGTATCCGCAATAAATCTCATATTTATCCCTCTTTTCTTTACCATTTGAATCTAATTATACCATAATTTTTCAAGAATACAATTTTACTCCTTGCTAATACTAGATATTGAGGTGAAAAATATGCTAAGTAATAAAGAAAATGAAAAAATAATTGATGATTTTGATTATCTGTCTAACGCAGCTTCTTCTATGGACTGTACCGGTTTAATTCCAACTCCGCCTCTTACGGACGCTCAATTGGAATCCTATAATGATCTGTACCAGTATCAGACACCAACAGCGAAGAAAAAAACGTCAAGCCAGACAAATTCTATGCACTGATTCTCCTCACCATAATACTTTTTTTATAGTATTTCCCAAACAAACACCGCCATCCCCCATATGGCGGTGTTTTCGACATAATACATCAATATATTGCATTTTTTCATTGTTCTTCCCTTGACAAAATGCTATAATAAAAACATTGTTAATCAGCAAAGAAAGAGAGGTATACATAAATGAGATGTCCTAAATGTGGAAAAGACGTAGAACTGCAAAATAAGCAAGTAGGCGTTGATGATAATGATGAACCTATCCTAAATGAATTTGCTGTCTGCAAAGACTGCAAAAAACAATGGAATCTGGACAAACAAAGAGCGAAAAAATCTGCTGCTCTTAATCATACACAACCTGACGAAAAAAATACCGAAAAACCAAAATCTGCTTCTGTCAAAAAAAATAGTAGTGTTTCTAAAGACCCAAAGCTGACTCAAGAAAAAAAGAAAGCCCCAGTTAAAAAAACTTCGTCAGCACCAGGTCCTAATACGGCCAAAACGAGCGAAACACAAAAATATAGTAATATTCCGCCTGAAAAGATAAGGGCTAAAAAAGAAAAAGCAGTAAAACAAAATTATGAAGATATGCTTGCCTTAGACCCCACGAAAACCCCGCCCAAAAGAAGAACTGTACCAAAGGGTCAAGGTACCGCAACAGCGAAAAAAACTTTATCTTCCCAAAAGCCTGCAGTTACAAAGAAAGCAGCACCAAAATCAGTAAGAAAAACTGAGATAATGGAAGCAACACTCAAATTCAAACTATTGCGTATTATATTAGGCATAGTTTCTATTGTTGCTTTTGGACTCTTTTCGTACCGCGGTTTTCTTACCGGATTAAAAAATATTACTGATGGCAGCAATGCAAACACAGGTACTACTTATATCGTTCTAGCATTATGTATGCTGATCACTGGGATGCTGCTTTTAATTATGCAGTCTAAGCGGACTATATTAGCATTTATTCTCCCTCTGCTTTTCACACTCGGCGGTGCCGTATTTGCATTTTTACAGCGGGGAGCTGACTACATTTTGCTGTTTGGAGCAATTGGCTGTGCTATACTGGCAATTATATTCTTTATCTTATCTATTGCTTCTAGATCAGAAGTATATAATGACGAATATGACGACCCTTTTGATGAAGATCATGATAATTAAGAATATGCTGTTATAAAATAAGGTTCTATCACCTAATTGTCGAATCGTAAAAATTATTGATGATTTTTAATATTTCTTGATGTAATTTATCTTCGCCTATGGTAAAATTAATAGAATTTTAAATACTTAAAAAGATGAAAGGGATTCTATGAGGGCATAGAAAAGGGAGATAAATTATGGAACCTAAGTTGGAAAAGAGATATGGCTTTTTTACAGCTGTTGCGATGGTCATAGGTATTGTTATCGGCAGCGGTGTGTTTTTTAAAGCAGAAAAGATTTTAACAGCAACCGGAGGTAATCTAAAACAGGGAATTTTTGCATGGCTTATCGGTGGTATTATTATGATTTCCTGTGCGTACACTTTTGCGGTTATGGGAACTAAGTATCAGTTTGTCAATGGTTTAGTTGATTATGCTGAAGCTACGGTAGGTAAGAAGTATGCTTATTATATTGGGTGGTTCATGGCAATTATTTATTATCCTGCAATTACCTCTGTTCTTGCGTGGGCTTCTGCCAGATATACCTGTGTGCTTTTAGATCTGCCCATAACTGGCGGAGAATGTATGACGATAGCCTGTGTTTATCTGGTAGGGAGTTTTACTGTTAACGCTTTATCTCCCACTTTGGCAGGTAAATTTCAAGTAAGTACTACCATTATAAAACTTATTCCTATTTTTCTGATGGCGATTGCCGGAACTGCAATAGGTCTGCATAGTGGAATGACTAAATACAACTTTACACACTATGTTTCACAAAGTTCCTCTAATGGGCTTTTTACAGCAGTAGTTGCCGCCTGCTTTGCTTATGAGGGCTGGATTATTGCCACAAGTATCAATGCCGAGTTAAAAAATGCAAAAAGAAATCTGCCTTTAGCTTTGATTGCGGGTACTTTTATTATTATGTCTGTATATATCCTATATTACATTGGTATAGCAGGTACTGTTAAAAATGAAGTTATGATGGCTGGCGGTGAGGCCGGGGCTAAACTGGCATTTCAAACCGTTTTTTCTTCAGTCGGAGGAACAATGTTATTTGTTTTTGTAATTATATCCTGCTTAGGCACGTTAAACGGGTTAATGTTAGGATGTACCCGTGGCATTTATTCTATTGCCGCAAGAGGAATGGGGCCTAAACCCAAGATATTCAGCCATATAGATTCTACGACAAACATGCCGGTAAACTCAGCAATACTTGGTGTGTTCCTATGCGCTGTGTGGCTTTTTTATTTCTATGGTGCTAACCTTGCCGATAAATGGTTCGGATTTTTCAGTTTTGATTCCTCCGAACTCCCTATTGTGACTGTCTATGCTTTGTACATTCCTATATTTATTATGTTTATGGTAAAAGAAAAAGAACTTAACTTATTTAATCGAGTCCTTATGCCTTGTATCTCAATTGCAAGCTGTGTATTCATGATCATTGCTGCATGTTTTGCTCATGGTACTGCTGTTATTGCATTTCTTATTGTTTTCCTTGTAGTTATGGTATTGGGTGGATTGGTATATCGTAAATCAGAATAATAAATATTTTTATGTGAAAACCAAAAGGGCTGCAGATCAATAAATAAACTACCATTTATTGATCTGCAGCCCTTTCTTCCTGTAAATATGAAAAGACAACAATTTTTTCTTATATAATTGATGTTAGGGTCAAAAGGTATTTTGCCCCCGTGATACCTACGGATTGCTACGCACTTTGTGCTCCAAATCTTCAGGTTTTAAGCCCTCTACAATATCTGAAAGATACACTTCATTTAACTGTTTTTCAAAATTGTATTGCAGTTTGTCATATACCTCAGTAAGACTGCGAATAATATTCGCTCCTACATAGCAGTTTTCATTAGGATTGGTATGGGTATCAAAAATCCTTTGCTTTTCTTCAACTGCCTGAAAAATCTCAAGTAAAGAAATTTCGTTAACGTTTTTCTTCAAACCTATAGCCCCTAGTTTAGTTTGCACCTGAATTAAGCCTGCTTTTTTCAGCCGCACCATTAGACGTCGGACCAAAGCAGGATTGGTTCCAATGCTGCCTGCAATCCAATCGGATGTGATGGGTTTTCCATCTGTTAATGACAACATACATAGGATATGTATGCTCACAGAAAGTTTAGAAGAGTACAACTTTTTTCCACCTCCATTTGTAACAATTATAGTAACGAATATGAGTTTTGTCAATAGCTGCACTCTATTCATAAAGAATATTAAACTTTTGCTTTCATAAAATTTACAAATATACAGTTGAAAAAAATGAATAAGCCCTTCCTTTTACATTAGTTCCAGCAGTATACTTCCCGTTCCTACATTATAACCGCTGGCAGCATATATGCCATTGTGCTCCGCATCAGTTACAAAAATCAACGGCAGCCGTTCAAAATCAACATACATGCGCCGTCCCAGTAATTCCAGATTTTCTTCAAAAGTATCATAATAGAGTTTAATACCGGTAAAGGAACTTAACACTTTAGAAAGGGTCGGATCTTCAAGATCTTTTGTAGAACGTAAGATAAAAACTATTCTGCTGCTGCATTTTTCAAACGCTTCACTATTTTCCAACATTTCATTCAGAATATGCTCAGTAGGCTCTTCGCTTACTTCTAAAAACATAAAAACTTGCTTATTTCCATTCATTAATTTATCGCTTTTTACTTCATGCCCACCCACATTGTATAGACTAAATTCCGGCAGTGGTATTTTTACCATCATATCTGCTAAATCCGCACTTCGCATGTTAAGACGAACTGTTCTTTTTTCTTCGGTCTTTATACAAAAGTCATATTGGCTTGCAAATATATTTCCATTTGGCAGACGCTTTGAGGTCAGTAATCTATATGTCCCTGCTTTCAACGCTAATGTTATTTTATCATTTTTCCATAGTTCATCAGAAAGAGTTAGTGTATCATATGTTTTTCCACTTAAACGAGCTATACTCCAATTTTGAGAATAATTCCAGACGATATCAGTACCCGCTTGTAAAATAAGGACGCAATCAGCTCTGTTTTCCGGTAAAACCTCAACAAATTTATTGTCATCAAAATATTCCATAGATTGGGTTGTTTGACTCAGACGGGATGGAACCCCCAGTGTTCTGGCAATTGCAACAAAAAGAATTTCTTTCGATTTCTGACTGGCAATTCCTAACTCCAGCGCTGCTGCCGGCACAGTAATCAAATCGTCATTTTCACCGGAGGGGCATGATTTAATCCGCTCCTCAATTATATCCCATATTTGCCGGGGATTCCTACGCATATTTTCTTTTTCCACCACTGAGAAAGCTGACTCAACTGCCGCCCGGTATTTTCCAATCACCTCATCCGCAATTCTGGGGTTTAGTACATATGGCACGAAAATTTCAAGAGGGTATTTTTTTTCATAAGAAACAGCATATTCAAGATGCTCTTCAAGCACATCACTATTTAAATCTGTCTGGTCTTTTTGGGTAAGTATTTCCAGCATCATCCTACGGTAATTTTCATACTTTTTTTCTTCTAGAAATTTACTATTTTCAGGATTTTCCCAGTTTTCAACTTTATGTTTACGCAGGATAGATGCTCTCTTTATTTTCTCTCTTGCAGCTAATTTCTGTCCTTTTGTAGGCAATGCAGTATGAACTGGCGTATCTGAAGGAGCAAACATATCAAAATATGTCCACCCTTCCTTTACCTGTGCTTTTTTAAGTTTCAGCACACGTGAAGCTTCGTTTCTTGTGTCCATCCATATCTCCGCACTTTTATCTTCCCACATTGTATATATATGAAGACTGCCCAAGCCGGTAGTAAGTCTTACCTTTCCAAAATCGTTAGTTATGCACTTTGCAACTGAAGAATATGCCGAATAGTTGATCACTTCAAAATATACTTCAGCGCCTTTTACTGGCTGCTCATTTTCATCAAGCACTTCTACTGTTATTTTTTTTACAGAAGCATATCTTTCCAGCTCATTGATAACAGACACAATTCCATTCTTTTCTGTAATCTGCTGATCTTTTAACGGCATGTCAAACACCCGTGAATGAACCATCATTGCTCTGGAAGCCGCATGGGTGAACCACCCTGCATTTAATATTTCCGCCGGCTCGCAGGCGCCCAAAAAGCACCATACGCCATCAATCAGAACTTCCACCCATGCATGATTATCATCACAATGAGACCATTTTGGTGCATAAACCTGGCGTGCAGGAATACCTGCGCTTCTCAGCACGTTTACCGTAAAAGTAGATTCCTCCCCACAACGCCCATTTCCACGGTCAAACACAGCTCTGGCAGACAACGTCCTGTTATCTGTTGACTGATAGGTGACTTCCTGAGCACACCAATAGTTTATTTCTAAGGCAGTTCGCCTTGAATCAGCCACCTTAATTATGTCGTTTATTTTTTCATAAAAAAAACTTCGGCAAGGTCTTATCTCTTCCTCATTCACGCGATGATACAATACATAATTTAAAAATATTTCTTCCGAAAGTTTTCTCACTGACTCCAGGGTGTTCCAAAGAAAGACTCCATGAAGAGCATAATCCAGAAATGTTTCGAAAGAATAATTACCCATATCACTATATGGCATTGTTCCATACAAATATTTAACAGCTAATGCCTCGTCAGCACCATACGTTGAAAGCTTTTGTTCAATATCATATTGAATGTCCGGTATACACGCCAGGTGTTCTTTATACCGCTTTAATATTCGATCCCGGTTACGACCAAGAAATCTATCTTTTGCCATTATTTCAATTCCTCCAGAACCCGCCTTGCTTCACGTATCTTCCGTTCATCTGTCTGCCAGATTTCATATTCACTTAAAGAGGGCAGCCCCATGCTGACCCCATCTTTTCTATATACCATTGAACTGTCAATAGTTACTTTTCCTGACATATGATAAGCAGTAGCTCCCGTCATATGATAAAGTTCCTTGATTATTCTTGCATCTACTCCACTTCCTGCCTGAATCTGTATTCTGTCCGCACTTTGCCTGACCAGTTCCTTTATCAATTCTGCACCATCTATACAGACATTCTGTTGTCCTGATGTAAGAATAGTTTTAATTCCCATTCCTACTGCCTGCTCTAATGCTTTATAAGGATCTGTACATACATCAAAAGCACGGTGCAGGGTAACCGCCATACCTTCAGCCAGTTCTATCAATTCTTTTAACTGATTCACATTCAGTGTCCCATCCGGTTTTAATGTTCCCAGTACCACTCCCTGTGCCCCAAGCTCACGGAATGTGCATATTTCTCCTTTTATGATGTTTAACTCATAATCTGTATAACAAAAATCACCATAACGAGGGCGAATTAAAACGTTGATATCAATATCTGTATGTTTACGGATTTCATTAAATAGCACTGTACTGGGTGTAGTCCCGCCTATGACCAGGTTACTGCACAGCTCTAAACGGTCAGCCCCTCCCCGTGCAGCAGCAAGTGCAGACTCTACAGAATCTACACAGGCTTCTAAAACAAATTCCCCCATTACCGCTCCTCCTTACTGCACAGCCGATAAATCGAGGTCACACCTGCTCCGGTAGCGCCTTTACTTTGAAATGAAAAAATAGGGGAATCTACCCAGGCAGTACCTGCAATATCCAAGTGCAGCCATGGTTTCTTTTCTGCAAATGCACGAATAAATAATCCGGCGGTAATTGTGCCACAGAATTTTTCTCCAAGATTTCGAATGTCTGCGATGGAACTTTCAATCATTTTCTCATGTTCTCTATAAAATGGCAGTCTTTGATAACGTTCTCCAGCAGACTTGAATGCCTCTTCAAATCTTTGGTAAAATCCCTCATCATCACACACTACACCACCTATACTAAATCCCAGCATATTGACCACTGCGCCGGTAAGGGTCGCAATATCAAGTACCTCTGACACGCCTTCACTGCGTACCGCATAGGAAACTGCATCTGCCAGAATGAGACGTCCTTCTGCATCTGTATTTACTATTTCAATGGTTTTTCCTGCATATGACTCAATGACGTCTCCCGGCAACAGACTACCTGGAGATATGCGGTTTTCACACATTGGTATTATAGCAGTTACATTTGTCTTGATTTTATTTTTAGCCAGTGCATATATGGCACCTGCTACTGCAGCGCCACCTGCCATATCCCCCTTTATTCCAAGCATAGAATCACCTGGTTTCAGGCAGTATCCTCCTGTATCACAAGTAACTCCCTTTCCAATCAAACCGCTTACCTTGCTACTTTCAGGATTCCCCCGATAGCGCAGCACTGCCATACAGGGAGGATATGCACTGCTTTCTCCCACCCCAAGAAGTGCAGTTAATCCAAGTGCTCGCAGTTCATCCTGTTTAAGTATGGTTGTCTCTATATCCGTTTCTTTCACAAAGTTTACTATTTTTTCTGCGAAATCTATTGGCCTGAGCTTATTTCCAGGCATATTTACCATGTTTCGTGCAAAATATATTCCTTTTACAACAGCCTCCATTTCACAGATAACAGACTTAATCGTCATTATCTCCTGCTGAGGAACTCCGAAAAACTCTAGTTCTACTGGCTTTTTATCACTCAGTCTGTAAGTCTTTGGATCATAATTTCCTAAAATAGCCCCTTCCACAACACTATATAGTGTCTCTGATTTTCCGTTGTTCATAAACGGTCTTATATCCATGGAAACCTCTTCGATCTGCTTTTCTTTACATGTTTTTACCCCTGTAGCAGCAAGTTCTTTCCACTGTATTTCATCATCAATTACTTTACCCATTCCAATCAGCAATCTGAGCCGTCCCCGTTCCTCCTGCATCCAGACTGACTGCAGATAAGTACCGTTAAACAGAAGCCGGATACTTTGAGGTAACTCAATGAGGTGCTCATCATCCTCCCTGAAGAAAGATATGCTCACCTTCCTTGTACATTCAGATACAACCTGAATCATTTTCCTGCCTCCTTTAATACAACCTGACACCGGCACTCTCCAATACACTAACCGTCATACTGTCAGGATGTTCATCTGTAATAATCCCATTTATGTCATCAAAATGTGCAAATTTATATGAATCATTGAAATAAAATTTCTCCCGTTCCATGACCACATATTTATGTCTGCCACTTTGTATTGCTGCTTTTTTGGTCAATCCGTCCTCAGCACCTAATGTTGTAATTGTACAATCCACCATATCAACACCGCAGCTCCCCAGAAAAGCACGGTCAAAGCTATATTGTTTGATAAACTCAATCGTAGCCGCTCCCATAAAACCATTTACTGTACGATACATTGTTCCGCCTGTTCCTATTACGGTAATGTGAGAATTTTTTGCCAATATCTGTAAGATATCAATCATGTTGCTCACTACAACCACCTTTTTTCTGGATTCAGCCAGTAATTTTGCCAGTTCAATGTTTGTAGTTGATATGTCCAAAAAAATAGTCTCATTATCTTTTATCAACTCAACCGCTTTTCTGGCAATCTCTTTTTTCTTTTTTATGTGATAATTTTTACGGTCCACCACATCCCTCTCCAGCGGATAATCCTGAGACAGGATTGCACCCCCATATGTCCGTTTCAGTCTTCCCGCATTCTCCAGAGACTTTAAATCTTTACGAATACAGTCCTCCGTCACACCAAACATCTCGCTGAGTTCCTTTACCCTGACTTTCCCTTTTTCATGAAGGCACTTTGTAATGGCTTCCTGTCTTTCCTCCGTAAACATTGTTTACCCCTTTCATTTCAGTATTATTTCTAATACTGTATCATTCTCATCGGGCAGAATCGGGTCAGGCCCCATATCTGCAAACAAAATATCCGGATAATCACTATGTACCCAACTTTTAGAAACGGGTACCTCAGCTCCTGACGAAAGATATCGGATTCCCGCCAGCTCTTCCTTTGAAATACCTGACAGAGGAATTGGCCCAATTGTATTTTCAAATAGATGATAATAAATATGCTTACCATTTTTTGTTATCCGTCCGTAATCCGGCTTTTCTATATCTGCCTTGCCGCACCCGTAAATACTTCTCCCATTTTGTTTCATCCATAATCCTATTTCCTCAAGCGCTTTCATGGATTGACTGGGAATATTTCCATTTGCATCGGGTCCCACATTCAGCAGCAGATTTCCACCCTTTGATACACATTCTACCAGTTTTCTAATCAACATGGAAGCAGGTTTAAAATAATGATCCGTGGCATGAAATCCCCAGTTTCCATTCATTGTCACACACGCTTCCCACACCAGATCTTTTCCGTTAACATCCTGTAGACCACTTGGGGGTATAATCTGTTCAGGACTTACAAAGTCTCCATGATAAGGTGTAGGAGTTCCTGCCGCAAGTGAACCAAATCCCTCACCGCTTACTTCCAGACGGTTATCTACAATCACATCCGGCTGTAACGACCTTACCATATCCATCAGTTCCGCGGCCTTCCATTTTTCTCCCCTCATATCATCATAGGAAAAGTCAAACCAAAGAACATCAAGCTTCCCATATTTTGTACAGATTTCTCTTACCTGATTGTGCATGTAAGTCAGATAATGATCAAAATTACGATGATCATTCTTATATTCAGGATGGTTACGCATAGGATGATTCTTGTCTCCAAAATGAGGATAATCCTCGTGATACCAATCCAGCAAGGTGAAATACAGCCCAACTTTCAGCCCCTCGGCTCTTACTGCTTCTACAAACTCTGCAACCAGATCTCTGCCGCATGGTGTGTTCGTAGATTTAAAGTCAGTATACTCGCTGTCATACAGGCAGAACCCATCATGATGTTTTGCTGTCAGGACCACATATTTCATACCCGCTTCTTTTGCCGCTCTTGCCCAGACTCTTGGATCATAGTTTGTAGGATTAAACTCTTCAAAATATTTCATATACTCTTCTTTGGGCATTTCCTCTGTACTTCTGACCCATTCTCCCCTGGCTGGAATTGCATACAACCCCCAGTGGATAAACATTCCGAATCGTGCTTCTTTATACCATGTCATACGTTTCTCATAATCTGCCTCATTAAAACGATACATTACTGATCCTCCATCCATATCTTGTTTTATTAAAGTTCCTTTTACTAATTTTAAGAACTGCTCCCTACTCACTATCTGTCAATTCCGGATAATGACATTTTACCACATGCCCTTCACCAATCAACAGATCAGCAGGACGTTCCCTTCTGCACTTATCCGTACAATGAGGACACCGGGTGTGAAAAAGACATCCTTCCGGAAGATTCGTGGTACTTGGCAGATCTCCTTTCAGAATAATTCTTTTCTTTTTCCTTTCAGGATCCGGAACCGGTACTGCCGAAAGCAATGCTCTCGTATACGGATGTCTTGGATTCCGATAAAGTTCTCTTTTGGAAGCAGTTTCAACAATCGTACCAAGATACATCACCGCAATCCTATCTGATATCATTTCCACCACACTTAAATCATGAGAAATAAATAAATAGGTCAGATTATAATCTTTCTGCAGTTTTTGCAGCAGATTAAGTACCTGTGCCTGTATAGAAACATCTAGAGCAGATACAGGTTCATCAGCAATAATCAGCTTAGGATTTACTGTCAGGGCTCTGGCTATCCCTATACGCTGACGCTGTCCGCCGGAAAATTCATGAGGATACCGTTCACCATGAGCAGCACTTAACCCCACAACCTCGAGCAATTCATGCACCTTTTTCAATCGTTCTCCACTTGACATACTAGTATGTATCAACAGCGGTTCCCCAATCAGATCCTGTATTTTCATCCTCGGATTCAATGATCCGTAAGGATCCTGAAAAATCATTTGCACATCAGATCTGTGAGGTCTCATTTCGTTCTGGGATATCTGTGATATTTCTTTTCCCCCCAGCCATATTTTTCCTGAATCGGGGATAAGTAAATGGTCGATTAATCTGCCAGTTGTTGACTTTCCACAGCCGGATTCTCCCACTAACGAAAAAGTCTCTCCCTGCATAATATCAAATGACACATCATTAACTGCATGAACAAATTTCTTTTTGGCAAACAGCCCTTTGTTTACAGGAAATGTTTTCACTACATTTTTTACCGATACTAATGCTTCGCTCATGCAAATTTTACCTCCTCTTTCTTTGTATGCAACAGATGACACCTGCATCTTCTTGTTCCGGATTCATCTGTGTCTTCCAGTTCCGGTTCCTTTTCTCTGCAAATTTCCATGGCGTACTTGCACCTTGGTGCAAATTTACACCCTTTTGGCATAACTGCAAGATCTGGCACACTACCCGGTATGGACGGAAGAGAGGTCATATTCATTCCTAATTTTGGCACAGACTCAATGAGCCCTTGGGTATAGGGATGCTGAGGACATTGAAATAATTCATTAACTGGTTTTTCTTCTACTATTCTCCCTGCATACATAACTACCACTCTGCTGCACATCTCCGCTACCACTCCTAAATCATGAGTGATCAGTAGAATTCCAGTATTCTTTTTCTCCCTGATATCCTCCATTAATTCCAATATCTGCGCCTGAATGGTAACATCCAATGCTGTGGTAGGCTCATCAGCGATCAGCAGTTCAGGTTCACAGGACATTGCCATTGCGATCATTACACGCTGACACATTCCGCCGGAGAGCTGATGGGGATAGCTTTTCAGTGTCATCTTAGGCTCCGGTATACCTACCGCCTTCAGCACTTCATAAGCTCTTTGAGACGCCTCTTCTTTGCTTATCTCGTTATGAAGAAGTATAGCCTCCGTCAGCTGTCGTCCAATCCTCATACATGGATTAAGAGAGTTCATAGGCTCTTGAAATATCATTGCTATTTCATGTCCACGTACCTTACACATTTCTTTTTTATTCAGCTGAAGCAGGTCTGTTCCATTGATCAAGACCTCACATTCAGATATCTTGCTGTTTCTGGCCGCAAGAAGTCTCATTATGGACAAAGATGTTACTGATTTCCCGCACCCGGACTCTCCTACAAGCCCCAATATCTCTCCTTTATTTATTGAAAAAGACACATTGTTCACTGCTGTCACCCAGTTTTTATCCCGCTTGAACTCCGTTCGGAGGTTTTTTACTTCCAATAGTTTTTCTGACATATTCTTTCCCTCCTAGTTCATTTTCGGATCCAGTGTATCCCGCAGTCCATCCCCAAGTAAATTGAACGCCAGTACGGTGAGCAAAATCAGTATTCCCGGAAACAACACAATATGTGGGGCTGTGTTTAAATAGTTTCTCCCCTGGGATAACATTGCGCCCCAGTCAGGTTCTGTCACGTTCGCGCCAAATCCGAGAAAACTCAGTGATGAAGCTGCCAGTATAGCGGTACCAATACGCATGGTAAAGTTTACAATCATGGAAGGGATAGTCCCTGGTAATACATGTACGAACAGTAATCTGCCATTTGAACATCCTAATGATCTGGCTACTTCTATATATAACTCCTGTTTTACCGATAGTGTAGCACTTCTGGTAATTCTGGCAAATGAAGGTACAGTAAACACCGCCACCGCAATCATAACATTAATCATTCCAGGTCCAATAATTGCCACTACTGCAATAGCAAGAAGTATGTCCGGAAAAGCGAACATTACATCGCAGAACCGCATAATCAGTGAATCTAGAATACCACCAAAAAATCCTGCGATCAATCCCAGCAGTACACCGCCTGCTGTTCCAATTATTGTGGCAGTTAATGCACTAAACAGAGATGTGCTGGAACCAACCATCAAACGGCTGAAAATATCACGACCATACTCATCGGTCCCCCATATATGACCTTGACCGGGACCTGACAACAGGTTACTGTAATCAGCCTGGCTTGCGTCATAAGGAACGATATAAGGGGCAGCAATTGCCATAATAATCATAAACACGATAAATACAAATGCTACCACAGCTGTCCGTCGTTTTAAAAACTTCTTTACAAATTCCTTTACCCTGCTTTTTGCTTTAGGGAGTTCTTCAGCCGCAGCGAATTGCTCTTTGTTACTATTCATTTTTGTTTGCGCCATTACTTTTCCTCCTCCTTAATCGTACCTTACTTTTGGATTGATTACCCCATAGAGCAGATCTACGATTAAATTAATCACAATATATTCTAAAGCAAAAAATAACAATAGGGCCTGTACTACTTTATAATCTCTCAGGTTTATAGAGTCAACCAGCAAACGCCCCAGACCAGGTATGGAAAATACCGTTTCAGCCATAACAGAACCGGAAAGAAGCCCGCCGATCTGCAGACCTGCCACCGTTACGATTTCAATCATGGAATTCTTAAATCCATGCCTGAATACAACCAGTGATTCAATCAGACCTTTAGCTCTGGCAGTACGCACATAATCCCCCCTCATTGTTTCCAGCATAGAAGATCTGGTGAAACGAGCCATAATAGCCATAACCCCGGCTCCCATAGTGAGAGACGGTAAAATATAACTTTGCCAGCTGTCTAAGCCTCCGGTTGGCAGCCACCCCAGTGCTACGGAAAACAACTGAATCAACTGCAGCCCCAGCCAGAATCCCGGAACAGATATTCCTACAATGGCAATCAACATTCCCAGATAGTCTGCTGTTTTACCATGAAATACTGCCGCCAGTACACCAATTCCCACTCCAATCAGAATTGCCCACATGGCTGACGAAAGTGTAAGCAAAATAGTGGGCTGCATACGTGGCAAAATGGTATCCTCTACTGTCTTACCGTTACGAATGGACTGTCCCATATCACCAGTCACAAGCCCTTTCATATATTCTCCATACTGGGTCAACAGTGGCTTATTCAGCCCCAGCTGTTCCCGCACTACTTCCACATCTGCCTTAGTTGCATCCTGGCCTGCGACCAGTCTGGCCGGATCTCCCGGTATCATGTGAATAAACATAAATATCAAGAATGAGATGACCAGCAGCAGAGGTATGGTACTTAGTATACGTTTAACACAATAACGTGCCATTTAATTACCTCCTTATGTCAAGAAGGGAACCGGCATTTTCCTCCTCTAAAAATCAGATTACGGCAATGACAATTCCCTTGACGAACACTTTTGTTCGTTTAAAAATCAGCTGTTACTGAGCTAATGTTGCATTTGCAAAATTGAACGCTCCATCTGGTGAAACATATACTCCTGACAGATAAGATTTTGTAGAGTAGATGATCTGATCATTTCCAAGGAACAACCATACCGCATCATCCCACGCCAGTTTCTGCGCCTGACTGTAATAAGAATCCTGCTCTGCTTCATCAGCCGTTTTCAATCCTTTGTCAAGAAGTTCATCAAATTCAGAATTATTGTAGTAAACCGTATTTGCACTGTTTGGAGGAGCCATTGTGCTGTACAGCAATGAGCGGAGAGATCCGTCCATGGTGAAATCAGATGCAGACCAGTTTACATACCACATATTAATTTTGGCATCTTCTTTATCTACGTATATCTTTTCACTTACCGTCGCAGGTTCCATAGGAACCACTTCCACTTCAATTCCAATCTGCTCCAGCTGCTGCTGAATAAAGGTCATACCTTTGATTTCCTGGGTCGTGTTATCTCCCCACAATGTAAGTTTAAATCCATCTTCATATCCGGCTTCTTTCATCAGTTCTTTAGCCTTATCTAAATCATAAGTATATTCTTTCTGCTCTTCATATCCTCCAATTATTGAAGGTACAACAGATGTTGCTTTTTTTGCATAACCTGAATACATAAGCTGCACATAAGCATCCTGATCAATTGCATAGTTCATCGCCTGACGAACCTTCACATCACTTAATTCTTTCTGCTCAGTGTTTAATGTTACATACCTCATAATGTTTGAATCTGCTGTCTTTACATTGATATCATCGCTGCTTTTAATTCCGTCTATCTGATCAGAAGATGTAGGGTAAATAAAATCAGCTTCACCGGTCTGCAGCATTGCTGTACGAGAACCTGCCTCCGGCACCTCCTTAATTGTTACGGTGTCTACACCGGGTTTTTCGCCCCAGTAGTCCTCATTGCGCTTCATGGTAGTATGATCGCCTTCCTCCCATTCTACAATCGTATAAGGGCCGGTACCACAAGCATTGTACATAATATCATTTCCGTATTTTTCCATTGCGGCAGGACTGATAATACAGAACTGCGTCATTCTGTTGATAAATGGTGACCACTGCTCTGCTAATGTAAATACTACCGTATTTTCATCGGTTGCTTCTACACTTGCAATACGCATTGTCTCGGAACCGTCATCTTTAGCCACAACAAACCTTCTTCTTTGTGATAAATTGTTGTCCGCATTCATTACACGATCATAATTAGCTTTAACTGCAGCAGCATTAAAGTCTGTACCGTCGTGAAACTTGATTCCATCTCTCAAATGAAAAGTGTAAACAAGGGAATCGTCAGATACTTCCCAGCTTTCAGCCAGTCCGCCAGTTAACTCATTCTTTTCATCAAACTTGACCAAAGTCTCATAAACACCCCGGGTAGCAGAAATTGCATTTGTATCCGGTATATTCATAGGATCCATGGAACTAACGCTTCCTTCAATAGCAATGACCAGATCATTGTCTGAAGATTTTGCATCGGTGTTTGTAGCCTTTACTATGTAACCATCTGCGTCTGCACCACCGGATGCTTCTGTCTCAGTCTTTGTGCTGCTCTTCTCTTCGCTCTTTTTGTTTGAGCTGTTTCCACAGGCCGCCAAAGAAAAAACCATTGTTCCAGCCAGAAGTATACCGAGAATTTTTTGATACTTTTTCATAACTTTCCTCCTTCTTTTTCAAAAACATCGTTAATAATAGACAGTTATGTACCTAAAAAAAGGTACAAAAAAAAGCATTTTCTATTTTTTGCCCCATTGCAATGTTCAAAGTTTAAATATCTCGTAGACTATTTATGTCCATAGGTATCGAAATGGACACTCCTTTGCATACTCATAAAAAATACTTTATTTCTATTGATTCAGATTATAGCAAGAAACAATTCGTTTGTCAATTGTTTTGTATTATTTAATATTGTTTGTTATTACTTTAACCTTATTTTAACTCCAAACAAGAAAAACTGATTTGAATTATTATTGGGTTTCTAATTTTTAATCTCACTTCATAATGATCTCTAATCAAAAAAGATGATCATAGCAAACAGTACACTTTTTCATACGTTGATTTACGGATAATACCCCCATTGTTTTTTTGTTTGCAGGAGAAGCCGGCGGGATAAACATCGCCTCTTCAATATTTGAGTTTTTCACGTTGCCTAGATTGGTAACGCTATATCCATTTCTTTTTTCGTAGCCGAGTATAAGTGAACCAACAAATTTCCCGGCTTTACTTTTAAATTCTCCCATTGTTGAAATAGCAGCGGCATCAATCAATTCGGGATGAAGTCGAAAATAGCAGGCAAGTATCATCATTTTTTTTTGCACATTGCTTAAATTCCGCCTAATCTGCTTTGTAACTTTTTCCGCTTTTTGTATTACGTTATTGGATTTAGAAGTATTTTCAATACCTATCGCTGTCGCATAATTACCAATGGCTCCTCCTTGGTAATAAGCAAGCTCCTTCCGAATATCAATAGCAATTACTACCCGGTCAGTTTGTTCTTTACACATCATTTCGGCCACAAGATAATCGTTGAGTGAGATACCATGTTCACGGCAGAGGTTCAATAAACTGTTAACCTTTTCCGCTTCTAATGTTTCACTTTCGTAACTGATAGGGTTATGATGAATAAAATCTTTTTCAAATCTGACATATTCTGTATAATTCACTAAATGATTCTCCTTGCTCCAGTTACGATTTGCTTTGTTAATAATTATTTTACTTATCAGTGATAAATCACTGCCTTTGGGTAAATCATGAATAGATTGAATCAATTGCTCCTCTTTATAGCTAGGATTATTTCCAGAAGCATAGCAATCAGCAAATTCACACATAAGGCCAAGAATGCTCCGTCCGTCACCCAACAGATGATGTGCTACAAACAAAATCTCAAAACCACTTTCTCCCGGATAGACAATTACTTTTAATAAACACTCACAAAATACGTCCCATCCACATTCTGTAAGCGTTCGATAATCTATATCCCAAAAGTTGCAATCCTCTTTTTCCATAATTGGAATTTGTGTTTCAGAAAAATACTCGTAGAATAACTTTTTTGTTGTGTTCTCAGTTTTAATTCGACTTTTCAGAAAGGGGTGTGCATTTGCAAGTAAATCCAATGTGTGTCTCACTTTAGAACTGTCATACATGGTTGCTATCTTTGCCATAATCCCAAAGTGCATATTGGGACACATAAAATGTGCCCGTTCAGTGATTATATATTGCCTATTTTTCATTTTTTCTCCTTTATCCAGGTATTTACACTACATTATTTGAGATAAAAAGACGATTCGAACCGGTATTGAGGAAAGTCTAGCGTCTTTCCAATAAGTTTAAGGATAAAGTCAACTCGTTGTTGTTTCGTGATTTTTTCAAAAGAACTTTCATGTAATACTCCACCAATACCGTTTAACAGAAATCGAGCGAGCCACTCCGTTTTATCAGAAGTGTTTACTTCATCAGATTGCACCAAAGCGATTATTAGCTTTTTAAAGGCGGGAAACATTGCTTCTAGTGTCATATCATGCAATGCTGATGCCACTGTCCAATGTATATTTTTACTGAATTGATCTTTATAATCTTCCATTCCGGTATCATAGCATTCTATAATTTGCTCAATTTTTTTTCGATAAGTTATATCGTCAGCTTGTTCTTCCATCAGCAAATAAAATTTTTCTCCCTGTCTTTTCATAAAATATTGAAATGCATAGTCAAATACTTCTTGCTTTGAAGCAAAGTAGTGGTAGAACATTCCAACCTCACCGCCTACTTGTTCTAAAATCATACGTATAGAAGTATCTTCATAGCCGTTTTTTAAAAAAAGCTCTAATGCAACATTGAGAATTTCATCTCTTTTTCCACCTTCTAGTATAGCTTTTCTTGCCATATCATTTCCTCCAATAAACAGAATATCGTTTTGTTTATTATATCTTTCTCCTTTCGCTCTTGTCAATAATTAAAAGAATATTGTTCTGTTAATTTATACAAAACTATTCAAATATTGGGCTAGAATTGACCCATAACACTAAATGAAGTGGCTCATTCCATCTTTTATGCACCTATGTATGTTGCAATCGAAGAAGGATACTTTGCCGAAGAAGGAATTGATCTCACTCTGGTTACTGGATTTGGGGTTGACATATTAGTACAAAATGTTTACCTTTACGTACTGTGGAACTACTAAAATTTTTTATTGAATTTAATAAAAATCAGTGTTGCAATAGCTAACAGGGTTAGTTTAATCAAATTGTTTATAAATATTGTGACAGTAAAAATAATCGTAAGGAAAACAGCTATGCCTATACATAAGCATTTGTTTAAATTGATGGGAGACTGTATTGCAGTCTTCTTTTTCATATAATTTAAAAGGGGGAATAAATATGGATTATTTAAAACTGGCCTTAGAACTTTCTAAAGTGAAGCATCAAATGTCAAGCATTTCAAGTTTCCGAAAAATATTAGAAGTGGATAATGGTAAAAAATTTGTTCTTGGATATCTTGATGAAAGCGCATGTCCTGTCATTCCAAAGGACATTGGAGGTGCCATGAATGTCAGCTCTGCACGGGTAGCTGCCATTCTCAATCAATTGGAAGTAAAAGGAATGGTTCGTCGAAAACCCAACCCAAATAATGGCCGGTACACGGTCATAGAACTGCTTCCAGATGGCAAAATACAACGTCAGAAGAATATAAATGATTTTAACCAACAACAAGCAGATCTTCTAGAATCATTAGGACCAGACGATGCCTTAGAGTATGTACGCCTACAAAAGAAAATTGCAGATATTTATTCTAATAATTCTATTACCAGAAAGAAGGATCACAATTGAAAAATGATATAACAGACAAGTCACGAAACATGATTTTTATTGTACTCATAATCAGCTCAATAATTGGTGCGATGCTGCAGACATCTTTAACAACTGCACTACCGATAATTATGCAAGATTTTAACATTTCAGCCGCAACTGGCCAATGGCTGACCAGAGCTTATGCATTAGCGATGGGAATTATGGTTCCGGTTACCCCTTTTTTATTAAAACGATTCCTAACTAAACCGCTTTTCCTAACAGGAATGGGAATGTATTTCATAGGACTGCTTTTCTCATCAATTGCTCCTTCTTTTTCTATACTTTTATTAGGCCGAGTAGTACAAGCTTTAGGGAACGGTATTTTACTTTCTATGACGCAGGTAGTTATCCTTACAATTTTTTCTCCTGATAAGCGAGGAACAGCCATGGGTATATATGGACTTGCCATTGGTGCTGCACCTGTTCTGGCACCAACAATAACTGGTATGGTTATTGATATAATAGATTGGCATATTATTTTCTGGTTTGCATTAGTTTTGGTTGCAATAGATATCTTACTTGCTTGTGTTTTTATGAAAAATGTTTTAAAGAACGAAAAACCGTCTTTTGATTTTTTATCCTTGTTTTACAGTGCTTTAGGCTATTGTGGACTAATAATTGGAATTGGTAATCTTGGCACTTTTCCCTTCCTTAGTTTCTTAGTTTCACTCCCTTTACTTGTTGGGATTGCAATGTTAATTCTATTTAGCCTGCGCCAACTTCATGTAGCTGAACCGCTTTTGGAGCTTCGTACTTTAAAAAATCGTGAATTTCGCCTATCTGTCATTATGAGCATGCTTCTATATGGTGTTATGATGGGAGGTTCCACGTTATTTCCTATTTATATTCAAATTGTACACGGGTTATCAGCCACTATGTCTGGACTGATTATGATGCCAATCATCACATGGGGTATGAGTACGACGGATGAAAGATATACTGCACATGGAACTGCATTATTAAGTTCTTTGCGAACTATTGCAGGTGCTGTAGGGTCTGCGGTCTTTGTGGCTATTATGAGCTTTGCAACCAAGATATCAAGTAATTCTGAGTCTATTACAGCAAATGCTTTTGGTATAAACGCTGCTTTCTTTGGTATCTCTGTATTATCAGTTATACAATTAGTTGTTGCTTTTATTTTTGTAAAAAACAGACAAATTCAAAAGAATAATTAATTATTTGATAACAGCTTGCAGAACACACAACTTGCACCATTGGAACGTGCGCCCGCCGGATACAAAAAAAAAGCGTGAAGCCAAACCTTTAAGTTAAGCTCCACGCTTTTTAATTAATATGTAATTGCTTGGGTCTTTTTGTCGCTTGAATAAATAGCACACGGCGGCCCCCTCCTTGTAGCTGCAAATTGGTAAAGTAGATGGCGCCGGTGCAGTCGGATATGAGAGGTCGAATGGCAACGCTGACTACACGCATATCCTCAAAGGGCTTTTATGTTTTCGCAGAAGCGGATGAAGTTATCTATGCGCATGGCGGTCACCTCCTGAAATTGGGCAGAAAAAAGACCGCCGTGGCGATCTTTTTTTGCTATGCTAAGTATCTTTATTAGACTTTCTTAATGTATTTTTATATGTAAAATTCTCCAACTTGGAATTGCTAAAGAAAATTTTCGAATACTCTCCCCTTCCTGAATTTCCCCAGTAAGGTAATAAGTGATAGTATTCAAGAATCTTATAGTATTCAATCATAAAATTACGAAGCTGTTGAAAATCCTGTTCGCCCAGAAATGTATCTTTATCAATATAAAAATGCGTCTCATTATTTCTAAGATCAGTTAAAACTTTCAATGCATTATATACAACATTCTTATTTCTAATCTCTTCAAAATATTCTTTGAACTAATCTTTTGAATATGCTATTATCTTAGTAAATTCAGCAGAAAAAAATTATTTCATTTTTTTTAAATCCAAATTTTCAAAATAGCTATTTAGATCAGCAGCATTATAGAAACTCTTTGCAGGTTGTCCATCAGATGAAATTCCATTTTTTATTTCCGCAACTCTATAATCATTAATATCTAACATCCTCTGCTTAACAAATAATTCCACTGCATTATGCAATGAAGATACAAAATGCTTACGGTATTCAAGGGTAGCTCTTCCATCCAGTAGTGCATTGCAATACCTTATCGCCATGCTCCATGATTCCAACGCATTATTTCTTAAAATATGCTTCAAGCTCATTACCCCCTATCTCCACAAATTCTTTATTATCAATTCCTCATTATTGCTATTATATTCTCCCAATTCTATCCAAGGCATCCACGGAAAACTCCCTTATCCCCATATCTTCTCTTAATTTAAGCAACTCCATACTTCCGAAAAATCAAATTCAATTCCTCCCGGGTTATCTTTCCTGCCAGATAATGTGCTTTTACGCTTGCCTCTACCTCTTCCATCAGCATATCAAACCGGAACCAGTCGCCTTTGTCATAATACTCTTCCAACTCCTTAAAATCCCGCTGTAAACTCTCCGGCAAATCTTCCCGCAAAAGAATAGATTCATCCAGATACATTACCGACACCTTCCTTCCTGTTTATCTTTTGAGGAATTTTCTAACTCAATTTCCTGTTCCATGACACGTCTGCATACAGGTACAAGCACCTGCTCATAGCGCATTTCAATTATAGTAATGAAAAACTGTTTCTGCACTTCTGACAGCACTGGGATTTCACGAATCAATTTCCTTATTTCCTCTAAAGTTCTTCCTATTCTGGGCGTAATCCGTCTTACTGCTTCTGAGCATTCTGGATATTCCATTCGTTCCATTAAGTGATAGGGATTGATACGCTTTCCCTCCGCTTCAAAAATACACCGTCTGGCTTTATAGGCCTCTGCCTCCAGTATTTTTTCATCCCTTAGCACAGACTGTATCTTTTCGTCATCCCATTTACTATTTAAGCAGTTTCCATTATCATAGACAGGCGCAATCTTCTTCTCTCCACGGTCCCCTACGATAATTCCCCAGTTACTGTTATTCCGATCCGTATTGCCAATTAACGCATCTACTACAAACATATCCCAAAAATGCTGCTGCAATTCTGGAACGTCCTTTAAAAACGGATGCTCTTGTATGGTCATTCTGATTTCATATAGATCCACTCCAACACCATTGGTTTCATTTCCATTGGAATCCAGAAAATGTGGCTCAAAAGTCACCTTGATCTTATCAAACTCATACAGCTTTTCCTCATTCTTTAAAAAATCACCACAGGCTTCCACTACTTTTCCATTTCTTGTTCCAAGTATTGTTTCATGTACGGCTAATCCAAGAATTGCGTATATCTGCGAACCGATAAATTCATATACAGAACTGTTGGAATAGCTCAACTGAATATTCTTCATATTCTGCTCTCTTAAATTACCAGGAAATTTCAGTATATAGTTCTTTCCATCATGGGTAATTCCGATTTTCCTTCCCGCAGTACCTCCATACATCCTCGCATTTTGTTCATATCCATTAAAATCTATCAGATGCATCTTTACCACCTCCTCAATCCTTTTCTTTCTGCTTGCTATTATTAACCTCTATTATACTATGCAAAATACTCCTTTTCAATCAAAGACTAACATCCGGTTAAGATAAGCCTCCCCTAACAAGATAATTATATAATGCAGTTACTCCCTTTTTCAAAGACGCCCCTCTTCCCTTTTCGTCCAGTTTTTGTACCGACCTCACCAGCCATTCATTATAATCCTTATACCCGGCAGGCGGAGGAGAATCATATTGCAGATATCCTCGAATCACACTTCATGTAAAACACTATCTTTAGTATAGGTAAAAAAGGGACTATTGCTATACCGAACGTGAACCAATTTATAGAAATTTCATATATTATAAAAGATAACAAATCTTAAGGGAGGAATATTATGAAAAAACGGTTATTTGCGGCATTCCTTGCTATTGCAATGATTTTTGCGCTGCTGACAGCCTGCTCCCCACAAAAAGATAAAACGGAAACATCTGCACCCACTGCCACTGAAGCAGAAAAAGAAACTACAGAAAAGGAAATCACAGCTATCACATTAAATGAAGTGGCCCATTCCATCTTTTATGCACCTATGTATGTTGCAATCGAAGAAGGATACTTTGCCGAAGAAGGAATTGATCTCACTCTGGTTACTGGATTTGGCGCAGATAAGACAATGACTGCTGTACTTTCCGGTGAAGCTGAAATAGGCTTTATGGGATCAGAGGCATCAATTTATACTTATAATGAAGGTGCAAATGACTATGTGGTAAACTTTGCACAACTTACTCAGCGCGCCGGTAATTTTCTTGTAGCGCGTGATGAAATGCCAGACTTTGCATGGGATGACTTAAGAGGAAGTACTGTTCTTGGGGGACGAAAAGGTGGAATGCCGGAAATGGTATTTGAGTATATCTTAAAGCAGAACGGAATCGATCCTGCGGCTGATTTAGAAATTAACCAAAGCATAGATTTCGGCTCCACTGCAGCTGCATTTTCAGAAGGCCAGGCAGATTACACGATTGAATTTGAACCCGGAGCAACCAGTTTAGAGTCTGAAGGTAAGGGGCATGTAGTCGCATCTCTTGGTGAAGACAGCGGATATGTACCTTATACAGCCTTCAGTGCAAAGCAAAGCTATATAGAAAAAAATCCTGAAGCTATTCAGGGCTTCGTTAATGCACTGCAAAAAGGCATGGATTATGTTCAGAGTCATACTCCCGAAGAAATAGCAAAAGTAATAGAACCCCAGTTTCCAGAAACAGATCTGGATACCGTCACTAAAATTGTAACCAGATATTACAATCAGGAAACCTGGAAAGATAATCTTATCTTTGAAGAAAAAAGTTTTGATCTGCTTCAGGATATCCTCGAGAGTGCAGGAGAACTTACTGATCGTGCGCCCTATAGTGATCTGGTAACTACAGAATATGCAGAAACTGCAGCTGATTAAATATGAACTATTTCATTAAAATTAGAAGGGGCCTCAGCCCCTTTTAATTTTACAGTGAAACATTTTCCACGGCTCACATATAATAAATTGAGATTATCTGAAAAAGAGGTTACTTATGAATAACGAAATTCGAGGCAGCATCACTCAACAGGGCAATCTTATGCTGGTTGAAAATGCCCTTATAGAAAATGTTTACGACAGCGGAACAACAGGATATATCCTGGTATCCCATGCTGTTGAAGGAATTAATGAGATGACTTTCATTGAACTTCTGCGATTAAATATAAACAAAAACACTGTACTTTTAACCACATTTGGTGAACCAATGTGCTTATGCGATATCCATAAAGGCATGTGGGCAGACGCAATCTTTTCACCCATCATGACTCGTAGTATCCCACCCCAGTCAAACGCCTTTTTAGTGATAGCCCGAACAGAATTTCAGTCTTCCGTCAATGTTACCACAGACAGAATCGCATACATGGAGCCTGAAAATAATTTTTTATATACAGGAGATCCTGATGACATTAACACACAGATGCGATTTGTTATTACTGATACAACGTCCATTAGAGACAGCCTAGGGAATCCAATAACAATAGACGAACTTCATTCAGGACAATTAGTGAGAGTTACACATGCCAACTTTCAGACAGCCAGTATTCCCCCTCAGACAACCGCATTCTATATACAGCTTTTGCAGTAATAAACAGATCGGAAACAATTCCGGTCTGTTTATTATATTTCTTTCAAAGCAATTTCAACATTTTTAATATATACAACCAGCCGGTCAGGGTAAAAGCACTGAAAAGAGTTGTAAGCATTACCACACTTGAAGTAAGTACACCTTCATGTTTCATATTTTTCGCCATAACAAATGCACTGACCGTTGTGGCTGAACCCAGCATGATTAAGATAGCCACCAGCTTTTCTCCTCGAAATCCCATGTGTACTGCCAGAGGAAGAAATAATGCACAAAAGCCAGCTAATTTCATCATTGCTGCCAACAAAGAAGGACCAATTTTTGCAAAAGCTTTCTTAAAATCAAAAGCTGCCCCCATAGCCATTAACCCCATAGGTGTTGCAACTTTAGCAATACTTTCTGTAGTCCGCTCCAAAATATAGGGCATTTTAAGTCTCAACATTGACCACATTATACCTGCAACAATACCAATAATAATCGGGTTAGTTACAATTTCAATCAATGTTTTTCTTATGGTTCGCCCATCAAGTTTGGCCTTTGAGGGTCCTGATAACGCCAACACTACTACAGCCATTATATTATAGACTGGAACGCTCCCTATTATCATCAGCGGTGCCGCACCGGATGTCCCATATATATTCTGAATAATCGCAATTCCCAGTAAAGCCGCACTACTTCTATAAGATGCCTGTATAAATTCCCCTCTTATTCCCTTTTGTCTTAGTAACAAAGACAATGCTATCGCAATAACAATGCTGATGACCGTAACTGCAAAACAAAATATAACAAATTTTCCATCCCATACCTCTCTGAAATCTACAGAAGCTAGATCCTTAAATACCAGTACTGGAAGAGGAACCAGGAAAACAAATTTATTCATCTTTTCAGCAAATACTTTATCAATACAGTTGATTTTTCTCAAAAAAAGTCCCAGCATCATTAGCATGAAAACCGGGACAGTAACATTTAAACTAAATATTAAATTTTCCAACGTTATTTTTCACCCTTATATTTTCTTACTTTATTATAGGGCGAAATTGATTTATTTGCAACCTGTTACCTTCCACAGACACCACATAATATTTCTTCCAGTGCATTCTGGCTGCTTGTATGGCATCTAATTACGTCTGCATTACATCTTCCTGCTTCCTCCATAGCACACTTTACCATCTTATGAGAAACTGTATTTGTAAATAGTACTATTAAATCAGGACTTCCGATTTGTTTGCTCAACCCCGCGGACATCTGGGTAAAAACTTTAGCTTTACATTGAAATTGTTTACAAATTTTTTTATACTGACAAACCATCCGGTCATGTCCTCCAATAATCACTACACTCATAACAGCCTCCTTACGCTTTATGAAAAGTTAACTCTATATTATAGTTTCGTATGATACTGAATATTTTATTAAGTTAGTTGTATCTAACCCATGTTTATATGATAATCATTCTCAAAATAAAAATCAACCCTTATAACTGATAATTTCTCTCATAATTAAAACTTTATACTTAAATTTCAAAAAACAGCCACATGGAAATTGTTTACTGTTCAATTTCCATCTGACTGTTTTTTGTATCAGATAAAATATATTCGCTTTTCTTTTTTATATAACATCATCATTTACCAGATTCTGCATGCTTTTTAAACTTATTCCCAGGGTGGATAAATTGTGCAGCAAAGCAGATGTAGCAGGCATAAGAATTCCGGTTATCCCCAGTAAAATCAAACCGGTATTGAACCCTACAATAAAACGGTAATTTGAGTTTACTCTCTTCATCAATTGTTCACTTAATACCCTTAGTGTTACGATCTCATTTAAATTATCTGCTGCTATAGTAATGTCTGCTATTTCTCTTGCTATTTCCGCTCCATCACTAATTGCTATCCCTGCATCCGCCGCTGACAACGCCGGGGAATCATTAATACCGTCACCGATCATGATGACTTTTCTTCCAGCCTGCTTCTCACGTTCAATGTATTTAGCCTTATCTTCAGGAAGAACCTCAAAATTATAATCATCAACACCAACTTTCTTAGCAATAGCTGTAGCTGCATGCTCGCTATCGCCTGTCATCATCACTATTTTTTTAATGCCTGTTCTTCTAAGCGCTTTTACTACATCTACAGCCTCTGCACGTAATGGATCCTCTATACAGATTACTGCTGCAAGTTTCTGTTCAATCGCAAGATAGAGATGGGAATATTCAATTGGAAGAGCGTCGAACTTTTCTTTATCAGCCTCACCAATTAAACATTTTTCATCTTCAAATACAAAATGCCGGCTTCCGATCACTACCTTTCGATTATCAATGGAAGAAGAAATACCATGAGCAACGATGTAGTCTACTTTAGCATGCATTTCCTCATGAACCAATCCTTTTATATTTGCAGCCTTAACCACAGCTTTTGCCATAGAATGTGGAAAGTGTTCCTCAAGGCATGCAGCAATACGCAGCATCTCATCTGCATCTTCAGCTCCAAATGTAACGACTTCTTTAACTGTAGGCTTCGCTTCTGTGAGAGTCCCTGTTTTATCGAAAACAATGGTTTCCGCCTCAGCAACAGCTTCCAAGTATTTTCCGCCTTTTACCGTAATATGACACTGATTAGCCTCTCTGATCGCAGATAACACTGCGATTGGCATAGAAAGCTTTAATGCGCAGGAAAAATCGACCATCAGCACACTCAAGGCTTTTGTGATATTCCTGGTTAACAGCCAAACAAACCCTGTTCCTGCTAATGTATAGGGTACAAGACGGTCAGCAAGATGCTCAGCCCTTCCCTCAGTTACAGATTTTAATTTTTCAGATTCCTCAATCATAGATACAATTTTTTCAAAACGAGTGGTTCCTTTTGTCTGCTTCACCTGTACAACAAGCTCTCCTTCTTCTAGTACAGTACCCGCATATACATACCCGCCGGCTTCTTTTCTCACTGGAAGTCCTTCCCCTGTCATAGATGCCTGATTTACAAGAGCATTCCCTTCCATTACGGTCCCGTCAAAAGGAATGACGCTGCCCATATGTACTACCACTTTATCTTCCGGTTTTATATTTGATGCATCTGTAAGTATTTCCTGATCTTCGACCTTCAGCCATACCTTTTTTATATCCAGAGACATGCTCCGCGCAAGATCTCCAATAGACTTTTTATGTGTCCACTCTTCAAGTATTTCTCCTATATTAAGAAGAAACATAACAGAACCCGCTGTCTCTATATCGCCTCTTAATATAGAAACTCCTATAGCCGTTGCATCAAGCACAGATACCTCTAAGCGACCTTTCATCAGGCTTTTTACACCTTTCCAGATAAATTTCAGGGAACGCAGCACAATGTGAGTTATATGTACCGGATATGGATACAGTAATTTTCTGCCATATCTGAGTATCACACTTTGTATCAGTTGCTCCTGATATTTAGCATTAAGCTCTCTGCCCGAATTTTCAATCAGCGCTTCCGGAACATCCACAAACTCATAACGGAAACTTTTCAAAAATCCGATTAAGTCCTCTCTGCTTCCTTCGAACTGAATAGATGCATCTGCTGTACGCTCATATACCTTGGCTGACTTCACCTGAGAAAGTCCCGTCAGATAATATTCTAATGTATCTGCTTCTCTAAACGTCATTCGGTTCTGCATGACGTGTATACGAAGCCTTCCTTTTATCTCGTGCTTTATTATAAAATCCAAACTGCTTCCTCCTCACTACATTTCTCAGCATTATAGCAAAGACGAGACTACCCCAAACGGCTAGTCTCGTCCTATTTCTGATTTCGTCTGCCGTCATTTATTATTCGGCATCACCACTTTATTCAGCCTTTTCAGAAACCTCATCTGCCAAAATTTCTCCGGTCTGCACAGCTGCCTGCTCAGCCCGTTCCTCATTGATCTGCTTTGCTTCAGCCAGAATATCTTCTGCATTTTCCTGTACGGTTGTGACCGTTTTCATTACACACTCTTTTGCACGCAGAACTGCTGCTGTACAATTGGTGTATGCCTTCTTAGCATCCTTACTGGAAAGGATCTTTACCCCTGCTGTACCAAATAAAACGCCTCCTGCAAATAAACCTACTTTTTTCATTTTAAAAATATCCATAGTTATCCTCCTTATTGTAATTTCATTATCTTCAAGCCACACAAGGTAATCTTTCTTTATTTGTGCTTATGCCCTGTATAAAATAGCATTGCAAAGCAAAAGATGGATGCCCATGCCCAGAATTTATGTTGTTTCACTTTTATCACTCCTGTCTGATAAGCTTGATTTTGTTTATTTATATATCATAGCAAATCACTATCGCGATAGTCAAAGCTAACTTTTACTAATGATAATTTTTATCTTTACGTTTAAATTATATGCATATTTTCTTTCAGTTAGCCTAAAACAAGCGCTTAATGAAATTATATTTCATTAAGCGCTTGTTTGGACCATATCCTTTTGAACTTTATTTACATCTGCTCAAAGAGTGAGTACCAGCTTTCTGTTGATTGCACCGATTTCCTCAAGTGCATTTACCATCCTGTATACTGTTGCAATGCCGATATTGTCATCTATCTCTACCGCTTTATAATAAATTTCCTTACAGCTTTGACATTCATTTCCCAGAATGATATCGATCAACACGAGACGCTGCTTTGTAATTCTGCACCCGTTCTCTTTTAGTTTTTCAATAATCATTTCCTTACTGTCCACAATGACCTCCGCAATTTTTGCAATCTTCACCACATTGAATTGATTTTCCACTTTTTTTATCTCGTACCATTTTGCGGATAATCATGGCTACTATACCAACTACAATCGCTCCAACAAGAATTGTTCCCATTAAGCTGCCTCCTTTCAAAGCAGAACCTGTTCTTAAAGGACAGGTTCTTTTATTATTATCTACTTAGCACCAGCCGCACTATTCATATTCATATTCAAAGTTTTACTTTGTTTATAAGGTCTGACAAGAAGATAAATAAAACCAATGATTAATACAATAGCTGCAATCAATCCTGCACTAAACACGCCGGTTATAATGAAGTTTGTAATCTGATATACACACAGTGCAACAACATAAGCAAGCAATGTCTGATAACCTACTGCAAACCAGAACCATTTTGCATTGTTCATTTCTCTTTTAATTGCTCCCATTGCCGCAAAACAAGGCGCACACAAAAGATTAAATACAAGGAATGAGTATGCTGCAGCGGCTGTCATACTGCCTGCAAGTGAACCCCATATTTCATTTCCTTCTTCTCCGACTTCAGCAAAACCGTAAAGAATACCAAAAGTACCAACAACGTTTTCCTTTGCCACAAGACCGGTAATCGCTGCAACTGCAGATTTCCAGTTGCCCCATCCAAGAGGAATAAATATCCAACTAATCGCACTACCTATTTTTGCCAGAATACTATGATCTAATTCCAGAACATCGAGCATTCTGAACTGTCCGTCAACCCAGCCAAAATAAGAAGTAAACCAAACAAAAATGGTAGAAAGAAGAATGATTGTTCCCGCCTTCTTGATAAATGACCAGCCACGCTCCCACATACTGCGCAGAACATTACTTACTGTAGGAAGATGATAAGCAGGAAGTTCCATAACAAAAGGTGCCGGATCTCCAGCAAACATTTTTGTTTTCTTTAAAATGATACCAGAACATATTATAGCTGCTATACCAACAAAATATGCACTTGGAGCTACCCACCATGCTCCTTGGAAAAGCGCTCCTGCAATCAATGCAATAATTGGAAGTTTCGCACCGCAAGGTATAAAAGTCGTGGTCATAATTGTCATTTTTCTATCTCTATCATTTTCAATAGTACGTGATGCCATAATTCCGGGAACACCACATCCACTACCAATAAGCATAGGAATAAATGATTTTCCCGAAAGTCCGAACTTGCGGAAAATTCTATCCATTATAAATGCAACTCTTGCCATATATCCACATGATTCCAAAAATGCAAGAAAGATAAACAATACAAGCATCTGAGGAACAAATCCCAATACAGCTCCCACACCAGCTACTATACCATCTAAAATCAATCCCTGAAGCCACGCTGCACAACCAATCGCATTTAATCCAGCCTCTACTAGTACCGGTACCCCTGGTATCTGCAGGCCAAACAAGCTCCATCCATCACCAAATACTCCATCATTTGCCCAATCCGTTGCCCAAGTTCCTACTGTTGTGACAGAAATATAATAAACAATAAACATGATTACCGCAAATATCGGCAGTGCCAGAAAGCGATTGGTGACGATGTGATCGATTTTATCAGACACCGTTAATTTCCCTTTACTGTTTTTGGTATAACACTCATCTATTATTGAAGAAATATATACATATCTTTCATTTGTAATAATACTTTCCGTATCATCATCCAAAGCCGATTCAATTGCCTTGATTTCTATAGATACATTAGGTACCACTTTCATTTGTGAAGAGATTTTATCATCCTTTTCCAATAATTTTATTGCAAAGAATCTTTTTTGTTCCTGTGGAATATCACTTCCAATTTTAGCTTCTATTGTTGCTAGAACCTCTTCAACTTCAGTTCCAAAAGTATGTACTGGTGTTGCTGAATGTTTCTGGCGGGCTATCACTGTTGCTTTTTCCGCCGCTGCCTGAACGCCTGTGCCTTTCAATGCCGAAATTTCTACTACTTCGCAACCCAGCTTTTTAGAAAGTTTATCAATATGTATTTTATCATTGTTCTTTTCCACTACATCCATCATATTTACTGCCATAATGACTGGAATTCCTAACTCCATTAGCTGAGTGGAAAGATAAAGATTCCTTTCGATATTTGTACCATCTACAATGTTGAGTATTGCGTCCGGTCTCTCATGAATCAGATAATTTCTTGCTACAACTTCCTCCAGTGTATATGGTGAAAGCGAATAAATTCCCGGAAGGTCTGTAATGATAACATCCTTGTTTCCTTTCAGCTTTCCTTCTTTCTTTTCAACCGTAACTCCCGGCCAGTTACCAACAAACTGATTGGAACCAGTCAACGCATTAAATAATGTAGTTTTTCCACTGTTTGGATTTCCTGCCAACGCAATTTTTATAGCCATTTACCCTTTCCTCCTGACAAAACTCTTTGTTAATAAATTCAGTAAAATAATGTATCCCAACTTCGCCCGTTCCGATTAGTTCAACCTAACCCAAACGCCAAAAATTGGATGCAGAAATAACTTTTTGGCTTATTCAACCAAAATCATCTCCGCATCTGCCTTTCTTACAGACAATTCATAACCTCTAACTGTTATCTCGACAGGATCACCCAGGGGCGCTACCTTTCTTACGAAAACATCTACACCTTTTGTAATTCCCATATCCATAATGCGTCTTTTTACCGGACCCTCACCGGTCAATTTCGTCACTTTAGCTGACTCTCCGCACGGAACGTCCTTTAATGTTCTCATTGCTTCTCCTCCCTTTAGACAACCATGATTTTATTCGCCATATCTTTACCAATGGCTACTCTGGAATCCTTAACATTAACAATCACATTTCCTCCCATAATAGAAACAACTGTGACGGTTCCACCTGCAACAAAACCAAGATTCTCTAGAAATCTTCTAGTCTCTTCTTTTCCTCCAACTTTACGGATCGTGTTTAATTCGCCCTCTCTAACCATTGTCAGCGGCATCATGCTTCATCTTCTTTCTTTTGAATAGTTGATAATTCTTTTCAATTACATAGTTAGTATATTCTAACCCCCTATAATTGTCAAGAGTTTAATTGAAAAAAAATATCATTAAATATCTTCATTCAATTTATTTGCTCTGCAATCAGAAATATGTTAACATATACTTGAACACAAAAATGTTATAGAATCGAGGTAAATGCCTATGAAAACAAATGAATCTGCGGAAAATTATCTGGAAACCATTCTAATACTGAGTCAAGCACACCCTACTGTCCGCTCTATAGATGTTGCGGAAGAGCTTGGGTTCAAAAAATCCAGTGTCAGTGTGGCGATGAAACACTTAAGAGAAAAAAATCATATTATCGTTTCAAAGGAAGGATTTATTACATTGACCGGGGCCGGAAGGGAAATTGCAGAGATGATCTATGAGCGCCATGAACTACTTACAAAGTGGCTGGTTCAGCTTGGTGTGGATGCTCAGATTGCTGCCGATGATGCTTGTAAGATAGAGCATGTAATCAGCAAAGAAAGTTTTGAATCAATTAAAGAGCATATTAAATAAGTAAAGATTATTCATAAACAATTTACAAATCATTCAAAGATGCATCACATTTTTTACACAAGTAACTTTTATACTGTAATTGTTCTAAGATAAAGAACATTTTTCATAAACTTTCCCCCCTTGAGTCACACATGTTGTGGCTCTTTCCTTTTCCCCTTTTGGGATCCGTACTTTATATCGAAAGGACAACAACGTCCCCCTATATTGTAGCCAGACAAAATGTCACACCAGAAAGGAGTCCCAGCATGATTGATAAAAAACTAATTCCCGTAAGCGGATTAAAAAGAGAACCGTACTCAGGCTGTCACAGAGGCATGCGTTATTATTTTGCCATAGAAGAAAACAAAGAGTCATTTACTGCTACAGTGTACCCTGAACCCTGGTCTTTTGAAAACACACCAGATTCAGACAAAGAGTGTGCCTCTTTTCCTATGACTAACGAAGGTATGGATGCGGCAACCGATTGGTTGTACGAAAAGTATGAACAGAAAAAAGACTATTGGAAGAATGCTCAAAAGAATAGTATGCATGTATGATTTGCTATTTATGATTTTCTTATAATTTATTAATAAATATTTCCAAATGTTGTCACATTACATTCACATTTTACTGATATTCTATATACATGAAAAACAGAAGACAATGGCTGCACTTGCAGCAAAGCATCTGTGGTCATTGGACTTCGCCTAAATTAATCAATTACATAAATTATAGATAGATTTTCCCTTTTCTCTGAGCTGCTGCAATATTTTGCAACAGCTCTTTTCTAGTTCTATCGAATATATCCATTTTGAAATGCAATCGTTCTATTAGCGGTATATAATTCAGCAAATGTAGCCTGAATGTACGGCTCAACATAAAAAATGCCAAGTATTCCGAATGTGGCTGCTTCCAGTATCCTCCAACCGAGAAAAGATAGATCCAATACAAATGTATTCCATTTTTGACCTGTCATCATTTTTTTACTGATCATAAACGCTTCTTCTCTTCTCATTCCCGGATTTTCAGCTATTATATACGGTACCATAAGATATTCATAGTACTTTATAATACCAGGAATAATAAAAAGTAACGTCCAAAGTGCCGTAAACAGGCTTCTTAGAAACATAATAAGTACAATGTTACCATAATTTCCAGATTTAAAACCATACCCAAGAGCACCTGCAGTAGCTTCCTCATTCTGATTACGGATAAAGAAGCGATATCCACCAACCATCAGCACATTTCCTACAAAGATACCCAGCAGCAACATACATAATCCTACAATTGCACTGATTACCGCAACAATCATCAAAAGAAGTGTCAGCTCAGAAAAATAATAATTATCAGTATATGATCTGTCTCCACGATCTACAGCCTTTGACCCTGATCCCGCAAAAACACCGGTTACGATAGACATAACCAGTGCAACTCCAACGGCTGCCCAGTAATTTTTCTGAAACGCCTGCTTTCCTCTTATTTTCAACTCAGCTCTTGTCCACATAATATCAACCTCCTGCTTCATAAGTTTTCTTTAAAGTTTCACTTATTATACCGCAATCAGTATCTAAAATCTACTGTATAATCGAAGTTTATGTTTTCCCATCGCTTTTAAACTTGCCCCACACTGTTCCTGGAAAACAAATAGTTTACTTCTTTTAAATGCCCACTATTTTTCTGCATATTCCGGAAAAAACTTCTCAAATGCTGTCTCGGTAAGTTTGTTCACTTTTTCTTCCATTTGGCGATATCTAATCAGCAATGATTCTCCAGCTGGTGTAAGTTCGCATTTTCCGCCCATGCTTCCACCATGTCTGCGAATCAACAGAGCATAACCAAGCTCCCTTTCAGCTCTGTTAACAATTTTCCATCCTTTGCTGTAAGACATTCCCATCTCGGCACAGGCCTCTTTCATTGAACCTGTCTTCTTCAGAAATTCCAGCAGAGTAATTAGCCCTGGACCATACACCAGATCTTCATTATATATCTTTAGCTTTATCACGGGATGAAACATAAATCCACCTTCTTTATCCTGATTTTTTTACATCACCTGCCCGTTAACAGTTAACCTGTCACTCTTCCAAAAGAAGTATTTTATCTTGATCCACCCACACCTTTTCAGGGATTTGCCGTTTATCACGATCTTGTTTCATCCACATCACATCTCGTGGGTTTTCTTTATTCTTAAACAACAAGGTCCGTTCAAATGGGGTTCTTGTAATGTCCCCGTGCAATACATGTATTACATTTTCACGGCGTTGATCATTCAGTTCAACAGGTATAAAATCATGGGCACGTATTCCTATATAGGATAACTTTTCCGGTATTATTCTGTCAATAGTAAAATCAACCCCCCAGTCCAAAGCACGTACGGTATGTTCCTTTATGTGTTTTGCTCTGGAAATA
>POVV01000175.1_pt1 | contig 52897 bp, 46 predicted proteins | sample 1560271 | NCBI WGS metagenome assembly POVV01 (sample SAMN08337232, study PRJNA429181) | Bioreactor metagenome, whole genome shotgun sequencing project. | biome: cows' rumen and soil; feature: anaerobic; isolation source: anaerobic chemostat enrichment culture, galacturonate as sole carbon... | reverse complement strand
TAAAATTCATAGTGAAACCTCCGTTTGATTTTGGCATTTTTCATCCGGCAAGATGATACCTTAATCATACTTCGAGGTTTCTTTTTATTCAATTGACGTTATTTCTGAATTACAGGAATGCTCCTTTATACTTTTTCGAATCTACTCTTATTATACTTGCTGAAAGAGAACAAAAAAAGGACGTTATTTATTTAAAATTATGTCCTTATTTGCAAAAATGTAAGTTGTTTTGACAGTTTGCCTTTACGCTGATAGTTTCACCGCTCTTTCCGCTCTCTATACGAACCCTACATTTTTAGTGATAAATTATTTAATTATATTTAAGCTATTCAATACATCAGTTTTTACAGTTTGAATTAATTCGTCTGCAATTTCTTCTGTTTCTCCCCTGGCATAAAGATATAACTTCATTTTAGGTTCAGTACCGGATGGTCTTATTGCAAACCAGGTTTCTTTTTCTAAGATAAATTTTAGAACGTTAGATTTACCAATATCCTTATATCCTTCTCGATAATCAATAACGTCTATCACCTTTAACCCTCCGAACACGCTGGGATTTTCTGTTCGAAACCCTTCCATCATTCGGTTGATTCGTTCTGCTCCCGCTTTCCCTTCAAGAATAAGAGAAATCTGTTCTTCTTTATAATAACCGTACTGGTCATAAAGCTCATAAAGTACCTGATAGAGTGTTTTTCCCTGCTTCTTATAAAATGCTGCTGCTTCACATATAAGCATAGCCGCACTTATTCCATCTTTATCCCTGACCTTGTCACTAATGGAAAACCCAATACTTTCTTCATATCCAAATAAATATCGAAGACCTTCCTTCTCCAATTCAGGAATTTTGCCACAAATATTTTTAAATCCGGTAAGAGTTTCAAACATTTTCACATTATATGCTCCGCATATTTGAGTTCCCATCTCACCAGTAACAATGGATTTGACCATTGCCCCCTTTTCCAGATCAACTCCAGATGCCCGAAGCCCTTCAAGTAGATAATGAATCAGAATTACTCCTGTCTGATTCCCATTTAGCGAACAAAACCTGCCACTATTATCTCTTACTTCTATTCCCATTCTGTCTGCATCTGGATCAGTTGCTATTAATACTTCCGCACCTACTTTTTCCCCCAGCATTTCTGCCAGAGCAAACACCTTTTTGTCTTCAGGATTTGGATATCCCACGGTGGTAAAGTCAGGATCAGGTGATTCCTGCTCAGGTACTATATGAACATTAGAAAAACCTCGTTCTTCCAATATCCCTTTTACAAACTTACTGCCCGTTCCATTCAGCGGTGTATAAACAATTGGTATATTTTTTTCCAGATCCTGATTTTCATTGACTGCAAGCGACTTCACCAGATTCATATACATCCTGTCTATTTCACCGGAAAGTATGATAATCATATCCTTTTTTACTGCCTCTTCAAAGGATGTACGTAATACACCTCCGAACAAATCAACACCTGCGATTTTTTCAGCCATTCCATCTGCAATGTCATCCAGTACCTGTGCCCCACTCTCCCAGTATACTTTGTATCCATTATACTCCTTTGGATTATGGCTGGCAGTAATATTAATCCCCGCAGCTGCTTTTAAATGACGTATGGCAAATGACAGCTCAGGTGTTGGACGCAAAGACTCAAACAAAAACACACGAATTCCATTGGCAGCTAAAATTTCTGCAGCAAGCTCGGCAAATTCCTTGGAATAATGACGGCAGTCATAGGCAATGACAGCGCCTCTCTTTTTATAGTTTTCTCCTTTTTCTACAATAAACTCAGCTATACCCTGAGTAACCTTGCCAACAACAATTTCATTCATACGATTTGTTCCGGCCCCTAGTTTGCCTCTAAGACCAGCTGTACCAAACGCAAGTTCTTTACCGAACCTTTCCTCTATCTCTTCCTGGTTATCTTTTATTGCCTCTAATTCATCCAGGCTTGATTGATTGTTCTTTAATTTATCCAGCCATTGGAAATATCTTTCATTAGCATTCATATATTAACACCTCTATTTCTTAATTAAAATTCTTTTTACTAAAGGGCGGGCTCAAACAAGTAACTCGTCATGGAAAGTGCACCGAGTGTACAGGAGTCATTGAACACCTGAATGCGGTCTGTCTCATTTGAAGCACCTAATATATACAGTAACGGCGCAAAATGGTCCATCATTTGAAATGCCAGTGCTGAAGATGCCCCAGCTTTCTCATAATCAATAACATTTTTAATATTATGAGTTAAAATACTACTTTTGATATATTCATCAAATTCTTTGGCCCACGGATAACCTTTATCCTCCATCGTCCAGTTAACCCTGGCAAGATTATGAACAACATTACCGCTGCCTAAAATCAACACCCCCTGGTCACGTAGTGCTCGTAGTTTCTGACCGGTCTCATAACACTCCTCAGCCGAAGCTGTACTGTCAACACTCAGCTGAAAAACGGGAATATCCGCATCAGGATACATACGGCACAATACAGACCATGAACCGTGATCCAGCCCCCATGAATTGTCAATTCTTAATTTTTCACCTATAATGTCTTTAACCATACCGGCATAATGCGGTGATCCTGATGCATTGTAATCAACTTGATATAATTCATCAGGAAATCCATACATATCGTAAACCATTTTCGGATTTGGCGCATCTGTAATTCTCAATCCAGGAGTGTACCAATGTGCAGATACAGAAAGAATAGCCTCAGGTCTGGGTAATTCCCCCCCTAATGTCTCCCAGTATGCAGAATAACTGTTGTTTTCAATTGCATTCATGGGAGAGCCGTGTCCCACGAAAAGTACAGGCATTTGTTTTGTCATCTTATTTGTCCTCTTTTCTTATCTTTTAATAATCTTTCCAGTCTTTCTTGGCGCAGTCCTTCTGTACGAAACAGCAGGGTATCCAATCAGCATGCAGCAGGCAATTGTCTTTTCTCCTGCTCCAAGCCATTTACGTAAAGGAACGCTTTCACTTATGACACGCATCATGTAACCACTGTACAAAACACCAAGGCCTTCAGCCACGGCCATGTTTTCAATATTAGCTGCAGCAAGACCTCCGTCCAACGAGTGATTATTGGTAAGGATCACAAGAAATGCCGGTGCGTTATACAGTAGATTATCATTATCAGGGTTTTCTTTCCATTTTTCATAGAAACTCCCAAATACCTTTGCATAGACAGGAGATTCTTTTTTCAGCATTTCCAGCGTTGCCGGTATATGGCTCCACACTTCCCTTCTGAATTCTTCCATCTCTTTCTGTATAAAAATAAATGTATTTGCCTGTTTGTTTTTAGCCGTTGCAGTATAACGCCCAGCATTTAAAACTCTGTCTATCTTAACTTCTTCTATTTTATCCGGTTTAAAATTACGAATGCTTCTTCTGAATTTTATAGCATGCAGCATACTTTCAGGATTCACACTAAATGTTTCCGGATTGTACTCTTCCACGTCACTCATTTCGTATTCAGGGATAGAAACAGCCTCCACCGGACAGACAGCCACACAGTGGCCGCACTGAATACAGGCTCTTTTATTCTCTGCCTTTCCTTCAGTTGTCATATGAATGACTCCCGCCGGGCAATCCTTAACACAAGCCTGACATCCTATACATATTTCATCATTAATCAGTACCATAATTACCTTCCTTTTCTTAAACGAATCACATTCCATGATGCTGCTCCAAGAATACTTGTAATAATTCCGCTATCCATCCAGGACCGACCGACTGCTTTGGGCAATACAGTCTCAATCACAGCACTATTTACCGCACTCATATTCTCATTTTCCAAAACAACGTGTTCTACGATTTTGTAACCTTGTGCGCCTCTGACATCGGTTGTTAGTTCTATAGCTTCATTCAGATTACGATTAACAGCGAAAATGGTCAGTTCTTCTTTTTCTTCATTCCACACGGATACACTTTCTATATCGGTAACAGCATCATGACCGGCAGTATCATGAACCGGAGTATTAACAACCGGATTGAGCACAACACCTCTGCCATAATGCGATGCATGCAGGAAAGGATAGAAAATAGTCTGTTTCCATGCAGGACCCCCACCTTTATCGGTCATAATTGGCGCAATAACATTCACCAGCTGTGCAAGACATGCAATCTTCACACGATCCGCGTGTTTCAATAGTGTGATAAGCATTAATCCAATAAGCAGTGCGTCTTCAAAAGTATAAATATCTTCCAATAATGAAGGAGCAACCTGCCATGGATGATTTTTTACCGTATCTGCCTCTTTTTCTTTTGAGTGAAACCATACATTCCATTCGTCAAAACTTAAATTAATCTTCTTTTTTCCACGTTTTTTTGCTTTAACATAATCACATGTAGCAATGACAGATCGGATGAATTCGTCCATATCATCTGATTTAGCAAGAAAATCTGCTGTATCACCGGCTTCATTACCATAGTATTGATGCATGGAGACATAATCCACATAATCATAGGTGCATTCCAGTGTTTTCGATTCCCATCTTGGAAATGTAGGCATCTCAAGATATGAACTTCCGCAGCATACCAGTTCTATATTTGGATCTACAAGCTTCATTGCCTTTGCTGTTTCTTCTGCAAGCCTTCCATACTCCTGCATGGTTTTACGCCCCAGCTGCCAAGCCCCGTCCATTTCATTCCCAAGACACCATACTTTTATGTTATGAGGATCCTTTATCCCATGTGCAATACGCATATCACTATATTTAGTACCACCCGGATGATTGCAGTATTCTAAAAGATTGCACGCATCCTCAATTCCCCTGGTTCCTAAATTTACCGCCATCATCATTTCTGAATTAACCTTTTTCGTCCATTTTGCAAATTCATTTACACCAATCTCATTCTTTTCCAGACTTCTCCATGCCAACTCCAGTCTGGCCGGCCTTTCGCTCACCGGTCCCACACTGTCCTCCCATACAAAGCTTGACACAAAATTCCCTCCTGGATAACGTATTATGGGAACATTAAGTTCCTTGACCAGTTCTATTACATCTTTACGGAAACCATCTTGATCTGACAGGGGATTACCCGGTTGATATAATCCATCATAAACAGCTCTTCCCAGATGTTCTATGAAAGAACCATAAACTCTTTGATCCACCTCTGATATTTTGTATGCCATATCAATAATCATACTTGCTTTTTTTGCCATACTTCTTACCTCCTGTTTATTTTATAAACCGCCTGTTTTATCTCACCAAAGCACCTATATTCCCCGTTCATATATAATCATTTTAAACTTATTTAATTATATTTGTATAATGATATCTTGTCAATGTTCCTGCTTTAATGAACCAGTTTGTTCATCTGCCTTTTTTAACTGTCCGCCTACAGATTTTTATGGCAAAAAATGTATTACTCACATTTACAGGGCAATACTATGGTCATACACGGTATCATTGTAATAATTACAAAAATTTACTCCCACCGTGTAATCCTTTATAGAAAGGGGGTCATTTTACATGAATGCAATCATTGACAGAGACGGATGTATAGCATGCGGTCTCTGCGCCGAAACATGTCCAGAAGTATTTCGCATGGCAGATGACGGTCTGGCAGAGGTCTATAGCAATATCAACACGGACACAGAAGATACAGCCACCGAGGCTGCTGATAACTGCCCGGTCAGTGTAATCAGTGTCAGTTAATCCACACTTTTTACTTGAAAATGAAAAGACTGATGCACCGTTTATTACTTGGTGCAGCAGTCTTTTTCATCAAATATTTTTTTTTAATAATAGAATCCCTGGCACTGCAATAAACTATAACAAACCTTCTTTTTAGAGGCAATTATGCAGACAATTTCTCAACGAAAACTAGAAGACACTATGTATTATAATCAGATTCCTGTATTTGTATATAAAATCTACTATCCTTATTTTACCACTTCATGTCATATTTCAACCGCCCAAGATATCAACAGCTATTATGCCGCCGATGCCAGAAAAACAAAAGTCCGCTGTCGCACAGTGCTTTATTCTCAGGCTGTTGCCAACTCACGATACATTGTAAAAAACACACCGCCGTTTAACAGCTATACTTTTGAGTCGGTCTATACCACAACATATAATCAGAATTGCGTTACAAGTCTCTTCTTTGACAGTTATACTTATCTGGGCGGAGCACATGGCGAGACCTTTAGAAAATCAGATACTTGGAATTTTTCTAATGGTAATCGAATGACTCTGGAAGATTTCTATCCAAAGGAAAATTCTTATATTAATTATTTTTTTCAAACAATAGAACAGGAAATAGAAAAAAGATTAAAAACAGAACCGGGCTCTTATTTTGACAATTACCCTGATCTTATTCGAAACACCTTCAAACCAGAAAACTTTTTTTTAACACCAGAAGGGATTATCCTTTATTTTCAGCAATATGATATTGCCCCCTATTCCACAGGACTTCCCGAATTTCTACTTCCTTTTTCTACAGGTAAATAGTGTTATTTATACTTTTATTGAAAAACAACCGGCAGCTGCATACAGGTCAAAAGATCAGTATGCAGCACAAATCTTACGAAGTCCTTTCCACTACATCATCACTCCCTCTATCTCATCCACAGTTCTGGGGGTGTCTTTGGATAAGTTACGGCATCCATCTTTTGTAACCAGACAATTATCCTCTAGTCTGAATCCAATACCCCATTCCTCATGATAAATCCCCACATCAACACAGAATACCATGCCAGGAGTAAGTAAAGTTCCCTTGCTATCCACCAGATCATGGGTATCGAACCCAACATGATGCGCCCCGCCGTGCCACATATACGTTCCTATATCTTCATAACTATCGCATACTCCTGCCTGTTTCAGCTGCTCGTAATTATAACGCCGTATAGTTGCATCCACATCTTCCATAGGAATACCCGGTTTCAAATGCTGAAACATATATTCAGATGTACGATAAGCACACTCATACAATAGTTTTTGTCTATCAGAAAACTTGCCGTTACAAGGCCATCCTCTGGAAACGTCCGTTATTTCATAGTCCCAGCGAACACCTACATCATTTAAAATCATATCACCATCAGCCGATTGCCCCATAAAACTGTCATAATGGATGCAAAAATTATTTCTCCCTGCACTAATAATGGTAAAAGGAGCTTTCAATACCCCCTCCTGTGCCAGAACATAATCATATTCAGCCTTATATTGATACTCATACATTCCCGGACGGGAATTACGCATCATTGCCAGTATTCCTTTTGTCGTTATTTTTTGAGCCCTCTCCATAGCCTCTATTTCACATTTGCTTTTTATAATTCTAAGCCCTTTCATAATTGGCATGGAATTACTGATTTTTACAGCAGGATACTCCTTTAGAACCATCTCTTCCATTTTGTCTGCGCTGCTTTTAAGAAGCTGGCCTTCGAGCCTGTCTATATCCAGGTATATGGATGTGGCCTTTTTTGCATTAAGTATTTCTTTTATATAACTGCTAAATTCTTTTATATAGCTGATCTCATTAATACCAGAAAGCCTTCCGGCTTCATCAGCTTTAATTCTTGCGCCCTCCCAGCGTTCTTTAAGAAAATCAGGTTCAAGAATAAAAAGTTTTTCCGTATGTCCGCTATCTTCCTTCTGCATCACAAGTACACTTTCCTTTTGTTCTACTCCGGTCAGATATATAAAATTCCTGCTGGCAAAGAATTCATAGTATTCGTCACACGACCGTCGTATCGCTTCACCGCTAAAAAAAATAGCCAGTTCTCCCGGCTTCAGCTTATCCATATAAGCCTTTCTGTTGTTTTTATAAAATATTGACTGCATACTCCACATCCTCCTTTATCTGCTGCTTTTTCCATGTTATCACAAATTTCCAGGCATGGAAACCATATACTGATACTCCTTTGATTTTTTTATTTTTTCTTATTAAATTTTTTTTAATTATTTTAATTAAGAGTTGTATTTTTTTGCTATATTATGTATATTAATCTTGTTTGAACTAAACAAAGTTACGACAAAAAAATAAACTTGGAGGACTGGTATGGCTGTAATGAAGGATGTTGCAAAGCTTGCGGGGGTATCCGTTTCAACGGTAAGCTTTGTGTTAAATGGTACGGCAAAAGAGCATAAAGTAGCAGATGAAACAGCAATGAAAGTTATTAAAGCAGCCAGACAGCTGGGCTATAAGATAAATTCTTCCTGCAGTGAATCTTATATCTCAAAGAAGTGGCATCCTACCATTGCATTTTTTATTCCCGAAAATTCTGTATGGATGGATATGAATGTTATACACTCCAGTATTCACAAACATAAAAAGCAGACGGGCAGAGATTATAATATATTGTTTTGCCCCTATGCGCCCAATACCCTTTCTATTAAAATCGATCACGTAGATTCTTCTTCCTATGATTCTGCTGTTATCAGCATTGAAAATGAAAATGACCTTGTCCAGCTTGAGCACAGAGAGGAAAATCCTCCTTTTGTCATTTTCAATCATTTAAGTACAAAATACTCAAGTGTTTCCTATATGGCAGACAGTGCTATTGCTCAAGCAGTAAAAATGATAGTCGCCAAAGGATATACCAGAATTTCTGTATTATCAGGAAGAGACCGCAGTCAGCATGGAGATGAATATTTTAATCTCTTTATACGCTGCTGTGAAGAAAACGGAGTCAGACTTTCTGATGATACTTTTATAGCCACTGAGAACAACATGATTGGCGGTGCAATTGCTGCTCGCCATATATTAAACATGAAAATCAGACCCGAAATCATCATCTGTATGAACAGCACGCTTGCTTTTGGCGCCATACCTTTGCTGGCACGTAATGGATTTTTAATTCCACGGGATGGAGAACTCCTTTGTTTTGGCTCCTCCGGTGATGAAGAACACATTGTAAATTACATACCTTCCTTATCTATGATTGCCAGACCTATTGATGAAATAACGATAAAGGCTTTCGATTCCGCTCTTCGTCTGGCTGATGGAAAAGGGACCGAAATTATGCACTACACCTGTTTTTGCGAATTATTTTTACATGACAGCTTTTCATTGTGATTTAGTAATTAAAATATTTTTAATTAATTTTAGTTTTTAGTTGACATGTTCTCTGTCTTGAAGTATAATCCATTCTTAGTTAGATATAACTAACAAGAGTGGATTATTCTTTATTTCACAGAAAGAGAGAGGAAAAGATGAAATTAAACAAAGTTAAACTAACCTTTATCGCACTTTTATCCGTTGCTGCTCTGACTGCATGCGGCAGCAAAGATACAACAGACTCAGCTTCTGAAGATACTACCGGTAAAACATCCAAGGAAAGTACAGAGGATGCATCGGTTACATATCCAATGACGATTACTCATGCGTTAGGGGAAACAACAATAGACAGTAAGCCTGAACGAATTGCAACTATCTCCTGGGGCAATCAGGATGTTCCGCTGGCTCTGGGCGTTGTTCCTGTTGGTGTCTCCAAAGCTAACTTTGGTTCAACCGATGAAAACGGGCTACTTCCATGGACAGCAGACAAGTATGAAGAACTTGGTGCAGATAAACCAGTAGTATTTGATGATACGGACGGACTTGATTATGAAGCTATCAGTGATACAGATCCAGATGTCATTCTGGCTGCTTATTCAGGTATTACACAAGAGGAATATGATCTCTTAAGCCAGATTGCACCTGTTATTGCCTATCCTGATTATCCATGGCAGACATACTGGAGAGATCAAACACTTCTGGATGCAAAGGGAATGGGAAAAGAAGCAGAGGCAGAAGAATTAATCACTCAGACAGAAGAACTGATCAATACATCGGTAAAGAAATATGAGAACCTGGAAGGCAAGTCAGCTGCATTCTTCTATTTTAATGCATCAGATCTGGGTAAATTTTATGTTTATCTGCCTACAGACCCCAGAGCTACTTATTTAACTGATTTAGGCTTTGAATTTCCGGACAGTGTCCTAAAGCTCGCAGATGATCCCAGTGCTTTTACGGTAACTATCAGTGCGGAAAATATTGATGTTTTAAATGACATTGATATTATTATAACTTATGGAGATGAAGATGTTCTGAAAGTTCTTCAGGAAGATTCTCTGGTTGGTCAGATACCAGCTGTAGCTAATGGTGCGGTTGTGATGATGGATTCCAATGCAGCACTTACTGCAGCGTGCACACCATCTGTTTTATCTATTCCAGCAACAATTGACGAGTATCTGGCCTTGTTAAGTGACGCAGCAGAAAAGGTAAAATAATATGCTTAAAGCAAGATTTATCATTCTATTCAGTGTGCTGATCACTATTTTATGCGGACTGCTTTCTCTGGCAGCAGGCTCCCGTTATGTTCCTATTAATGAAGTGGTTACCGCACTTATTGGCACAAACAGTGACTCTTTTACAGTAACTGTCGTACAGGCAAGAATTCCTAGAATGGTTTTTGGTATTATAGCAGGAGGGGCGCTCGGAGTATCGGGTGCCCTTATGCAGTCCATCACCAGAAATCCAATTGCTGATCCAAGTATACTGGGCGTAAACACCGGTGCGTCTCTCTTTGTGGTATGTGGAATTGCATTTTTTAATATTAACCTTCCCAGCCAGTACATCTGGCTGGCATTAGCAGGTGCCGGCATCACTGCTGTCTTCGTATATGCAATTGCTTCTCTTGGAAGCGGAGAAATGACTCCCATCAAGCTGGCATTATCCGGCGCGGCAACGAGTATGGCACTTTCCTCTCTAGTCAGTACAGTTATGCTCCCCAAATCTCATGTAATGGATGAATTCAGATTTTGGCAGGTGGGAAGCCTAAGCGGAGCAAGCTGGGAAGATATTTTAACCATGTCCCCTTACCTGCTAGCAGGATTTATTATTGCTCTGGTTTTAATTCCTTCTTTGAACAGTCTTGCACTAGGTGATGAAATAGCTACAAGCCTGGGAGTAAATACTAAATTAACTCGTGGCATGGGAACTTTGGCAGGTGTACTTTTATGCGGTTCTACCACTGCACTGGCTGGCCCCATTGGATTTGTTGGACTTATGATGCCTCATCTTATGCGCCTTCTTCTGGGTCCAGACCTAAAATACATTATTCCCATGTCTGCAATTGGAGGCGCTTGTTTGTTGACGATTTCCGATATGATCGGTCGTATGATCGGAAGCCCCGGGGAGCTGGAAGTCGGAATTGTAACAGCATTTTTGGGTGCTCCTTTCTTTATCATCATTGCTAGGAAAGGGAAGGTGAATTCCATATGACATTAAATAAAAATAACACAATATTAGCAGGTTATCAAAAAAGACGCAGACGATATGTGACCGCTTCACTCATACTGGTTATTCTTATTGTTCTTCTGGCTATACTCATGCTGACATACGGAAATACTGTATACTCTCCGGAAACGGTATACAGAGTCCTGACAGGCGAAGAAATCAGCGGTGCTGTTTTTGCCATAAAGACTCTCCGTCTTCCCCGTATGCTCATTGGCATACTATCAGGTCTGGCATTTGGAATGGCCGGCAATACTTTTCAGACTTTACTGAGAAACGATCTTGCAAGTCCGGATATCATAGGTGTTTCAGCAGGTTCAAGTACGGCAGCTGTTTATTGCATCCTAGTACTTAATTTAAGCGGGAGCATTGTTTCTATTGTTGCACTTGTGTCCGGAATTATAGTCGCCGGTCTCATCTATTTATTGTCACAGGGAAAGAATTTTTCAAAAGCCAGACTGATTTTAATAGGTATTGGTATTCAGGCCATGTTAAGAGCAGTCATATCTTTTATACTTCTTAAAGGTGCACAATATGATGTAGCAACAGCTCTCCGCTGGTTGAACGGCAGTCTGAACGGTGTACAGATGGCGGGTGTGCCGGCTCTGTTTATTGTAGTGCTGGCAGGCGGTCTGTCTATTCTTTTGTTAGGCAGACATCTGCAGGTTCTGCAGCTTGGTGATGCCTCTGCCGTTACACTCGGGGTTAAGATAAATACGGTTTATCTTTTGCTTATGTTCAGTGCCGTATTTTTAGTTGCTTTTGCAACTTCAACTGCCGGTCCTATTGCTTCTGTTGCTTTTCTATCCGGTCCTATAGCCTCCAGATTAGTCGGCAAAGGGAGCGTCAATACGATTCCCGCAGGTCTGGTGGGCGCATTTCTTGTTATGCTGGCAGATCTGGTTGGGCAATTCGCTTTAGGAACCAGATATCCGGTTGGAGTTATAACCGGTGTGCTGGGCGCACCATATATGTTAATTTTATTGGTAAGGGCAAACAGCAAAGGAGGAAATGCTTAATGAAGGAACATTTACTATCAGCAGAACATGTTATTGCTGGATACGACCAGAAAATAATAGTGAACGGAATCGACATCTCTATTCCCGCCCATAAAATAAGTGTAATTATCGGAGGAAACGGCTGCGGAAAATCAACGCTATTAAAAACCTTTTCCAGACTGCTCAAGCCTAATGAGGGAAATATTATCCTGGATGGAAAAGATATCCACACTTATCCCTCAAAAACACTTGCACAAACGCTTGGCCTGCTTCCCCAGTCCCCTATTATACCTGAGGGAATTACCGTTTTTGATCTGGTATGCAGGGGCAGATTTCCTTACCGAACACTTCTGAAGGGAATGAATAAGAGCGATTTTGATGCTGCATCGGAAGCCATGGACATCATGGGTATTACAGAACTTGCTAACAGAAATATGGATGAATTATCGGGTGGGCAGCGTCAAAGAGTGTGGATTGCACTTGCTCTGGCACAACAGACTGATATTCTATTATTAGATGAACCAACCACATTTCTGGATATTGCTTATCAAATTGAGATCTTAGATTTATTGACAGAACTAAATAGAAAAAAAGGCATTACCATAGTAATGGTACTGCATGATATTAATCTATCAGCAAGATATGCGGACTATCTCTTTGCCATTCGCGAAGGCCGGCTGATAGTACAGGGTGAACCTGAAACAGTAATATCACCGGTATTAATAAAGGATGTATTTGGCCTGGAATGTTCTGTTATTAAAGATCCTATATCAAATTCTCCACTTGTTATTCCAATCGGAAAATATCATCATATGCAAAAGTAAAGGAGAAGGAACACCCACAAAGTGTTCCTTCTCCTTACTTATTATACCTGTGAATTGCAGGCAAGTTCTGTACCAAATGAATATCTTCCAAATTCAGGCTGTAACGCAACCTGTTCTGGTCCAGGCATAGAAAGATTCAATGTCTCCCTTAACACCTCTTCTATTGTTTCCACCGGCACAATCTTTATTTGCTGCTTAACCTCTTCGGGCACATCTTTTAAATCCTCTGTATTTTCCTTTGGAATCAATGCTTTAGTGATACCCGCCCTTTGGGCAGCCAGTAGCTTTTCTTTCAGACCACCTATCGGTAACACTGCTCCTCTTAATGTTATTTCACCCGTCATGGCCAATTTAGGGTCTACCTTTAGTCCGGTTACCAGTGATGCCAATGCTGTAAATAGTGCAATACCAGCAGATGGCCCATCCTTTGGAACAGCTCCTGACGGTACATGGATGTGAATATCTCTTTCCTTAAAATTAAAAGAATTCAGTGGAAGTCTGGATTTTAGAAGACTTAACGAAATTCTTGCAGATTCCTTCATCACATCCCCCAATTTTCCTGTTAAAATCACGTCACCGCTTCCAGGCATACCCGAGGCTTCTATAAAAAGTATTTCGCCTCCTACAGGCGTCCACGCCAGACCAGTAACAACTCCGGGCGGATTGTCCTGCTGTGCTATGTCATGTCTGGAAATACGTCTTCCCAGTATATCTTCCAGCTGTTCAAGCTTAACGCTATATGCTTTTTCTACCTTATTCGAAACAATTTGTTCTGAAGCTACTCTTGCAATTGCAGCCAGCTGTTTCTTAAGACCTCGAACTCCGGCTTCCAAAGTATACTCACCGATCACTTTCTTTAGCACTTCATCCGAAATAATCAGCTGCCCTTCCATCAATCCGTGTTCTTCAAGGGTTCTTGGAACCAAATGATTTCTTGCAATATGAAATTTTTCTTCACCGGTATAACTAGAAATTTGTATTACTTCCATACGATCTAACAAAGGACCTGCGATACTGTCCAGTGAATTAGCAGTTGCAATAAAAAATACATCCGATAAATCAAAAGGCTGATCCAGATAGTGGTCCGTAAATGTATTGTTTTGTTCCGGGTCTAATACTTCAAGTAACGCACTGGCCGGATCACCACTGTATCCTCCAGTCATCAGCTTGTCCACTTCATCCAGAACCATTACTGGGTTGTTTGTACCTGCTTTTTTTATACTTTGAATGATTCTTCCTGGCATCGCTCCAATATAGGTTCTTCTGTGTCCCCGAATCTCAGCCTCATCTCTGATACCGCCAAGACTTAGCCTGATATACTCTCGCCCTAGAGCTTCTGCTATGCTTTTCCCAAGGCTGGTTTTACCTGTTCCGGGAGGACCTACCAACAGTAGAATTGAACCTTTCTTGTCTTTCTTCAACTGCATAACTGCAAGATGTTGGATAATTCTATCCTTTACCTTATCAAGACCAAAATGCTGTTCGTCCAAAACTTTTCTTGCCTGATTTAGATCAATTGTATTTTCCCCCGTTTTTTTCCATGGCAGGGCAACCATGAGTTCAAGATAATTCCGGATAACATTGTATTCTGTGCCATTTGGACCTTGACTCTGCAGTTTATCCAGCTCTTCAAGAGCCGCCTCTTTAACATCCTCGGGCATATGAGCATCTTCAATTCGCTCTAAAAATGCATCGTCCTTTTTGGCCCTGCCTTCCTTCCCTTCATTCAGTTCTTCTTGAATTGCTTTCAGCTGTTCCCGCAGAACCTGTTCACGGTAATGTTTGTTTGCTTTATCTGAAAATCGCTCAGCCATCTGAATCTGAAGCCCTATTGCCTCTTTCTGTTTTAACAGATAATCCATAAATCGTAAGCTTCTTTCTTTTACTGACTGTGTCGCAAGCAATTCATATTTCTCTTCATTAGATATTGGTATGAACTGAGCCAGATATACGATAAGAGAGTTTAATTCATGAAAACTATCTATTACGGAAATATAACGTTTTCCATCAGGGAATTTTTCACTTATCTCTTTGGTGATTTGCTGTATATATTCCAACATATCAATCTGGCTTTTTTCGTCCATGTCATCAAGCTCAGAACTACTTTCAAAATATCCCTGTATATACTGATCTTCTATATTCAATTCTTTTACATTCACACGCCCTAAAGTTGTAACCGAGAGCTGAATATCTTTCTCTGTTTCTTGTATATCATTTATTTGAAAGGTAATACCAATCTTATAAAAATCTGCTTCAGCTAACCCCTGCTGCCTAAAGTTCTGCTTTAAAGGAAGCGCAACGTTAACCATTTCATTATCTTCCAGATATTTGATTTGCGCATCTGTCAGGCTGCTTACACTTAATTTTGTTGTTACACCCGGTAATAAAACTATATTTGAAATTGGAATTATAACTCCTTTTTTTCTATTGTTCTTTGCATTCATCATACAACTCACGTTCCTTTCTGCTTAGTGTTTTAATGGTTAACTTTACTGCTTCTGGTATTCTTTCGCTTCTCCCTTTCATAAGTGAATGTTCGTTTAATTAAGTTGAAAATAACTGCGAGATTTGTATGATAAATATAACTTCCACACTAAAATCTCGCTTAATTTACTTTAACAATAATGCATCCTGTATAATATAAATTAGTTCTCTAAGCAATTGTTCTTTTTCATCCTCACTTTTACAATGGTCTACTGCGATAGATTTGACCGGATAAAACATGATTGCCAACAGATTATCATTACTATAATTTTTAATGATGCGATTGGCTTTCATTTCTAAAATCAAGTCGTTTACTTTGCAGATACCCGGTTTCTGGGTACATCGGTTTGCCAAAGACGGACAATGTGAATACTGCTCTACAAAGCTAAAAACATCTTCATTTCCGCATATATAATCATAATAGCTCGTGATGAGCACCTCAATCATCTGCTGTCCCTGCATTTCACGGCTTATACTGCCTAGAAGATGATTAAAAATATCTTCTGCATATTCATTATATATATCCTGCAGCATAATATCTTTGTTTTCAAAATAAATATACACCGTAGCAGGGGATACTCCTGCTCTTTTTGCAATTTTGGAGATAGAGGTGCCATGGAAGCCTTCTTCTAAAATCAATTTGATTACGGCTTCTTTTATATTCTTTTCTTTTTCATCATCTCTTTTGCGCATGTAATCACCTCGTGTCTCTATAATAAATGAACATTCACTTATTGTCAATAGTTTTAACAAAGAAAGCTGTTCCATTATTGGGAACAGCCTTCTTCTGCTAATACTAAATTAGTTTTTTCTCTCTCAGATTGTTGATTTTTTCTTCATCATAGTCTAAAATCTTTTTAAGGATAGCATCTGTATCCTGCCCAAGTGAAGGAGCCCCTCTCCACACTTTTCCAGGAGTTTCACTTAATTTAGGTGCTATACCGAATGCTGTGATTTCTTTTTCGATGGTCTGATCTTCATATTGAATAAAGTCACCGCGTTTCTGGAAATGCTCATTTTCCAGACAATCTTTTACTGAGTTTACACGGCTGCAGGGAACTTTGACTGCCTGCATGGCATCTTCAATTTCCTGTGCCGTACGCTCAGTACACCATTTTACCACTTTTTGGTTGAACTCTTTTCCTTTTTCCGATGAAACTGCTGCTACCCCTGATGATGTATCTTTATAATTGAAGTACTCAGGATCAAAGCCAGCACCCTGTACAAATCGTTTATAGACCCCAGGACCAAATGCACCCAGTGCAATATCATAGCCATCTTTGGATTTAAACAAGCCATATGGCTGAAATGCTGCCGCATTATTTCCGGAACGCTCACGAACAACACCTGACATCGTATATGAAGTAAATGTATCACACATATACATGGCTTGTGCCTCAAACTGGGCAACATCTACCACCTGCCCTTTTCCTGTCTTTAGCATTCCCTGATACGCTGCAAGAACACCAAATAGGGCTGAATACGCAGATACAAAATCATTCATCCATGGCTTTGCCACTACTGGATCCCTGTCAGCATCCCCCTGCAAATACATCCAGCCTGAGAACGCCTGACCGATCATATCATAGGATGCTCTGTCGCAATAGTTAGAAACACCACCAAATGTCTGGGTTCCATATCCACTAATATGGGCAATGATTAGTTTGGGATTAACATTTAAAAGTTCTTCATCGTGAATTCCCAACTTATCAAGCCATACCATGTTTTCCATAAATATATCAGCTTCACGAATCAAATCATAAAAAAGCTCTTTTACTTCTGGATGCTTTAAGTTCAATTCCAGGGACAAACTCAGCTTGTTTCGTCCGTCCTGAGCCCATGATGTACTTACGGTTTTATCACCCTCTTTTGCAAAAGGTGCCAGAACTCTTAATGTATCTCCTACACCCGGACGTTCAATATGAATAACCTCTGCACCGAAATCAGCTAAAAGAGTTGCAGCAAAAGGCATAGCCACCAGAGAACCCGATGTAATAATTCTCATTCCTGCAAATGGTCCAAACTCAGGAATTAAAAATGTACGTTTGCTCATTATTTTTACCTCCACATAAAATTAAAACCCTAATTTACGATTTTTTATTTCTGCAATAATTGCCGGAAGAAGCTCTGTATAATCCGCCACAGCACCAAAACCCGATATATCAAAAATATCTGCTGCAGGATTTTTATTAATTGTCAAAATACATTCTGCTTTCTGCATCCCTACTATGTACTGTACTGCACCCGAAATTCCCACATTCAGTATAAATTTCGGTTTTACCGTATTACCACTTTGGCCAATCTGTTCCTCATGATTCATCCATCCCTCATCCACTAAAGGTCGTGAAACACCCACTCTTCCTCCAATTAATTCTGCCAATTCTTCAAGTAATGCCATCTCCGTTTTGTCTTTAATCCCTCGCCCTCCCGCAACGATTACCTCCGCTTTATCTATCGACTGTCCCGACGACGCTTTTGGTATAACAGACATTACCTGTGTTCTATTGTCCTCCGCCAAATCAATGCTCTCGTGAATTATATTTCCCTTGCGATGAGTTTCTTCTATCATGGGGGAAAATACCTTTGGCCTGACAGTAGACATCTGGGGGCGGTGCATAGGAATTGTTATGCTACACATAATATTTCCACCATAAGAAGGCTTTGTCTGAATAAGCGTCCCTTCTTTTTCCATACTTAGATCCAGGCAATCTGCTGTAAGCCCAGTTCCCAGTCGAGCCATGATACGAGGAGCAAGATCCCGTCCTATTGCTGTTGCTCCAAGAAGGAAAACTGAAGGCTTATATTTATTGATTACTTTTACTGCTGCATCAGCATAGGGAATTGTCTTATAGGTTTTTAGTACAGGATGTTCAACGATAATAACCTGATCGGCACCATAAGAAATTAAAACATCTTCAAGTCCCGCCACTGCTTCACCTAGAAGCAAAGCAGTAATCTCTTCGCCGCCTATCCGCTTTAATTCAACCGCTTTTGCCAAAAGTTCCAGAGATGTTTCTATTAGAACGCCCTCTTTCTGCTCTGCAAATATCCATATTCCTTTATATAATGATATATCCATTTTGCCGTCCCCCTTATAACAGATGCTGTTGTTCTAACAGATCAACAATAGCTTTTGCAATCTCATCTGTATCACCGGAGAACATAACAGTATCTTTTTTCTCATGTGTTGGTGTGAAAATTTCCTTAACAACAGAAGGAGACCCTTTTTTTCCTATGCGTTCTAAATCACATTTCATATCTTCATGTGTCCACGTGACTATTGGTTTTCTCATTGCTTTCATTATACCAATAGGCGATGGATACCTTGGTTCATTTATTTCTGCACATACTGTTACAACAGCAGGAAGTTTTACTTTTACCTGCTGTATACAGTCATCAAAATCTCTGTCACACAGTACATATCCGTTATCCACTCTTATAGACGTGGCAAAGGTAATCTGAGGCAGGTCTAAAAACTCTGCAACTATTGGCCCACACTGTCCCGTATCTGCATCAACCGCATGTCTTCCGAACAGTAACAAATCATAATCTCCTACTTTTTTTACTGCACTGGTAAGTGTATACCCTGTAGCTAAAGTATCTGCCCCTCCCAGTTCTCTTGAACTAAGAAGAATAGCTTCATCACATCCCATTGCCATAGCTGTTCTCAGCGCTTCTGCCGTCTGAGGAGGCCCCATACTTATCACCGTAATCGTCCCGCCCAGCTCTTCTTTTATTTTAAGCGCAGCTTCAAGAGCATTACAGTCAAAAGGGTTAATTACCCCTTTCAGATTTGAACGGTCCAAATTACCTGTATCCGGGTCTATACATACATCCACAGTATCTGGGACCTGTTTAACAAAAACAATCAATTTCATTATGACTACTCCTTTGTGAGATAAATTATTTAGCCAGTATTGTAGCACCTATCAGCATACGAAGTATCTCGCTGGTTCCTTCTCCTATTTCGAGCAGTTTAGCGTCTCTCGCAAAACGCTCCACATGATATTCTTTTGAGTAGCCATATCCCCCCAATACCTGAACACATTCAAGGCATACTTTGGTACACATTTCACTGCCAAAAAGTTTTACCATGGCTGCTTCCAACGTATGCCGCTTTCCTTCCGCTTTCATTCTTGCCACATTGTAGGTCATCAATGTGGTAGCCTCAATCTGTGCGGCCATATCTGCAAATTTGAACATAATACCTTGATGTTTTGCAATAGGTTTTCCAAAAGTCGTGCGCTCATTAGCATAACTTTTTGCAGCATTCATCGCATGCTCTGCCAGACCTGCAGATATAGCGCCAATGCTTATACGCGCACCGTCAAGAGCCATCATGGCTATTTTAAACCCACTGTTTTCTGCTCCTACCATAGCACTTTGAGGAAGACGTATATTGTCAAAGGAGAGTTCCGTTGTACTGGTCCCTCTCATTCCCATCTTATCTTCCTTTTTGCCGATTTTCAGCCCTTCTGTGCCCTCATCAACAATAAACGCAGATATTCCTTTGTTGCCAAGTTCCGGCTGTGTTTTAGCCAGGATAATATATACATCCGCCACACCTGAATTGGTGATCCAGGCCTTTCCCCCATTAAGTATCCATGTATCTCCATCCCTAACTGCTTGAGACTTGATTCCCGCAGCATCAGAGCCAGCGCTGGATTCAGTTAGACCAAAAGCAAAAATCTTGCCTTCCGCAGCCATTGGAAGATATTTACTTTTTTGTTCATCTGAGCCATGATAGAGAATAATATCGGCGGCCAGCCAATGTGCATCTAAGAAAAGAGCTGTAGAAGCACTTCCTTTCGCCAATTCATGAATAACCAAAGCGCTTGTAATAGCATCCCCGTCAGCACCGCCATATTGCTCCGGCAAATGAACCCCCATAAGCCCTGCACTGCATAATTTTTTATGCAGTTCGTGATCAAATCCGTTTTCATCCATCCACTTGTCCCGGGGAGCAACTTCTTTTATCGTGAAATCACGTACCATATCACGAATCATCAATTGTTCCTGTGTAAAATCAAATAACATTTTTCTTCCTCCTTCTTTTCTTTTTCGTAAAAGTATGTACTTTACATACCCTCATTTTACTCGACTCAAAACAAGATTGACAAGAAAATATCATGCCCAAAAACACTTATATCTTGCTGTGCTTTTAGATGATTGTCTAAAAATTCACAATAGCTTGTTGACTAAAATTGTAAAAAATGATACTTTTAGCACATATATTTAAATAGGACAAATTATTTCACTTACAAGTTGCTGCCCAAATCAGTAAAACGCCGGTATTTTGCTGCCTGCAGGAAAGGAGTTTTTTATGGCATATGATTCATATCTGAAATACCTAAATAAAAAAAATATTTTTGAACCTATTCTTCACAGCGAAGCCATAAACGCATCAGATAAGTTGGACGCATATTTAGATGACAGTGTATCCTGGGCATTATCTGGTGATTATGCTCCAACAAAAGATTCTTCTTTTGATTCTGATCAGATGAAAATTGAATTGTCCCGTTTTTTTTCTCCTGGCTCTTCTGCTTTGGAAGAAAATGTACAGCCTGTCAGAATTTCCATTGTTCAGATTCCTGTTTCAGGTATCTTCATTCGTACAGACGAACCATGCTACTTGTTAAGCTATACACTTTCTGGCTCCGGCTACATCTATCTGAACGGCAAGAAGAAAACCTTGGCAAAAGGAGATGGATTTTTTACTGACTGTCAGCAGTATCATGAATATTTTGCTGATACACATCAAGAATGGCGTTGTGTTTTTGTTCGTATGAAGGGAAATGTGGTAAAAGATCTCTATCATATGCTTAAAAACACAGACTGCCTTCAATTTTCCATGTCCACATACAGTAGATTTCATCAGATCATTAACAAAATGATGGAAAATGCCGAATTGCCTCAGCCCGGTAAAGAAATGCTATACAGCAGCTATATTCTGGCGTTGCTGACAGAAATTATTGTATTTACACAAACCGACTGCCGAAGCTATAAAACTATGCCACCCGTCATACATGAAATGCGTTATTATATACAAAATTGTTATATGGAACAACTTTCGCTTGACTCTCTTTCCACACGTTTTCATTTAAGCAAATATCACCTTAGCCGGGAATTTAAAAAATATGTACATATGGGACCTAATGAATTTATTATTAGAGTACGTTTAGAAAAGGCAAAAGAACTGCTTGTTTCAACAAATAAATCGGTAGAACAAATAAGTCGTGAAGTGGGTGTATTCAATACAAATCATTTTCGCTATTTATTCCAAAAACATGAAAATATGACTCCATCATCTTTTCGCAGAAGCTGGAAATAAAGATTTATTTTAAGGATCAAAAAAGGCGACACGAACTGCCGCCTTTTTAACCATTTCTTATTCAATTAATCCGGACTCACACCTCTCCACTTCCCTGTACTATATTGGATATAAGAAATCACAAAGTTAATGAGCCAGCCAACAGGTACCGCATACCACACCATAGCTATACCAAATCGTGGTGCCATAATTACTGCAAAACAAACGCGAAACCCAAGATTTGCCAGGTTTGCAACTGTAAACATTTTCATATCCCCCGCACCCCGCAGCACTCCGTCTGTAACCATTTTCAGACCAATCAAAATAAAGAACCAGCTCATAAATTTCAAGTAATCCACACCGGTACTCAATGCCAATGCAGTTCCATTATCCCCTAAAAATGATGCAATAATATCTGTATAGAAAAGCTTCAGTAAAATAAAAATAATGATAGCAAAAAATGCCGTCATTTTATTTCCTTCACTGCAGCCTTCACGCACACGTTCAAACTTACGTGCACCTAAATTTTGTGCTGTGTACGAAGAAATAGCATTTCCAATTGCTGCCATGGGCACTATACATATACTTTCCACCCGCATAGCCGCAGAGAAACCAGCCAACACTTCTGTTCCAAAACCATTTACCACAGATTGTACCAGCATCATTCCTATTGCTACCGTAGACTGTTGTAAAATAGAAGGCAGAGCTATCCTGAAAATTTCCTTTAATTCCGTCTTTGGAGACACGCTTATCTTTTTCTCTTTATTATCAGATAAAATATGTAGAAACCATATAAAAGAAATAACTGCCGAAACCCCTTGTGCAATTAACGTAGCCCATGCGGCACCAGGTACCCCCCAATGCAGATAGCGAACAAAGCAGATATCCAGAATTATATTTAGTACAGAAGAGAAAATCAGCAGATATAACGGAATTCTTGATTTGCCAATTGCATTGAACATAGCAGCAAGTACATTATACATGAACAAAAAAGGAAGACCGATAAAATATATATTCAAAAAGTCGGTGGCCATATCCAACACTTCAGCTGGTGTATTTAACAACTGCATTATTTGTCTTCCAAACACTAATCCTGCTCCCGCAAGTATAATACTTATAACCAGAAATGCAGTTAATGCCAGGTAAGCCGACTGTTTCATCTTTTGATAAGATCTGGAACCAAAATATCGGCTGGTGATTACAGATGCCCCCACACCACCTCCAATTGCAATGCAGATAAAGACATTGGTAAGGGAATAAGATGCTCCCACCGCAGCCAACGCACTTTCACCTACGTATCTTCCAACTACCATTGAATCAACCATTGTATAAAATTGCTGAAACAAATTTCCCACAATCATAGGAAAAGCAAAAACACTCAGCGCCTTCAAAGGTTTTTCATGTATCAAATATTCTTTATCCATATATTTTCTCCTTGATTTATCTGTAAAAAAAGAGACATAACTTGTATATATACTATACACTAATGTCAAAAAAATTTAATGCTGTTTTTTTAGTTCTTTTTCAAAAGACAATAAAAATTCTTCCAGAAACTGGATATTCTCTTCTTTCGCCCCGCGTAGCATTTTCTGGACAATCTCTCCATATTTGTCATGTGCTTTTTTATGATTTAATGCCGCAGTTTCACCCTTTTCAGTTAGTTTTAAAATTGTCATTTTCACATTTTCAGAACAGACCTTTTTTACAACCATACCTTTTTTCTCCAAACGTTTGGCTGTTTGTGATGCAGCCCCCCGAGTAACCCCAAGTAATCTTGCAATGCCAGAAATGTGAAGATCCGGTTGCCCAGCAATACAATCAAGCATATGTATTTCCGAATGATATAGCTCCTGATCTGTTCCAAAAGAACGGGCACGGTTGTCATTTTCATAAAAGCTGTTGATAACATTCAATAATAAATCACTGATATCCATAATATTTACTCCCTTTTAATCACTACCATTGTATACTTACTATACATCTCTGTCAATATCATGATATAAATAAAACCGCTTATTTCATGAACACTGAAAATAAGCGGTTATTACGTATCTTAATCCTCTTCTACCTCTTTGCCAAAATTATCTATCGCTTTACCTATTTCAGCTACTATTAATGGAAATACTGCTAACACTATTGAAATTAACCAATGATTAAGGCCAATAGGTACAATTCCAAAAACACTTCCAAGTCCAGGAATTAAAACAATAAATGCAAACACAATAATCATTGCAGCAGCACTATAAACCATTGGCATATTAGTAGTTAAAGGAACCTTAAATACTGATTTTCTGCTTCTAACTGTAAATACGTGTAAAATAGATGACCATCCTAGAATCAGAAATGACATGCTCTGTCCGATTTCATGAGCAGGAGAAAGATACTGGGAAATCATAATATTCGTTCCCAGATAATACCCCACCCAAACAACAATAGAGCATACTATTGTCTGCCTTAAAATAACATGGATCAAATTACTGTTGAAAAAACTTTCTTCACGTCCTATAGGCTTACGCTCCATGATCCGGGGATCAGACACCTCTTTTGCAAGGCATATGCCGGGAATACCATCTCCCAGTACATTAATCAACAAAAGCATTACTGCTGTTACCGGAAATTTCCATCCAACAAGCTGCGCACCAAGCATGATAATTATTTCAGAGATATTACATACAATTAAAAAATAAATCGTTTTTCTGATATTCGAAAATACATTGCGGCCTTCATGTACTGCATCAACTATTGTGGCAAAATTATCATCTGCCAGAACCATATCCGCCGCATCCTTAGCAACTTCTGTCCCATTTTGCCCCATAGCCACCCCTACATCTGCTGCTTTTAATGCAGGAGCATCATTTACTCCATCTCCTGTCATGACAACAACTTCATCATTTTCCTGCCACGCCTTTACGATTCGAATTTTATCTTCCGGCGTAACACGTGCATATACCGAGTATTCATGAATAGATTCTTTTAGTTCTTCATCACTCATTTCAGACAGAACCTGGCCGGTCATGACCTTTTCACCAATATTTAATATGCCAATTTCTTTAGCAATAGCACTTGCGGTGGCAACATGATCTCCTGTTATCATTATCGTTCTTATTCCGGCTTTTTTAGCTGCTTCTATTGCACTTTTACTTTCCGCTCTAGGTGGATCAATAATGCCAATAAGCCCAATTATTTCTAGATTTTCCTCTGCCTCTTCCAATACATCTTCATCTGGTAGTTCTTCAATGTGGCTGCTGGCCAAAGCAATTACACGCAAAGCTTCCTCTGCAAAAGAATCATGCACTTCCTCCACTTCCCGGGTTATTTTTGCCGGCATCCAGTCGTAAGCACCTTTTGATAATACAAGATATCCTCCGTCTGGATCTTGATGTATTGTTGTCATTCTTTTACGAGAAGAAGAAAATGGGATTTCGCCCACCCGGGGCCACTGAGAAGTTATATCTTCTTTCTTTCTTCCTTTGTCATCGAATAATTTCATTATGGCAGATTCTGTTGCATCTCCCATAATTTGTTTTTTTCCATTTTGATCAATTTCTATTACTGCATTACTTGCCAAAGCAAGCTGATCAAGTAGACATAATTGGTGTTGATTGAACGTATCTATATTTGCTATAGGTGCTTCGTCTGTGACCCATAACTTTTTTATTGCCATACGATTCTGCGTCAATGTGCCGGTTTTATCCGAACAGATAACTGATGTACTTCCTAACGTTTCCACCGCAGACAACTTTCTGATAATTGCATTTTTGTTTACCATATTTTTAACACCATTTGATAAAGACAGGGTAACAATTAATGCCAGGGTTTCCGGAACAGCAGCTACCGCAAGCGAAACAGCCAGAAGAACAAGATGCCAAATGCTGTCACCTCTTAACAGTCCGACTACGACCAAAACGACTGCCGATAAAATTGCCGCAAAACTTATCATGCGTCCGATCTTGTTTAGCCGCATTTGAAGAGGAGTCATCATTTTTTTTGTATTATTAAGATAACCCGCTATTTTTCCCATTTGTGTTTGCATTCCGGTTTCCGTGATAACACAAACACCGTTTCCTGCAGTAACAAGACATCCAGAAAACACCATATTCTTCTGGTCTCCTAATGCAACCTTTACCTCTTCGATAATTTCAATATTTTTTTCAATTGCTTCACTCTCGCCGGTTAAAGAGGATTCATCTATCTCCAAGTCTACTGATTCAAGTAAACGGCCATCCGCAGGGACTAAATCGCCAGAACGTAAAATTACGATATCTCCGGGTACCAAATCCTTACTGTCAATTTGTGTTTGGATTTTGTCTCTGATCACCATACAAGATGGTGAATTCATATTAATCAGCGCATCCAGGGATTTCTCCGCACTATTTTCCTGTGTAATTGCGAGTATCACATTCAAAATAACAATACTTAGAATAACCAGCGGTTCCAAAAACCCTCCGCCTTCTTTTAATGCTAGTGCAAAGGATAATATAATCGCTATTAATAATATTATTGTGGATATGTCTTTAAATTGATGTAGTATTTTTTTGTAAATGGACTCTTTTTTTGGTTTTTCGAACTCATTGTTGCCATGTATACGATTATTTTTGAAAACTTCATCTGATGACAGACCATTGTTTTCGTCAGTTAAAAGACTATTCAGCACTTCTTCTTTACTTAAATTATACCAACTCTTCATAAATTCGCCTTTCCTCATGTCAATTAGTTTACTAGTGAACTATATAGATATAAAAAATATAAGGAAGCTTTATACTGCTCACTTTAACTCTTCGCTTATATTTTTTACAATTTTCCGAGAAATATGATACATTACATTTCGTTCCTCCTCAGAAATATCTTGAAATAAAATTTCAATCAGATGCCTCCTAACTGTTTCAATTTCTTCTATCACAGGCTTTGCTAGTTCCGTAATTTTTAGATGAATGCATCTTCTGTCATTTTTATCTTCTAATACCGTAATATACTTTTTTTGATATAAATCTTCTATAGAATTTGAAATATGTGCTTTGGAAATATATTGATCATTTGCAATATCTTTCGCAGTATTATGATCTCCACATTGAGAGATAAAGTATAAAATTTCTATTTCTATTTTTTTTAAATTATACTTTTTAATAACTTTTTCAAATTCTTTTTCGTATATTTTTTTAAATTGATGTCCATTTAGCAATATATCAAATGAATTAAACATTAAATACCTCTTACTAGTTAAATAAACCAGCTTTAACTGTTGTATTTGTTCATTTATGTACTGTTTTATATTGAACAGTTTACTTATGAACTATTTTTTTAATTATATGTCATATACGTCTTTTTTGTCAATAATTTTATTCTAAGTTTTCAGAAAATTCGCTACTTTTGATTTTTATGGGAATATGCACCCTTATTTGAAATATTTTAGCATTAAGATTAGTGTTATATAAAATAAATCCGCCAATATTTTCTACTATATCACTCACAATATAAAGTCCTATTCCATGACTGTCCTTATCCTTTTTAGTTGTTTTATATTTCCCATTTTTTATAGATACTCTGCCATCACATGAGTTAATTACTTCAAGTACTACCCATTGTTCTGTTGTACTACTGTTAATTTCAATAAAACGTTCGGCAATGTCAATTTTCTGGCAAGCTTCAATAGCGTTATTGGTAATATTTGAAAAAATACGTATTCCGTCGAGAAGAGATAATTCTGTATTATATGGCGCTAAAGCATGAAATATAAAACGTATTTTGTTTTCCGTACAAACATTTGCCAAATCCTGCAACATAGCATCCAATACAACATGATTAGAATATTTTTTGTGAATTTCTACCTTAGTCTGCATTTCATCGTATATTTCATCAATCAGCTGGATTGCTTTTTCATCTTCTTTTGCACGTATTAGAGATTTCAGTGATGTCATCATATATTGGTAATCATGTTTGAACTTACGAAAACTTTCCGTATATTTTTGATACGATTTATAGTGACGTAGCTGTCGTTCAAACTGCTGTTGAAGCATGTTGCTTTTATATTTATATTCCATAAGTTCAGCACTTTTTATTGACTCATAAATCACGTAAATAAGCATACTCAATGTAAGTATGCATGTCCCAAAAGTAATTCCCATATACCACAAGCTGTTAATTCCTATTTTTCTCCCAATATTTAAAACCATTAAGTTGATAAATGTGGCTGTTTCATAAGCTACAACCAGCTTAAGCTGGTCTCTGCTGTGTAAAAAATGTATCAGTTTTTGATCCGGCAGCAGTGTTTGACGAAGTACAATCCAGAAGATAAAGGCAAATGGGAGTGCAAACACAGTACCAATATTATATACATTACTCTTTATAAATAATTCTTTACTCTGAAACAAAACAACAATTAATGGGGTAAAAATTCCACGAAAACAATAGGCACTCATCACGCATATACTGCCGCCATACACTGCCTGGAGCCAGTTCATTTTCGTAGAACTACGCAGACTTATAATCATAATCAATGTAACAACAGGCATATTCAATACACTCAACCGGAAATAAATTAAGGTTAAATAAACACCTAAGATCAACGTTAGGGTAGTGAAATCCCAGATTATATTAAAACGGTTTCCAGATGCAGAAAAAAGCATCTGATAGTATGCCAGAAACAAACTGTAATACAACAAAATTACTATTGCTGAAACATATATCATTGGTTAACCTCTCCTTGTTTAATACATTTTATTATAAATATGGTGATAAGTAATATATTCAGAAAATGCTTGTTTTAAGGACTGTAAATAAGTAACACCAATAGGGATGACATCGCCTGTTTTTAACAGTAATTTTTGGTGCTGCAAAACAGAGATATAAGATAAGTTTACTAAATATGATCTGTGGGCGCGGACAAAATTATATTCCGAAAGCCTAATTTGAAGCTGTTCCATACTGGCATAAAATTCTGCTTTACTGTTATTTCCATAATGTACGGTAACAAGTCTTCTATGAATTTCATAAAATGATATGTCACAAATCTGCAGAACGCTTGTCTTTCCATCAAATTCAAAAGAAAACAGCTCGTCTGCTTTTTTTGATGCAAGTTTAACTGTTTTCAAAAACACGTTTTCAAATTTAGACGCACTTGTATCCCCTTTCAAAAGATAATGGACTGCATTTACGTCGAAGGCCTCATATACAAAATCCTCAACACTGGTCAAAAAAACAATTTGTGCCTTGCAATTATTTTCTCGCAGTATTCGCGCGGTCTCCATACCATCTGTACTTCCCATTAAAATATCGAGGTAAATAATATCTACTTTTTCTGGTGTATCCATATATTGAAAAAGCAACGACTCTCCACTGTAAAAGCAAGACATTTCAATGTCAATCCTGTGCCTGTCAGCTATACTGCTTATTAACTGCGCATAATTCTGAACTGTTTTATAATTATCATCACATAATGCTATCCTTATCATTTTAAAACTCATCTCCTCATATACAGTATAACAGCAGTTTCGGTTTCATTGATTTTGCAAACCCAAAATTTGTTCTTCCGTATTAATTTCTATTATTTAACAATATATTACTATACAATGCATTAAGTCAAGCTTCTAAATACACCCATGATATCGATTTGCCCATATCCCCATACGGTATTCGGATAACTAATCGTACTTTTTCTTCTGGCTCCGCGAATAATCAGTCTGCTAATATCTCTTCCTGTAATTGTAGTATAATTTCCTCTTAGTACAGCCCACTCCAGTAACATAGCTATAATTCCTGCTGCATGGGCACAGGCTGCCCCAGTACCTGTAGCCATCCCATAAGAACGAATCGGTATAGGGCAGGGCAGCTCAAAACCAGGTGCTGAAACATCGGGCACTACACCATTACTTGCAGTAAATCCTCGGCTTGAACTAATTAAAATGCTGCCTCGCAATTGATCATAGGCAGTTACAGTTAAAGGATTACGCGCATTACCTGGAGAGGTAACTGTAATATCCGGATTTGATTCCATAAAATATGTCTGATCTGAAATAATATCTCCTGCTGGAAGCCATGCATCAAAATAAGAGTATATGTTATCAATGTTAATCAGCCTTATGCTCCAGCTTCCGCTGAATGCATATTCAAACCTTAATAGGATCAATTGTTCGCCAGTTTCTTCTTCAAGTAAGATATTATTAATATACACTCTTGAATTATCAAATACAAAATCATTTCTAATACAGCTGTTTAACTTGGGATAAACCGGTTCTGTCCATTCTCCAAGTGGTGACTCCAGCTGAATAGCCAGTCTGCTTGGAGATTTCTGCCATATCTGCATAGAAAACATCTTATCCGACTCACCCACATGTAATTCAAATTTACTAAAAGGTTGATCAACAATACTTGCCCCTCTATAATGCCTTCTTTTATCCCCCTCATTTCCGGCTGCAATACAAACGCCTATTCTAGGATATGTGGAAAAGCTGTTTAACTGCATAGAAAGTGCGTCATGTCCATCATGATCTCCTTGACTGGACCCTATTCCTATGCAAAGTACCATAGGACGATTTAGTCTTTGAGCTACTGACATCACATATTCTATTCCCAACAAGATATTGGTTTCAGGATAACAGAGAATTGATTCTCCAATATTAAAAATAGCTTTATTCAATTGTTTAGCAGGTGCTAGTTTTACAACTACAAGTTCTGATTCTGAGGCAACCCCTCTAAAATTTTCTTCCTTGTTTTCAGTTCCAGCTGCTATCCCAGCCATCATTGTTCCATGCCCATTTTCATCAATACTTGGAACAAATTGATATGGATCTGACTCACGCAGTGCAATATTAATTTGAGTTTTATTGTATTCTGAGCCAAATTGAAAATCAATAGGTGGTTCTCCACTCTCAACAGTTTGGTCCCAAATAGAAAATAATCTTGTTGAACCATCTGCATTTAAAAATGCTTCATGAACATAGTCAATACCAGTATCCACGATTCCAATTAATACTCCCTGTCCGAAAAGTGATAAATTAATATTACTTTGCACTGAAATGATCCCTGATTCTTCTAGACTGACTACTGAATTCAAGGTGTATATTGTAGGGAATATATGGTAAGGGTAATTTCCCAGTGCACACATATCAAACCGCTCTGCTGGTACATGGATTATAGAATATCTTTCATTAATTCTCATTACCTCATATTCATTTTCAAAATTTTGCGCAAGCCTGCTTTCTACCAATAAATCATAATAATTTTCATCTAATATTTTATGAATGATTAATTCTCCTATTCTATTTAGCTAAAGGATATATGACAGTCTCTTTATTATTTTGCTAAATTTTATTTTTTATCCTATATATGTATATGCAGGCAGATATTACTTTAATCTTTCCGCTTACCCTTCGCAAACACTTTTTAGTTTTAGATTTTTCTCCGGGGTTGACAAATAAAAAAGTTAGGAATATACTGATTAGAGTAAATTGATTTCGGTAGGTGAGGCTACCGCAGGGATACGGATCGCTGCCGCAAAGTGGTGGAGACACCATGAGAAGGTCAACAGTCTATGTCGAATACAAGGCATAGAATAATGCGATTACATTGCCCTGCGAAGTTGAAGCTTGAACGATGATATTAAAGAATTTGAATTCTTAACTGAGGATTTTACCCTCTGTCGTCGTTTTTTGCGCCGATAGAGGGTTTTTTATTTTTAGGAGGTGAGAATTATGGACAGTAGTAGTTATCGATTATATAACTTAGTTGATGGAGTTTATTACAATATACCTGCACCATCAGGTGTGCTTTTGCTGTTCACTTCCCTTTTTAGCTGAAAGCCCGAAACCTGTTGATTTAAATATGTGCGTGTATTTCACTCCATCGTTTTTGTTAATTCATACGATGGTTTTTTTATGCCAATTTTTAAACGTAATCCTTTTACAAAGGTTGATTATATATTATTTTATTTCAAAGTGAGGTGAGAACAAAATGGAACCTGGTGGTAAATGCAGCCCTGACCCTGAGCGGCGTCACAGAAACAAAAAAGAAAATGGCACTGTCCGGTTCCATTTTTTCTAAACTGTATCTTATAGCTGCCACTTAGTAAGGGCTGTACTTCCCGTAATTAAAATGTATAAAATGGAGGTACAGACCAATGCAGAAAACAACAACTTCAAACATGAAACTACAAAAAGCAGCTACTATTAACGAAAAAAAACTGCTGCTTCATTTAGAAACAACGGTGAATGGATTAACGCAGTCTCAGGTTAAACTTGCCCGGGAAATCTATGGAATAAATCAGGTTAGTCACGGCAGAAAAGTGTCCGTTTTTAAACGGGTGATGGCTGCCTTTATTAACCCATTTACTGCTATACTGTTAGCTTTAGCACTGGTATCCGCTTTTACCGATATCATACTTGCCGAACCAGGTGAAGCTGCACCAATGACTGTTATCATCATTATGATGATGGTTCTCGTTTCCGGATTTTTGAGATTTGTTCAGGAAACCAGAAGCGGCAATGCCGCAGAAAATTTACTAAAAATGATAAAAACTACAACAAATGTGGAACGGCAGGAATCAGGCGCTGCAGAACTACCTCTGGAAGATGTTGTGGTCGGTGATATTGTGCATCTGGCTGCAGGTGATATGATTCCAGCAGATCTGCGTATCCTTTATGCCAAAGATTTATTTATCAGTCAGGCAGCCTTGACCGGTGAAAGCTCATCCGTCGAAAAAATGGCTATGACATACGAACAGCCCTGTGATTCCATAACCGAATATGCGAATCTTGCTTTTATGGGCAGTAACGTCATAAGTGGTACTGCTAAAGGGGTTGTTATAGCCGTAGGTGATAATACCTTATTTGGTGATATGGCAAAAGCCCTGGGAGAAAAGCCAGTACAGACCAGTTTTGAAAAAGGGGTAAATTCGGTATCCTGGCTGCTTATACGATTCATGCTGATTATGGTTCCTTTCGTACTATTCATTAATGGTTTTACTAAAGGAAACTGGATGGAAGCAACGCTGTTTGCCATTTCTGTAGCTGTTGGGCTGACTCCTGAAATGCTTCCTATGATTGTAACTACATGCCTTGCTAAGGGTGCTGTGGCCATGTCCAAAGAAAAGACGATTATAAAAAATCTAAATTCTATACAAAATCTTGGTTCTATTGATATTTTATGTACTGATAAGACTGGTACTTTAACTCAAGATAAGGTGGCCCTACAGTACCATCTAAACATTCACGGTGAATCCGATACCAGAGTACTGCGTCACGCTTTTCTTAACAGTTACTATCAGACCGGACTTAAAAATCTAATGGATATTGCCATCATTGAACGAACAAATGCTGAACAAGAATATATAGAAGAACTTCGGGGACTCACCGATAAATTTGTTAAAATAGATGAAATCCCCTTTGACTTTGAACGCCGTTGTATGAGTGTTGTGGTGCAGAATGGTAAGACACAGATGATCACCAAAGGGGCTGTTGAAGAAATGCTTGCAATATGCACATTTGCTGAATACGAAGGAGTTGTTCAGCCACTGACAGATGAAATCAGAGCCTATATTCTTCAAAAAGTAGATGAATTGAACGAAGAAGGAATGCGGGTAATTGCTGTAGCACAAAAAACAAATCCATCTCCTGTAAACTCCTTTAGTGTTAATGATGAGGCTGATATGGTCCTTATGGGTTATCTTGCTTTTCTTGACCCCCCCAAGAAATCTACAGCTGCTGCCATTTCAGCGCTTAAGGATTATGGAGTTGGGGTGAAGATTCTTACTGGAGACAATGATAAAGTTACCAGATGTATTTGTGGTCAGGTAGGAATACCCGCTGATACAATTGTACTTGGATCTGATATTGATATGATGACCGATATAGAGCTTGGAGAGATTGCTGAACAGACTCACGTTTTTGCAAAACTGTCCCCACAGCAAAAGGCCCGTGTCATTACCGTTCTTCGAAATAACGGTCACAGTGTCGGTTATATGGGAGATGGCATTAACGATGCTGCTGCCATGAAAGCTTCTGACGTAGGAATCAGTGTAGATTCCGCTGTCGATATAGCCAAAGAAAGTGCCGATGTAATCCTTCTGGAAAAAGACCTGATGGTTTTGGAAAAAGGAATTATTGAGGGCCGCAAGACATATACCAACATGATGAAGTATATCAAAATTACAGCAAGCTCTAATTTCGGGAATATGTTCAGTGTATTAATCGCGAGTGCATTTATTCCTTTTATGCCTATGATGAGCATTCATCTGATTCTCCTTAACCTGATTTACGATTTGTCTTGTACCTCCATTCCATGGGATAATGTGGACAAAGAGTACTTAAAAGTTCCACGCAAATGGGACGCATCAGGTATCGGCAAATTCATGATCTGGATGGGACCTACCAGTTCTATATTTGATATAACCACTTATCTTCTGATGTACTTTGTTATTTCTCCTGCCGTGTGCGGAGGCCTCTATTTTCATCAGATTACCAGTCCTTCTATGCAAGCCTTACTTATCGCTGTATTTCAGACCGGTTGGTTTGTGGAATCCATGTGGACACAGACCCTTGTTATACACATGATTCGTACACCTAAAATTCCATTTATCCAGAGCCGTGCTTCATGGCCTGTTATTTTGCTTACCTTCACAGGTATTGCTACACTGACAGTCATTCCTTTTACGGGACTCGGAGCTGCAATAGGCCTGGTACCCCTGCCCGCAGTTTATTTCTCATGGCTGGCATTAACAGTTTTACTGTATATGGCATTGATTACTGTGTTTAAAAATATTTTTATAAAGAAATATGGAATACTTGCCTGCCTATAAGTTATATAAGTTTTCTCTTATACCCAAAACCCCCGGATAAATTTTTATCCAGGGGTTTTGGGTATTACTGGTTATTCTCTTTAAACTGAATTGAGATATGTGTTGCATCACAAAAGGGCTTTCTAATTGATTTTCCGCATCTGCAAAGAGCCATTCTATTTCTGCTTTCATATAAACTGCCATCCGACGATTCCAGTTCTATTTTACCTTTTACAAAAAGAGGACCACAGACATCTTTTTCCACATCTTTTAGCACTTCGATTGACTGGTCAAGAACCGGTTCTATTTCCTGACCATCTTTATCCAGCACCACCAGTCTGCCTGCAGGGCATTCTTGTGCACCTCTTATTGCCGATTCTTTTATATCAGGATCAGCAGATTTTCTTATCAGATCCCATACCTTTCCTTCATCTCTGTGGCAAAATCTTGCAAATGCACACCTTCCATCATCCAACAAAGTCAATTCTGGACCTTCCAGCCGTTCAGCTCTATCCGCAAATTGCATCCTAGATGCTGTTTCATTACCTACAAAGCCTGATTCTTCATGACAACCGTCACAAAATGGCATATGCTTAGAGTGACCACATCGGCAAAGTGCATATTCTTCCTGCAGCGGGTATTCATGACTGGTTCGATACTCATTATGGCTGCCTTCAGGAACAATGAGCTTTTCCACCAAAGGAATACCACCTGTCACAATATAAGGTCCGCCTTTAATAATCTTTATCTTTCCTTGCTTTTTACTGGCCAATATAGCAAACACCTTCTTAGTCTATAGATTTTAATTCCTGTTCAGTTAAAATATCAACATAAGCTGTTCTCAGCTCCTCTTCAGCTGAACAATGCTGCGTATAATACCAATCTGTTACTTTTTTTGCAATATCCTCGTCACTTCCTTCTACCTGATCAGGGTATACCGCAAGCAGTTCTTCTGTTTTTTTATTTCTTAATCCAACTTTTTTTGCATCTTCAAATTTTCCCATGTTCTTTCATCCTTTCTATGGATATATCTTGTGTTTTATCCCCGAACATTATAACATTTTATCCAAATAATTTCATCATAAAAATGTTATTTGATCAGCTTAATATGTCCTTTTTTGCATACAGTTACGCAAATTATGACCTTTAACCTCTATTGTAAGTCTTTTAAAATAATAACATAACTTGTTGCATTTTAAAAACGGCTCTACAGAAAGGGACATTAAACATTTATGCGTAAAATATATAAATTAAGCAAACTTATCAGTATATTACTCCTTATACTGCTAACAACCACCATATATATAACTCGATATTATCATAATCCTTCTTATCGCTGGTATCAGGTGTTTTTAACTGCGAATTTTGGCTACCTATTCTTTAAAGTCACTACCTCTTTTTTTTATAAACCAACAATTCTCAGTAACAATCAGGCTGAACTTGCAGAAAACTTAACAATAAGTGCAATAATTCCTTGCTATAATGAAAGTCTTGATTCCATAAAAAAAGTGATATCCTCCTTACTAAATCAAACTGTCCTTGTAAACGAAATTATATTTATAGATGACGGAAGCGATAATGACGATTGTTATACTTACCTATGCCAGTTATCCCATAACAAGATAAAAATAATCACCCATCGCTTTTCCCAAAACAAAGGAAAAAAAACTGCAATAGAATATGGTATTCTCCATGCACATAGCGATTTACTACTTATGTTAGATTCAGATGGTGAGATTATCCCTACAGCCGTAAGGGATATGAGAAGTCCCTTTGTGGATTCTAAAGTAGGCACAGTATGCGGGCGTATCATGGTTCGAAATTATAAAGATTCGTTTTGGACGCATATGCAAGAAATTGTTTATTTTAATTCCTTTGAAGTAGGACGGGCCTCGCAGAGTCTGTTCAACGATGTTGTTGTTGCATCTGGTGCTCTAAGTATGCACCGAAAATGCATTTTTGACGAAAAAGCTCTTTCCGTGTTCCGCAAAAGCCGTTTTTTTGGAATCAATTGTATTGCCGGAGATGACAGGCTGCTCACTGACTTGAGTAAATACAATGGTTATCACAGTGTCTATCAAAACACTGCCATATGTTATACCGATGTTCCAAACAGATTGTCTGTATACTTCAAACAACAAGTACGCTGGCTCAAATCAGCATACTTGCAATCACTTTTTTCTCTGCGTCATACTTGGAAAAAACCATTACTACTGGGGTATCAATTACTAGAAAGTTATCTGTGGCTTGTCAACTTAATTATTAGTATTATTCTTTTTGTTATCAAAAGAAAACTGGATATTACGGTGCTTCTTATACTTATATGGATTGTATATTCGTTACTGGTTGCACTTTTTAATGCAATAAAATATCGCCAATATGGGTGGAAACAATATCTATCGTCAGCAGTCTAAAGTTTCATTTATGGCTTTTTTATATTTATAACCCGCATTTATGCTTTAATAACTCTTTCTAAAACCGGTTGGGCAACAAGAGTTTCTAAAGATAAGCAAATCAAAAAAAATAATTCTTTAACAACGAAACTGCCCCAAATCTAAAAAACAACCTTACATAAAAATACATTAAGAGAGGAATAACAAATGACAATCAAAGAAATGAAAAACAAAATATCTAATAGGAATTTTACACTCGGTATAATTGGACTTGGTTATATAGGTCTTCCCATGGCACTTGAAGCTGCAAAAAAGAAAATCACCACTATAGGTTTTGACGTGGACATCGAAAAAATCAATAAACTAACACACCATCAAAGCTATATTGACGATGTTACTCACCAAAATATAATTGAAGCCTCCGGCTTTTTCACTGCCACAAACGATTTTACCAAAATAAATGATTTAGATGCCATAATAATATGTGTACCAACGCCCTTAACCAGTCATTATGAACCAAACATGGATTATATTGAGTCTGCATGCCTTTCTATTGTAGAAAACCTGTCCGATTCTACAATAGTCGTCTTAGAATCAACAACCTACCCAAGGACAACACGTGATATTATTGGTTCACGTTTATACAAAACAGGAAAAAAATACTGGCTGGGATTTTCCCCTGAACGAATTGATCCTGGAAATTCTACATTCCATGTATCAAATACTCCCAAAATAGTTGGAGGAATAACACCTGAAGAAACAGATCTTATTATCTCTTTATACGAACAAATCCTCGACGCACCACTACATAAAGTCAGTTCTCCTGAGGTGGCTGAAATGAGCAAATTACTGGAAAACATTTATCGTAATGTAAATATAGGGCTCATTAATGAAGTTACGATGCTGTGTGATAAAATGGGTATTAATGTATGGGAAGCAATTGATGCAGCCAAAACAAAGCCTTACGGTTTTCAGGCTTTTTATCCTTCCTCTGGTGTTGGTGGCCACTGCATCCCTCTTGATCCCTGTTATCTCTCGTGGCAGGCAAAAATGTACGGAGCAGATACAACGATAATTGACAGTTCTATAAACATAAACCGCAAAATGCCCCAATATACTCTTAATCGTATTATCAGAGTATTGAATTCTCATGGCCTTGCGGTAAGCAAAAGTAAAATTCTTTTACTTGGTGCAGCATATAAAAAAGATATTTCAGATTATAGAGAAAGCTCATCACTTCAAGTATTAAATTTGTTAAATGAATATGATGCAACTGTGGATTATGCAGACCCTTACATCCCTGTTTTGTATACTGAAAAAGGAATTAAATATAGTATTGAAATAAAGAAAAACTTCAAATCATCAGACTATTATATTCCAAAGGATATTCTAAATAAATATGATCTTGTAGTTATCCTTACTGCTCATAGTAACATCATGTACGAGTATATCGGAAGATATGCCAATCACATATTCGACACTTGCAATGTTATGGAGGGAATTTCTAGAGTTACCAAATTATAGAACTCCCTTGATTCATATCTTTACCTTTACTCCATAATTTATATTTAATTTTTTCTATTGTATCAATAATATTACTAAAATCTCCTGGGCTGGGATATTCTTGAATACAAATAACTTCTGTATCAGGAATGAGCATCCCGGGAATGTTAGTAATTAATACATCAATTTGCTTGCATGATTTGTAAAGTTCATTTGAACAAGTTGCCATTATAATAATATCTTTCACTTTAACAATGGATATCCGTTTAATAATATTCGAAATCATTTGGGCATGTTCAATATCAGAATCAAAGAAGTATCCAATGTGAACTGCAGGTGCTTTCTTCTGTATCTTTTGTACAAACTCCGGCCAATGTGTTATAACAAGATATGCCATCTCATTTAAAGCGTTTATATTCGTTACATCACCAAATACTTTTTCCACTACATTTATTACTTGCGCCCCTATATAAGGATTAGTCCTTCTAAACAACCTCATAAAAACAGAACCACGGCTGTATAAAATAAAGGGCGGCTCATTAGCTAACTGTAACGTATTAAAAATAGATAAGTATACTGTTTCTGTATTTTCCGTGGAAATCGAGAAAACTTCAGCCATCAGACATATCAACCCTTTAATTCTGCGGTCTATATGCTCCGCTAATTTACTTTTAGCAACTATTATCTTTATTTCATCAAGATTTTTTGCAAATTCAACTTTTAAAACAAAGTAGTAAATTGTGTACAACAAATCTTCTGAAAGAGGGATTGAAAAAACAGCAAAAAAATCATTGCATAATTCTTGATTCTCCAAAATCTCCTCTAGTATTCGCAGTTTTCCTTCTGCGCTATTAGGTGAAGCAAATCCGTTTTTTATACGAACAAGCCTTACAAAGGCCCAGAGTGTCACTCGCTTTAAATCCGGATAATTCACAGTAAGATTCATTTTTTCAGCTGCTTTTAAGTTTATTTGATTTAACACAGTGTATTCATCAACTGTCAGCGGACCATATTCATCCAGATACCATTCGTTAAAAATTCCTATATAAAGCAATCCTATTTGTCTCTCATTACCTAACAACTGTACAAAGCTATTTACCCTCTTAATTCTAATATCACGCTTGGAAAGTACACTATTCATTTTTCTTATCATTCTCTGCAATGTTGATATTCCTATAAATTGTTCATCCGCAATATCCTCAATAGTTTTTTTGTTATTAAAAAACAAGTATACTAGCAATTGGTATTCTCTGCTCTGCCTAAGTAATTTGTTATATATCTCCCTATTGGACCCTGAAGCGGTTAATCTAAGATATACTCCATTTACATCTGTACATATACAAGCGGGCTGTATAAAGCTATTGATTTGTTTAATATCCACCGAAAGAGTACGTACAGATTGCTGAATGGATGTACATATAGTGTCTAAAGTAAAACTCCCTCCCGACATTAATAATTCAAGAAATTCCAAATGGCGTTGATCCTTATTTGACAACAATTCACGCATGTTCCACCTCATTTTAATACATCAGTTACCGGGTTTTTAGTATGGATTATGTCTTTTTTAATTTGCTAAATTTATTATAGCCTTGCTTATGTGCATAGATACATATAAAAAATGACCTATCCTGTCCGCCAACAGGATAGGTCATGCCCTTTAGGACAATATACACAGCATTTAATTGCCACTTATGTAGCAGTTATTCTTTTATCTTTTTATTCTATCATAACCGATATTAATTTTCAAAAATTAACATATTGTCTGCCAAATTCCACACTTCAACTGGATAATCATATTCTCTAACTGAAAACCATAAAAACATTTAACAGACAATATTTTCTCTAAATTTGTGTTATCATCGTACCCATGTTCTTTACCTCTTTTAATGTATCTTTTGGGAACTCATAATCAGTTACGATATTATCATAATCTGTAATCTTATTTACAAAAGTTAATGCGGTACTATGAAATTTTGAATGATCTGCAACAAGAATTGAATGTTGACTTTTCTGAATAGCCATTCGTTTTAAAAATGCTTTGTCGGTAGTCGGTGTCATTACATTTAAGTCTTCATCTATTGCAGCAGTTCCGAAAAATGCAATGTCAAATCTTAAAAACTCTATCATTTGTGTTGTATAGTAACCATGAATGCTGCCTGTACTCTTTTGGACTTGTCCTCCACATATAATTAAATCAACGGAGCTGTCTAATAAAAGTTTTGCAATTTCTATATCATTAGTACAAGGGTAAAAAACATTAGGGATTGCTTTATCAAAACACAAAAAAAGGATTGCAATAATTGCAATCTCTTATCTTTATTAGTCTCTCAGCACTCGGAGTGACGTGATTCGAACACGCGACCTCTACGTCCCGAACGTAGCGCTCTACCAAGCTGAGCCACACTCCGATATATGAAATTCTTTTTTCGTTTGGATTCCACTCCCGGAAATTCAAAACTACGGATAGAGGACTTGAACCTCTACAAACAGAGTCAGAGTCTGTTGTGCTGCCAATTACACCAATCCGCATCAATATTTCTTTTATGTCTTGTCCTTGTCAGACGCAACATGATTATTATATCAGACTCACAAAAAAAATCAACCCCTTTTTTTAATTTCCATCAAAAAAAATTTTAAGACATATTTTTCAGACAATTTCATTGTTAAAGGGCAAAAGACGTAATCCTTTGCCCTTCGTATTACAGTGCTTTTATTCGTTCAATTGCGGCAAGTGTGTTTTCATAACTGCCAAATGCAGTCAAACGGAAATATCCCTCCCCACTTGGACCAAATCCTGATCCAGGGGTTCCCACTACACCAGCATTTTCAAGCAAATAATCAAAGAATTCCCATGATGTCATATTCTTCGGGGTTTGCAGCCATATATATGGTGCATTGACGCCACCTGATACTTTATAGCCCGCATCCTTTAAACCGTTAAATATAACATTTGCATTATTCATATAGTATGCTATCTGTTTTTTCAGTTGTTCTCTACCCTCAGTAGAATAAACGGCCTCTCCTGCTCTCTGTACAATATAAGGTGCTCCGTTATATTTTGTACCATGGCGCCTTGCCCACAGGGAGTGAAGAGCTACATTACCGCATTTTAATTCTTTCGGAATAATAGTTGCACCCAGACGTACACCGGTAAATCCTGCATTTTTCGAAAAACTTCTAAGCTCAATAGCACAAGTTCTTGCTCCATCACATTCATAAATCGTATGGGGTACATTCTCTTCCGTTATATATGCTTCATAAGCTGCATCATAAATGATTACAGCACCTACTTTATTGGCATAATCCACCCACTCTTGAAGCTGACTTTTCGTAATGGTAGACCCTGTTGGATTATTAGGAAAACAAAGATAGATAAGATCAGGCGTTTCTTTTGGCAGTTCAGGTGCAAAATTAGTTTCTGCAGTACAAGGCATATAAATAACATCGCTCCACATTTCTGTATCCGGGCTATATGTACCTGTTCTTCCGGCCATTACATTTGTATCTACGTATACAGGATAGACAGGATCACAAACTGCGATTTTATTATCAACACTAAATATTTCCTGAATATTTCCCGAATCACATTTTGCACCGTCTGAAATAAACACTTCGTCTGCCGCAATATTGCACCCTCTTGCATGATAGTCATTTTCTGCAATAGCGTTTCTCAAAAATTCATAGCCCAGATCGGGAGCATAACCGTGAAAAGTATCCGTCTCACCCATTTCATCAACCGCACTATGCAGAGAGTGAATAATGGCAGGAGCAAGAGGCTGTGTAACATCTCCGATTCCCAGTCTAATAATCGACTTGTCCTGATTAGCCTGAGTATAGGCATTCACTTTTTTCCCTATTGTTGAAAATAAATAGCTTCCTGGTAATTTCAGATAATTATCATTAATCTTAAACATTGTAATCTCCTCTATCCGTTTATTATGTTAATCCTTTACTGGTTGTTCCATTCTCCATCAAAAACACTTTCTGCCGGTCCAGTCATGAATACCGTATCCTGTACACGATCCCACTTTACCAGCAAATCTCCGCCAAGTAATTTTACTGTAACCTCATCTTTTGTAAAACCGTTAAGTATACTAGAAACAGCCGCTGCGCAAGCTCCCGTTCCACACGCTAGAGTTTCTCCCGATCCCCGCTCCCATACTCTCATCTGAATCGTATTTTGATCCAACACTTTAACAAACTCTGTGTTAATACGCTTTGGAAAAAATCCATGATTTTCAAACTCGGGGCCAATCTTCTCTATATCCAAATGTTCCAAATCATCCATATAAACAACAGCATGAGGATTCCCCATAGAGACTCCGGTAATCTTATATTCTTCACCTGCAACGTTAACAGGAAAATTTATAATCTGCTCTTCATCGGATATAATAGGAATCTGTTTAGCCCTAAGTTCTGGTTTTCCCATATTTACTTTGACCCGTGTAACTTTTTCATCTTCGGTATATAAATCCAAATACTTTATACCGCCTAATGTTTCCACTGATATTTGCTTTTTATCCGTAAGACAATAATCATATACATATTTTGCTACGCAGCGAATTCCGTTTCCGCACATTTCTCCCCTGGATCCATCTGCATTATACATTTCCATTTCAAAATCCGCCACTTCTGACGGATTGATAAGTATCAGCCCATCTGAACCAATGCCAAAATGTCTGTCACTTACTTTTACCGCTAATTCTGACGGATTATCTATTTCTTCCTTGAAACCATTTACATAAACATAGTCATTGCCTAAACCTTGCATCTTTGTAAACTTCATTTTCGCTCCTCTAAACTACCTTTATTCTGCCATTATCGTTAAAACCATCTGTGCAGTCTCCAACATATTTGTTCCGCTGTCCATACTGCTCTTTTGCAGGTATCTGTGTGCTTCCTCTTCAGTCATCTTGTTGCGTACCATAAGCAATGCTTTAGCCTGATCGATCAGTACTTTCTGTTCCTGATTTCTGTTTTTAGCCGCTTCCTTTTTCTTTCGTCGTCTTCTTTGCATTGTCTGCAGCATCATCTCTACTGTATTCAGCAAATCATATACTTTTATTGGCATAGGAAGACCCACTACACCTTTTACAAGGCCCTGACTCCATTTATCAGGGGAAGCAATTAAAAGAATTTCAAATGACTCAGGAATACATTCCCGTAATTCTAAATATAACATATCCTGCAGTTTATATCCACAGATAATAATACCATCATCAAAGTTATCCGCAAAATGAAGCGCCTGGGCACCAGTAGTACAAGTCCCGGATACATCAATACCGCCCCGTACCAAAACATTGCGAATATTTGCTGCCGTTTCTTTTTTAGGAAACACTACAACAACATTGCTCATACCCGCTCACACCTCCTGCCCATTCCTATTACAAGTCATCGTTTTTGTATGCAATACAGAAGATGTTACATTTTATACAAATAATTTGCCAGTTCCCACTCAGTAACCTGCTTACTGTATTCCAGATATTCCTGCTTATGTGCGGAAATTGTTTTAGCCGTCAGATCTGATCCCAGAACTTGCTGTATTAAAAGATCTTTCTCCAGCTCATGCACAGCTTCCAGTAAAGTTCTTGGAAGTGTCTCTATCTGTAGTTTATTCAACTGCTCCTGCGTCATCTTTAGTATATCCTCATCAACACTGTCAGGAGGCATAATCTTGTTCTTTATACCATCCAGTCCCGCAGCAAGAAGAACTGCAAGTGCAAGATATGGATTTGCAGATGGATCAGGGCTCCTTAACTCGATTCTGGTTTTTTCACCTCGAACAGAAGGAATTCTTATCAGGGGCTCTCTGGTTTTTCCAGACCATGACATGAACACAGGTGCCTCATACCCAGGAACAAAACGTTTATAGGAATTGACTGTCGGATTAGTGATACAGGTGATAGCCTTCATATGCTTCAAAAGCCCCCCCATAAAGTAATAAGCATCCTGACTTAGTCCATTCTTATCAGAACTGTCTTGAAAAATATTTTTCCCCTCTTTAGATAGCGAAAGATTCATATGCATCCCTGACCCATATGTCTCACTTTTGGGTTTTGGCATAAATGTAGCATGCAGTCCATGTCTCTTAGCTATAGTTTTGATCACCAATTTAAAGGTCATAATGTTATCCGCTGTGGCAAGAGCTTCTCCATATCGAAAATCAATCTCATGCTGGGCGGGGGCAATTTCATGGTGGGATGTTTCAATTTCAAATCCCATATCTTCTAGTGTAAGAACCATATCTCTTCTTGCATTTTCACCGAAATCAAGAGGACCCAGATCAAAATAACTTCCCTGCTCATGTGTAATAGTTGTGGGAAGACCATCATCATCTGTATGAAAAAGAAAAAACTCACATTCAGGACCCGCGTTCATCGTATATCCCATTTCCGCTGCTTCACGAATAACTTTTTTCAATACATATCTAGGATCGCTTTCATAAGGAGTACCGTCCGGTCGATACACATCGCAGATAAACCGGGCCACTTTCCCCTGTTGTGGTCTCCATGGAAATATCTCAAATGTATTTAAATCCGGATATAGGTACATATCTGATTCTTCCGTTCTAGAAAACCCTTCTATAGAGGAACCATCAAACATACACTCATTATTTAGTGCTTTTTCTAACTGGCTTACCGTAACAGCCATATTTTTCATTGTGCCGTAAATATCTGTAAACTGCAGCCTGATGAACCCCACATCCTCTTCTTCCACCATTTCCAAGATATCTTCCCTTGTATAGTTATGCATGTGCTACCTCCTAATTGTTTAAAACAGAACACTTCAATTGCAACACACTAAAACTGCTGCAACTGTCCACTCTGCTTTATTTGATTTATCTGATAAATAAAGCCATCAGATTAAGTATTTCAACAATTTAAAAAGGATGCTTTCTATTAAAGAAAACATCCTTGTTTGCTATTATTATAACCACTTCGTAAAAAAAAGTCAAACTTTCTTAATATGCATACTGCAATTACTTAATAAATTTATGAATTTGAGCTCTAAGCTGTTCGAAATCACCATTGTGTACTCTTAGCTCCATATTCTCCTGCATATTCAGACTGCAAACACCTAGAATAGATTTAGCATCTACACTCCTTCTTCCTTGAATCACATCGGTATCACCGTTGTATCCCATAACAAGCCATACAAATTCCTGAATTTCATTCATGGTTGAAAATCTCAGACTAACTGTATTTTCCGCCACTGTTGATCCTGTCATGTTTACCGCCTCCAATCTCATTGAATATTATCTGTTCGTATTTTGACATACCTATTATAGCAAATCTCTCTTGTGTCTTATCTTTATTATACACAAACTTTTTCTTTAAGGAAGTCTTTCGACTCACCTTGTCGTTTTATTGATATGATTTTTATATGACTCTGCTTTCAAATAAGAGTGATTATATCTGAATTCTTTAATTATTTATTTATTATTTCCAGCACTTCTTTTTTTTCTGGCATGGAACGTATGGCTCCCTTTCTCGTCGTAATCAAAGCTGCAGCAGCATTAGCAAATACAAGCATTTCACCTAGCACCTTTTCTGTCAGCCCATCTATTCCATACTCCAGTACATAGTTTAAAGAACTTCCGCAAAAAGTGTCTCCTGCTCCGGTAGTTTCTATTGTATTCATTTTAAACCCACTTTTCTCTACTCTCATCTCTTTATAATATGCACGGCTCCCATCTTTCCCCAGTGTCAGAAGAATCAATGGAATATGATATTTTTCCTGAAGATAACGGACACCTTCATCATAATCTTCTTTCCCAGATACAAATTGAATTTCATTATCCGATATTTTCAAGATATCGCAGTACTGAAACCCATATTCCATCTGTTCTCTCGCCATATCAAGTGATTCCCAGAGAGGCGGGCGCAAATTAGGATCGAAGGAAATTAAAAGCCCATTTTTCTTTGCAATTTTTAACGCTTTATGTGTGGCACGGCGTACTCCCTCATGTGTCATTGAAAGAGTACCAAAATGAAATAGCTTAGCTTTTTTAAGAAACTCCTCACTTACATCTTCTTCGGCCAGCATCATATCTGCTCCCGGATTTCTGTAAAAGGAAAACTCACGATCTCCATCAGGAAAAGTATGTACAAAAGCGAGTGTAGTATTGACAGTTTTATCCTCCTTAAGATGAGAAGTATTAATTCCAACCGTATCCAGTGTATTTCTAAGCAAAACACCAAACTGATCAGTACCTACTTTTCCAAGGAATGCTGTCTTTCGTCCAAGTTTATTCAGCATGGCAAGTACATTGCACGGAGCACCTCCCGGGCAAGCTTCAAACATATTGTTGCCCTGTTCACTCTTACCACCCATCGTAAAATCAATCAGGAGTTCTCCCATTGCAATTACATCTATTTGCTTATCCATCACTATATCTCCTTATTTAATATTTGCTATTAGTTTAACTCAGGTTTCCTGTGTATGCAATCATTTTTATTTTGTTCTAACGAAATAAAGTTCTTTTGTAAAACATTAGTTAAAATATACCATTTCTTCTATGGGTTCTGCTTCCGAAATATGTTCTGCTTCCAGAACAGGACCTGTCCCCCGATACACAGAGACTCTTTCAAATCCGATCTTAGCACGCACTTTCACCCATTGCCCCGGCTTAAGCTTGGGAGAATAAGCACTTTTACAAACATATCCAAGGAATGTTGTATCGTCTGCACAACATGTTACTGCAGTACGCCCTGGAAAAAATACTTTTGAGGGAAAGCCTTTTGGTTTAGCTACTTTTGCAATAAACTCAACAGTCTTTCCTTTATATCTTTCCGGGTTGTCCATTACATCTACATACCATATCCCATAATCTTCACGACGAACCTCAATTACTGGAGCATCTAGGTCATAAGGAACATCGTCTTCAAAAATATTTTCTACTTCACCACTCTCATCTTCGAATATAACTTCTGCCTGAGGGCTCACCACCTTAACGCTGCGTCTATAACCTGCTAATAACTTTTTATCTGAACAGCGGTTAAAGATTACCATTTCTGAATCCCTTACCATCTCAACAAACAGCGGTTTAAGATTAGCTAAATATGTCTGAAAATTACTTGCATCAACTATAGTAAGTTTCTGCTCTATTCCCCATCCTGCCGGAAGTTTCATTTCCTCAAAATCGCTGACCTTCCACATACCATTATATTCAACAATAACACGCTCCGGTTTATATTTGTGTGCCAATTTATCAAGCAATGCTTCTGTTAATTCACTTTGTTCTGTTACACGCTCAATCTTAACATCATATTTCAACATTTCCTGAGGCACATACTCACCTTCACCTTCTTCACATAGTATAAGCAATGTTGTGCCCTCAACCCGGAAATACTCTTGTTTCAGTGTGAAATTCAGAAACTCTGTTTTTCCACTATCCAAAAATCCGGTTATCAGATATAGCATTACATCAGGTTCTGTCATCTTTATCTCTCCATTCTTTCCTGCCGGTTTTCTAAAAATTTACTGTATGCCAAATAATTCCGAAAGCTTCTTTTCATTAATTTCAGACCCGATTACACAGATTCTCCCCGTATATTCTGCAGCACCAGCTCGTATTTCAAATTCTTCGGGTACCATATCAAAATAAATCCATTCTTTATCTCCTGCAACCATGCCTTTTGCCCGCAAAATAGTTCCAAATGATTTATCTGTTTCCAGTGTTCTGAGAATGTTTTCAATTTCTTCATTGCTATATTGTTTCATCGTCTCACGTCCCCAGCTTGTAAACACGTCATCTGCATGATGATGGTGATGATGTTCCTCGTCATGATGATGGTGATGATGTTCCTCGTCATGATGATGGTGACCGCAACCGCAGCCCTCTTTGTGTTCATGATGCTCATGTCCACAACCGCAGCCTTCTTCATGCTCATGATGCTCATGTCCGCAACCGCAACCTTCTTCATGTTCATGATGCTCATGTCCACAGTCGTCCCCATGCTTGTGAGGTTCGTTACACTCCGGGCAGTTTAATTCAGCCAGAAGGTCCTCTTCCAGTGATTTACTGCCTTCCATTGTTTCCAGTAGTTTTTCTCCTGTCAACTGGGAAATAGGTGTTGTGATAATAGGCGCCTTTGCATTCAGTTCCCTAAGGATTAAAACACTCTCTTCAGCTTTTTCTGGTTTTGCTTTATCCGTTCTGCTTAAAATAATTGTACCTGCATATTCTACCTGATTACTAAAAAATTCACCAAAGTTGTTTTTATAAAGACGGCATTTTGTTGCATCCACTACTGTTGAAAAACTATTTAGTTTTGCATCAATATCTTCCTGTACATCCTGAACGGCTTTAATTACATCTGAAAGCTTACCTACCCCCGAGGGCTCTATCAATATTCTATCTGGATGGTATGTATCCACTACTTCTTTAAGGGATACACCAAAATCACCTACCAATGAACAGCAGATACATCCAGAATTCATCTCCCGAATTTCAATTCCCGCTTCCTTCAAAAAACCTCCATCTATACCAATTTCACCAAACTCATTTTCAATCAGAACTACCTGCTCACCCTGAAATGCCTCTTTCAGCATCTTTTTAATAAATGTTGTCTTTCCGGCTCCCAGAAACCCGGAAATAATATCGATTTTTGTCATTACAACTGCCTCCTTTTTTATCATTTTATTATTTATTTCATTTCCAATACAACTGGACAGTGATCTGAACCCAGTACCTCTGTCAAAATTTGTGCATTCACAAGCCTGTCTTTTAAACTTTCCGAAACACAAAAATAATCAATTCTCCAGCCTGCGTTTTTTTCCCTTGCTTTAAACCGATAAGACCACCAAGAATATATCCCTTCCTGATCAGGATAAAAATAACGAAATGTATCTATAAATCCAGCCTCTAACAGCTGTGTAAATTTCTGGCGTTCTTCATCCGTAAATCCTGCATTTTTTTTATTTGTTTTAGGATTTTTCAGATCAATCTCTGTATGAGCTACATTCATATCCCCTGTCACAACAACAGGCTTGTCTTTATTAAGCTTTAACAAATGGTTTCTGAAGTCATCTTCCCATTTCATGCGGTATTCGAGTCTTGCAAGCTCACTTTGTGAATTTGGGGTATATACGGTTACAAAATAGAAATCTTCATACTCCAGTGTAATTACTCTGCCTTCCTGATCATGTTCTGGAATATCCATCCCATATACTACTGATAAAGGCTCTTTTTTGGTAAACACAGCAGTACCTGAATATCCCTTTTTTACTGCATAATTCCAGTATTGATGATATCCCTGTAAATCCAGTTCCAATTGCCCCTCCTGCATTTTTGTTTCCTGCAGACAGAATATATCTGCATCCATCTCAATAAAGAAATCCATAAAACCTTTCTGAACGCATGCACGGATTCCATTAACATTCCATGATATAAACTTCATACAAACCTCCTTATCCCTTGCAGATTAAAGCATACCGAGAGCCGTAACGTCAGGAAAAAATAATTTTCCGCCGTACGACTCCCAAGTTTTCTGCAAAACACACCTTAGATCATCATCCCTATCTTTAAGGTACATATTTTACTCATAATATACATCTTTTAAAAACAATCCACGTGCAGGTACCAGAAATCCAGCATCCTTTCTTTCTCCTGCCGCTAAAACTTTCGCAGCTTCCTCCGGCTGTTTCTGACCTACGCCAACTTCCAGGAGGGTGCCTGTCAAAATACGCACCATATGGTATAAAAAACCCGTACCATAATATTCTACACGTATTTTATTCTCTTGCTTCTCAATGATTATATCATAAATCGTCCTAATTGTGGACATTTCATCTTTTTTATCTGTAAATCCCGCAAAATCATGTGTTCCAATCAAATACTTTGCTGCTTTTTCCATAGCAGAGATGTCCAATTCATAAGGGTAATGATAACAGTATTTCCTGGTAAAAACATCTGCTTTTTCCCGGGTATCCACAAAATATTCATACCGCTTCCCCTTTGCATTCAAACGGGCATGAAACCCATTCTTAACCAGAAACATTTCTTTAATCCGTACATCTTGAGGCAAAGCATCATTTAGACTGGCACGAAATTTTTCCTCGTCCACCTTCCCAGACAATACAACACTTGCCGTCTGCCCACGGGCATGTACACCGCCATCAGTTCTTCCCGAACCATCTATCTCCGTTTTATGCCCGGTTATCTGCGTAATTGCTTTTTCCAAAATTCCCTGTATAGTCATCCCCGTTGTCTTTTGTCTCTGCCAGCCCTGATACCTTGTACCGTCATACACTATAGTCAACTTATACGTTCTCATATTCTGTCACTTTCCTGTTCTTTAAAAAGAGTACTCTGCTGCACAGCATACTCACCACATCTAAATCATGAGATACAAACAGGTAACATATTTTTTTCTTCTCCTGCAGTTCACGAAGTAGTTCAATAATCTGCGCCTGTATTGTTACATCCAGCGCAGATAAGGGCTCGTCGGCAAGAATAAATCTCGTTCCCGTCATCAGAGCCAGCGCAATGCTTATGCGTTGTCTTTGCCCTCCGCTTAATTCTCTGGGATAACGATGATATATTTCCGGCAGAAGATGTACCTGTTTTAACATTTCTTCCGCTTTTTTACGGCGCTCTTCTTTAGATGATTTCCCTTTAATCCTCAAGGGTTCCTCCAAAATCCATCCGATAGTCTTTCTGGGATTCAGTGATCCAAAAGGATCCTGAAAAATCATTTGAGGATATGCTGTAAAATGGTTGATTTCACCGTCATACTCTTTAAGCAGACCAAGAATACATTTGCACAGTGTAGTTTTACCACTTCCGCTTTCTCCTACCAGTCCCACTATTTCACCTTCATATAACGTAAACGAAACTTCTTCGAGTATTTGTTTTTTCCGTCTTCCCTCTTTATAAAAGGCATTGACCCCCTTTAGTTCTAGAACCTTTTCAGGCATCCTGCTCACCCACCTTTATCTTTAGGAATTGATGAAAGCCACCATTTTGTACCCGTCCTGGTATGGCAGCAATCAACGCTTTTGTATATTTAGTCTGAGGAAATTCAAATATCTGCTTAGTAGAGCCCTCCTCAAGTATTTTTCCATCCTTCATCACAAGCACTCGGCTGCACAATTCATTGATTACTCGCAGATTATGAGAAATAAATAAAATTCCCATATGGTATTTTTTATTTAGTTTCTTTAATAACTTTAAGATACTATCCTGTGTCAAAACATCTAACGCTGTTGTAGGCTCATCAGCAATCAACAGTTTAGGTCTACACACAATGGCAGCTGCAATCATTACTCTTTGCCGCATTCCTCCAGATAATTCATGAGGATATTTTTCATACAGCAGCTCTGGCTCATCCAATTCCACATCTTCCATAACCTTCAGTGCCTGTTTTCTTCTTTCTGTTCTAGATAGATTTGTATGAAGCACAAGTGCTTCTTCAATCTGCCGTCCTATTTTCATCGTTGGATTTAGAGCGGTCATCGATTCCTGAAATATCATACTGATATCTCTGCCCTGAATTTCTCTCATCTGTCTGGGAGATAAGGTAAGAAGATCGGTTCCATCAAAAAGAATGCTGCCGCTATCTAAAACCTCATGTTCTTTTGTAAGCCCTGCTATAGTCAACGCTGTCATTGTTTTACCTGACCCTGATTCTCCGACTATTCCCAAAATTTCACTTTCTTTGAGGCTGAATGAAATTCCCCCTACCACTTCTTTTATTTCTCCTATATCTTCAAAATGAAGAGATAGATTTTCTACACTCAGCATTATCTTCCTCCTCCGTACCTGTCAAGGATACCTTCTCCCAGCATCCCTACGCCAAGCACAAGCAATACCAGAAATACTCCTGGGAAAATAGCACACCAGGGACCATTTGCCAAATATGTCTGCGATTCGGAAAGCATTCTGCCCAGGCTTGCCTGGGGTGGCTGAACACCAATACCCAGATAACTCATGCCCGCTTCCTGAATCACTGCATTGTTAAACCCAATAGTCAAAGCAGATAGAAGTGCCGGTAAAATATTGGGAAGAATATGAATAAACATTATTCTTGGTGTGGATACTCCGATAAGCTTCGCACTGGTCACATAATCCCTACCTCTGTAGTACAAAAACTCTCCACGTACAATTCTGGCGAAGCTGGGAATGAATGCAAGCCCCAGTGCCAGCATAACTTTATATTTCCCGGTACCACACACACTGATAATCACCAGTGCAAGAAGCACACTTGGAAAAGCCGCCAGTGCATCATTTACACGCATAAGCACTTCATCCAGCCAGCCACCGACATATCCCGTCAATGCTCCTATAATTATACCAACTCCTCCACCGATCAGAATCGTACCCAGTGCAATACTTAGGGTACTGCCTGCCCCCACCAGAACGCGGCTGAATACATCCCGGCCAAACTGGTCAGTGCCAA